>Ga0172379_10003392_pt1 | contig 25480 bp, 24 predicted proteins | sample GrowelOW334metaG_FD_119756 | JGI IMG/M metagenome (GOLD analysis project Ga0172379, IMG submission 119756) | Groundwater microbial communities from an aquifer near a municipal landfill in Southern Ontario, Canada - Groundwater well OW334 metaG | ecosystem: Environmental > Aquatic > Deep...
AGATTTTTTTGTAGTTTTTGGAAGAGTGAAAAAGTCAGTATTAATTCCGGGGCGAATAATAAGGGAAGGCCGATTGTAAGCCTGTTTAATACGAATCGACACCGTATCGCTAATTGAAAGATACTTATCCGGCCGGCGGGAAAATATAAAGTCGAGTGAGCGGTACCGCTTTAGAAGTGGATTGACAGAGCTGTTATATAGGTAGCGGTTTGGAGTGAGGCAGTAACAAAGAAATAAAGATTTGGGTGGAGTAATTAAACAATGTCCGCTTTGTGAGGTAAGAGAAATTATAATTTGGTAATCATTAAAGTTGAACCCTTCAATTAGGGGCGGGATTAGGGTGTGAACGAGTGGGAGCTTAGTAAGCCATAAGGGTAGATGGCTTAAGGGGGTTGAGTAAACTAAAATATCTTTAGGTAACCAGGGGCAAAGGGAGGGTTTGTAAAAGGCGGTAAACAGGTCGGCTTGTGGGAAAACTGAAAGAAGGTCGAGCAGTAGCCTTTCTGCTCCACCCCATTGATTGAGCCAGTCGTAAAATATGGCGATTTTAGGAGGGGTCATGTTGTTTACCTAAAAGCCGTGACTGGTAAACGGCCAGGGTAAGGGAGGCTGTTTTGGCCCAGGAATACTTACTTACTTGTTTTAGGCCTTTGGCGATTAGTTGATTTCGGAGGTTAGGCACAGAAACTAGTCGGGTAATTTGACTGACTAAATCTTGGGGGTCGGTAGGATTAAAGTAGAGAACAGAATCTCCATAAACTTCAGGTAAACAGCTGGCCTGGGCGGCAATTACCGGGCAGTTTAGGGCCATGGCTTCAAGCCCGGTTAAGCTAAAACCTTCTAAAAGACTTGGGTGGACCAGACAAAAAGCAGTAGCGTAAATTTTTGTAAACTGGGAATCGTTTAGGTACCCGAGCATTTTGACTTGGTGGTGAACTCCGAGTTTTTTGGCGCTAGCTAGTAAACGGTCAGTAAATATATTCTTTTGTCCAATAAGGCATAACTTAAAGTTGGGTAATAGGGGTAGAGCCTCAAGAATTACGTTGACATTTTTATGAGGATAGAGATTGCCTATATATAAAAGATAATAGGGTTTGGAAGGAGCAAGAGGCTGGGTGGGGCGGCTGGAAATAAACTTAGGGTCAACTGCTTCGTGGGTGGTGGTGATTCTAGCGGGTGATATTTTATAGTGTTTTAAAATAAACTGACGCCAAAAGTCGGAGGGCACAATTAGGGCAGTGGTTTTGATGACCCACCAGGTAAGTAGACGGTAACTCAGGTGTTTTAAATGATATAGCGCCGGGGAACGGGTGGTGGTGTCGGGGCCTAAGGAAAAATGTTTAATTAGATCATGAATGGTAACGACACTGTAACCCAGGTATAGAAGTGGCTTGTTAAAGTGGGTAAAGTGAACGAGAGTCGGTTTAAGGGAATATAAAACAAATGGAAGCAGGAATTGTTCTGAAAATGAATAGTGGCGAATTTTTGTAACCACATAGTTGTAGCGGTTACCTAAGTCCAGGCGAATTTCGTCTTCAATTTCCGGGTATACCAATAAAGAAATATTATATTTTCGGAAAGACGGTATCTGATTTAAAGCCAAAAGCAGATTTTTGGTGTACCTGCCAATACCGGTGTGGCGTGAGCCATAAAGCCGGGCGTCAATTACTAAATGGGGTATCATGATTTGAGTCGGGCCTTGGTCAGGCGAGATATTTCTAAGAGGTTTATGCCTTGCCAAATTAGCCAGCGAATGGGCGTGGGATACGAGGAAATTAAATTTCGTTTATAAAAAGTGCGCATGGCTTGGGTGGACGAGCGGGCAGTTAAAAGTCGACTGTCTAATGTAGCCAAAGATGTTTTATTTTTAATGCCAGACGATACGCCTTGGTAGTGGAAGACTTTAATTTGAGGTAAAAACCAGAGTTTAAATCCACGCTTTTGAAGCTGGTAACAAAAGTCCAAGTCTTCTCCGTAAAAAAAATAGTCAGGACACCACCAACCAACCAACTCCCCTACGGGGCGGCGAACCATTAAGCAAGCGCCAACACAGGCCTCAATAATGGTAGGTTTTGATAAATCGAGGTGACCCAAAAAGTAGCCGTTAAAAAAGGCAGATTTAGGAAAAAGGCGTGGCAAGATTGGTAGGAAAAAATGGAAAAAGGCGTTTTTAGGTGTAGGAAAACCGCGATGGGACTCGGGTTGGGTGCCGTTTATCCGAACCAAAATGAGATTGGCGGTAGCCGCATCAACTTCGGAGTGGGTGGAAAAATAACTAATTAAGTCCGAGAGAGTATTGGTTTCAACCGTAGTGTCGGGATTTAGAAACAGTACAAACCGGCTTTGAGGGTGAGACTGCGCTATACCTTGATTATTACCCTTTGAAAAACCGACGTTTTTTTTAAGCTTAATAAACTTGAATTGGTGGTTGGCGCTATTACTTACAACCTGCTTTGCCATAGAAAAACTAGCGTCAGTTGAGGCGTTGTCGACCACAATGGTTTCTACTCTGAAAGTTTTTAGTTTACTAACAGAGAGACTTTTTAGACATTTGGCTAAATAAGTGTCGGTATTGTAGTTAACAATAATAATTGAGAGGTCGGGAATTTTACTTATTAGTTGTTTGGTCATAAATCTGGTTTAAACCCTCGACACATTTGTCGAAAGCATAGTGGGAATGAATTAGTTTTTTGGCGGCCTGACTCATTTTTTGGCGGTAATCAGAATCATCTATTAGCCTGTAAATATGGGACAAAATGTCTTTTGATGGGCTGACAATAGCGTGGGTGAAATTTTCAATTTGAATACTGCCCATGCCCCCCTCAGGTGTAGTAATAACTGGAAGGCCAAAAGTCATGCCTTCTAAAAATTTATTACGGGTACCGCCGCCGCTGCCCATAGGAGCGAGTAAAAACCAACTTAGTTCATAGTAATATTGGGGATCTTTGGGGCCGCCCTCAGAATCAGCCTCGGTGACAATAATATCGTCTGACTGATATTGGCCAAAAAAATCAGGAGCAAATCTGCCAACAAGATAAAGCTTTGCGGTGGGATAACGAGATTTAATCGATGGCCAGTAATGTTTAAGTATTAGCTCGGCAGATTCTCGGTTTTGCATCCATTTCATATTAGATACTCCAAAAAGTATGACTGGATGTGGAGCTTTTTTTGTTTTTGGGGGAGCGGAAAAAAACTTGGGGTCAACCCCGTCGTTGAAAACCTGAATATCTTTTCGGCCAGTAAGTTGAGTCACAAATTTTTGATCGTCGGCACTAAACATAACTACCGTATTGGTTTGGCGCCAGTAACGGGTTTCCCAGTATTTTAGTTTCAAAACGTCAATCGACAGTAGGGGTAAGAGGAGCTTGCGCCAGCCTTTTAAGCTTTCTAAAAAATGTTGATATATAGCATATTCAATGGTAACGTCAACCAAAAGCAATGGCACATTGGTTTTGGGAATATTGGGCATGGGGTAAAGACAGTCGCAGTGAATTAAATCAAAGTGATGCTCGGATAATTGCTGTTTTATGGTGTCTTTAAGTTCCTGACTCATGTACTTGACCAGTAAAAAGGGGTAGGGGCTAAACCCGGTGGCCAGTATTTTTTTAATATCCCAAGTTTTGCCTCGTTTAATTACTATTACCTGGCGGCAGAAAGCGCGGATATCTTCCAAGCCCTCATTGTCCGGAGATATACAAATAAGAGTTATGTCATTTTTAGGCGCTAAGTATTTTAGAGTGTAAAACGAATGTCGCTGACCGCCGGACTGGGATAGACGGGGGATGTAGGGGGTAATCATGAGAACTTGGCGTTTTTTGATCATGGGAGTATGGGAATTTTAATAATAATACCATCGGGACCGGTCCAAAGAACCGTGCCTGTTTGGATCACCTTGCGGGTGTAATCATTAATGTTAGTAGATACTAGATATAAGTCTTGCCGGTGGAGCTCAGATAGAGACTTATAGTTGTCCATTTCCAACGGGTAGCCGGAGTGTCCTAAAAAATACAAAAAGGTGGTGTCACCTTGGGCGGGGGCAATGACTAGGGCGTTAGGTGGCAGATATTTTTTGGCAATTTGGGACAGCTGAAGTTGAGTTGAGTTGTAAATTTGGTAGTTGGGAGAGATGAGGCGGACGGTAGTATAAAGGGAATATATCGACAAAATTAAAAGTAGCGGGATGGCGATATGTCTTTTTTTGAATTTGAGGATTGCCGAGAAGCCCAAGCCTAAAGAGAGGGCAACTTGGGGCAGGGTAAAAATTTGGTAGTAGTCATGACGAAGGTTTCCTCCGGCCACAATAGCAAAGTAAAGAAAAGTGCCCAAAAACATTGCCCGGTTTAAGCCAACTAAAGGGTGCGACTTTATTAAACCGATTATGTAGGGTATAACCAGTCCCCCACCTAAAATCATAAGGGAGAGGCGTTTATAAAAAAGCCAGTACCACCAATGGGGGCGGAAGGCTTCAATCTGGTTTATTAGGGTTAGGTTGTAACCCCGCCACCACTCGGGAAAAACGGGGTGAGTACTAAGATTAAATAACCAGGCATTGCTGGGGACACCTTGGGGGTAAAGAGAGGTAAGGTTACGCCAGAGCAAAATGGGAATAAGGGCTAATCCAAAGGCAATAACGGTAATGAAAAACGAACGAAGGGAGGGTTTGGATTTAAAAAATAAATAAATAAAAGCAGGAAGCAGGCAGATGGCAAAAAAGGGTTTAATAAGCAATACCAGTGATAGTAGGACGGCACTAAAAATAGGGTGTTTTTTGAAAACGAAAAGTGAACCAACCCCCAGGGCTACTGAAATCATTTCCGGCAAAACACTTCGGGAGTAGTAAATTGAGAAAGGTAAAAAAGTAAACCAAAATAGGGCCATTAGGGCGGCTAAATAATCTTTGGTGGGCAGAATCAGGCGGTAGAGTAAATAAGCGGTGATTAAACTAGCCAAAATTATTACTAGCCGATGAGAAATAATTAAGGGTAATTGAGTGAGCTTATTTAAAATGACTACCGCAAGGTTGTATAGAGGAAGTTCAACTAGCCGAATGCCTTTGGGGTTAGGTAAGCCGGATTGGATGTGGGACAAATCATGGTAAGTGGGTAAAAAAAATGTAGAGAGGTTAGCACTCAGATTTTTGGTAACCGAGTAAGTGTCAGCCTGGCGGTGGGAGTGCCAACCTAAAACAACTGAATCAACCTGAAATAGGCGGACAAATAAACCCAGCCCAAATAAGGCGACTAAAACTATTGTTTTAGGTTTTGAAACGGTCATGATTGGTGGTAGTTAAGTGATAGTAAAAGACGCCAATTAGAATCCAGAAAAGATAGGCAGTTTTGGAAGCCTCAAAAACATCAATAAATATGGCGTTGGCCCAAAAAATGACAATTGAAGAAAGAAAAATGGCGGTAAGTGGTGAGGAGCGTTTACGCCAACTTAAGAGCGCCAGGTGGACAAAAATTAGCAAAAAGGTGAGGGCACCCAAAACACCACTTTCCCCAATAAGTCTTAAATAATCATTGTCGGTGGCTAACCCAAGCGATCCGGCACCTGTCCCCAGAAGCCGGTTTTTTTCAAAAGCGCGCAAGGCCCGGGGCCACTCAACTTTGAAACGAATTTCGCCGCTTCGGGCAACACCGGCGTCAACGTCAATTGGAGGATGGGTTGGAGCCAGGTGGCGGAAAACGGTGGGGGTGGGAATGACGGGGGCCTCGGTGGGAACATTAGGCATGGGGGTCGGGGTGGGTTGGAGTAAAACAGTTGGAGTGGGAATGGGTGTAGTGTTGGTTGAAGGTGAAAACGTTCCTCTGAGAGCAGGAATTGTTGCCAACAACCTTTGGTTTAGGTCAGCGCTGGTGACAAAGCTGGTAATCATTAAAGCCGATACTGGAACTACCCAAATGAATTTGCGAAGTAGCATAAGCATTAACACTGAGCCGCCCCAGTAGGCGAAAGTGGAAATGCGGGAAGCGGTTTGAGTTAAAAGGTAAAACGATAATACCCAGGAAAGTTTTAAAACCAAATTTACGCTTAAGCGTTTGGCTAAGAAAGACAGTCCTAGTGCTAAGGCCGAGAATATACTTAAGTATGCCGCCAGGTCATAGTGGCCAGCAAAGGTGGCGCTGATTCTGGTCCAAACGTCCATTTGCAGCAGTTGGCCTTGGGCAAACTCAAAATTCATAGTAGAAACTACGGGAAATTGAAAATATTTTTGACCCATGCCGTAGGCAAAAACTCCAAAAAAGGCCAGTAGGGCAAAGGGGAGAGGAAATTTATAATCCTTAGTACTAAGAGCTGAAAAGGTTATAAAAAATAAAGACATGTATTCAAACCGACGCAGAGTATGGAGAATTAGCTGAGTGTCGGGCGTTGTTTGGTAAATAAGAAAGGCGTTTAGCAAAGAAGCAATTAGGCTAAGCCAATAAGCAAAAATTAACCAGGACATTTTTTGACGCAGTATGGGGAAGCCGGATTTGACCTGATATATCATCCAAATTAAAAGACTTAGGCTAACAATAATGTCATCAAGTCTAAAGGCAACTTGGGAACCGGCAGCAAAAGCCAGAGGAAATTTGGGGTATAAGGGAATAAACACCAGTAAAACAGCTAAGGTGACTCGAAGTAAATTTAATTTCATAGTTGGTGGAGGGTTTGGGAGTAAAGAGAAGCTGTATTAAACCGACCAATCAGGCGATATGCCCAAAGATGAGTCAGGCAGTTTATTTTAATTAAAAATTTGGCTATAGGTAAATGTGTTGGGCGATGTTTTTTAAAGAACGCCAAAATACCCTTATATTCCGATAATAAAGGATGGAACTTGGCAACAGCAGAACCGCCACCTAAATGGATTATTTGGGGGCCAATTAAATACCAAACTGACAACTCAGGGTGAGTAAGGCGTAGCCGATAAAATAGTTCTAATTCTTCACCATACATAAAGTATTTTGGGTCAAAGCCACCAATAGACTCAAACGCATAGCGTCGCCAAAGCATAAAAGCGCCGGTAATCCAGTCTTGGGGGTGATCTTTTAAGTAGAAGTTTGAGGGGAGCAGTCCAAAGGTGGGTGAATGAGGATGAATCGGGCCAATAATATTGTTTACCAGGGGTAAATCATCGAGGTTTAAAGACCAGGTGGTTAGGTTTTTTAAATTGGGAAAAAAGCCACCTGAGGGTTGAATTGACTTATCGAAGTTTAACAGTTGGGCGGTGGCGCAAGCGGCTTCGGGGTGAGATGATAGCCACTCGAGGGTTTGAGAAATGGCAGAGTGAAGAATAATAGTATCGGGGTTAAGAAACAGTAAGTAGTTACCTTGAGCTTTTTTTGCGCCTAAATTGTTGGCCTGAGAAAAGCCCAAATTTTTTGATTGAGGTAAAAAGGTGATGGAAGAAAATTGGGGATGTTTTTTAAGATAACTAAAAATTCGCGCGGGACTGTTATCGGTTGAGGCATTGTCTATAATAATGAGTTCTGAGGGAATTAGTTCTGAGTCGGGGTTAAGTGAAAAATCAAGTTTTTTATCGGCCAAAATGGAATTAAAACAAGGGTCAATGAAATCCTTAATGTTATAGCTGACAATAATAATAGACAGGAGAGGTTTAACGCGCATAAATCCGCTTATAAATTACAAAAAGTAAGATAAGTATGAGTTCAAGACCAAAAAAATTGACCAGCCTAACTGTGGGCGTGGTGGGAAATGATTTGAGAGTAATTTTAGTGGAGTAGGTTTTCCCTTCATAGATTAGCTTGTTTTTAATGCGATCATCCGGTCTGGTGAAAACGTCGTTTTGCCACTCGTAGCCATTAATATATAGAGTTTCCCGGTAAGGCAGAAGAATTTCGTAAAGATAATAAGTTTGAACAGTGTCTTTTATTAACTGGCGGGCGGTTTCAGGGGGGTGATTAATAATAATTCGGAATGGGCCGGAATAGTAGGCTTTATAAAAATTTAGTACTTGGGCCCGGGTTAGATTGCTGTAATAGGCGGTAACATTTTGAAGCTGAACGGTGTCGCCTGGTTCAAGTGAGCGAATGCTGTCAGTAAGAGGCGGAAGTGTGGGAGTTGGGAGCATTAAATAAGAAACACCTAAGGTGTTTATGGCTACCAATAGCGCGACGGCAAGTAGGTGAAACCGACTCATTGAAAGAGCATGGGTCGGCCCAGGCGATAGCTGAATTGTTTAACTTTCCTGTCACCAATTTTCTTTGAGGGTACTCCTCCCCAAATTTCTGAGGCTGGAATATTTTTAGTAACCACAGCGCCGGCGGCTACTACGGCTCCCCTACCAACGGTGACACCGGGTAATATTATGGCTCGGGGGCCAATAAAAACGTAGTCCTCAATAGTCACTGGTCCAAAATCATTGCCATAAGTTTCGGAGTTAATTTGATGTTCGTCAGTATAAATCATAACGTCGGTAGCTAAACTTACGTGGGAGCCAATATTAAGGTCGCCGCGGCCGTCAAGAAATGCGCCAGTGCCAATTATTGAGTCCATACCAATTTTAATTCCTGGGGGAAAAAAGAAATTGGCACCCATATGAATTACACTGCCAAAAAGCGGCATTTTAATGCCAAAAATGATGTAGAAAAAGTTGCGCAGAGTGTGGGAAGGAATAAACCCAATTAAGCGAAGCAAATAAAGAGAAAATTCCCAGCCAATAGTTTTGAGACGGTTAACTGCCTTGGATGAAAAATTGGTTAGGTTGATGGGTTGGCCAACAGTTTCGTTCATAGCCTATTTTAGCCTAAAAAGCTATCGAAAGTTGGGAAAACATTTTTAACAATAACTTCGATGAATTATTCCAGCTGTAGGAGAGGGCAGATTTGAGGCCGGCAACCGACAAAGCCTGGCGTTTTGAGGGTTTGGAAATTTGGGCCATAGCATCACTAATGCTTACTGCCGAAGTGGGGTCTACAAAAAGCGCATTGGTTTTTAGTACTTCAATAAGCGCCGGTATATAGCTGGCGATTACCGGAGTGCCAACGATTTGGGACTCAATGGCGGGTATGCCAAAACCCTCATAGGTGCTAACAAGTAAGGAGGCGGTAGCCCTACTATATAAATGCCATTTTTCTGATTCGGTTATAAAGTCGGTAAAAATAACTTTGTCAGTTAACTTGAGTCGGGTTACCGTTGAAAAAATTTCATCAAATAACCAGCCTTTTTTACCGGCAATTACCAGTAGAGGCGAGGGAGTTGGGTTAGTTTTTAGATAGAGTGAGAAGGCCTCAAGTAGCAAGGGAATATTTTTATTGGGCTTAAGTGTCCCGACAGTGAGAAAATAGGGAGCGTTGATATTGAATTTTTTTAGAGTTACCTCGACTTCTTTTTTGGTAAAAGAGGGTGGTGGGTCCACACCGTTTGGTATAACAGAAATTGAGCTGGGGTCTACATTATAGATTCGAATAATTTCGCTTTTGGTAAACTCAGAAACGGCAGCAATATGGAAAGCTTTAACTAGCGAGCGCTTAGTCCAGTTAACTAACTGATAATAGTCTTTTTGAGTAAACTGGGAGGGTGTGTCCAGGTAACCTAAATCATGAATGGTGGGAATTACCGGGACGGGTGAAAAGTGGGGGGTATAGTGCCCCAGTGAATAAAAGTAGTCCGGGCGATTAATTGAAAATAGTAGTCTAAGGGGCAGGGCAAATTTGGTCCACATGGGTGAGGGGCCAAAAACGAGATAGCGCCAGTTGGGGCGCGCGGGCGGCATATCGGGGAGAGGTGCGGATTTTAAATATATTGTGTAGTTGGTGGTGGTATCGAGTAAGTAGAGGTGAGTTAGAAGTTGGTAGCCAAATTGGCCAACACCCACCCGGCGGCTGAGGTTAGCTTCGTTACCGTCAATACCAATATTCATTTATTTTTGGGTAATAAGCTAACTTGTTTATAAACATTAAGAGTAGCCCTAGCTGTGGTATCCCAATGAAATTTACTGGCTTGAGCTAAACCTTTACTAATAAGTTGGCGGCGAAGTGGATAATTATGAAGCACTTTTTCGAGACCCTCAGTTATGGAGGGGACTGATTTGGGGTTAATTAGTACGCCAGCATTGCCCATAATTTCTGGCATACAGGAGACATTGCTAGTTAATACCGGAGTACCAACAGCCATAGATTTAACAAGAGGTAAGCCAAAACCTTCATAAAGCGAGGGGTAGGCTAGGCAAGCGGCAGAGGCGTGAAGGGTAACCATGTCTTTTTCAGGAATATAACCCAGGATTTTTAAATATTTATGGCGGGGATGGGTAATGTCCGAGCCCCAACCGTATTTTCCGGTAATTGCCAGTTCGATTTGAGTTTCGGGATGTTTCTTTTTGTAATTAATAAAAGCAGAAATCAGCCGGTTTAAATTTTTGCGGGGTTCCCGGGTGCCTTGGGCTAGGGCAAAATGATTTAACCCGTAAATTTTTTTGAGCTGGTTAATTTTGGTTTTTTGTTGGGCCTGTGTAAGTTTAGTGAAGGCAAAATATTTTTCTTCAGGAGCGTCGTAGATGACTGAAGTAACTTTGGGGTTAATAGTTGGAAACAGTTTAAGTAAATCTGTTCGGGTGGCTTCAGATATACAAATGTAATGGGAGCAGAACTTAGGAGTTAAAAGCCAGCGGCGTTGGTAAACGCTAACAGTTTTGGGGTGTTGCCAGCGGGGGTAAAGAAAAGGAACTAAATCGTTGACGGTAGTAATTAGGCGGGCGCTTTGAGTGGGAGGCAAAAGCCAGTCCCAAGTGTGAAAAACGTCGCACTTGCCAATAAACATTTCAATGGGAAAGGCGCGGAGCCGGTGCCAAACAAACTCAAGCATTGTTGGTGGAAAGCGATAGTGGTAAATGGTGACATTCTTTTTTGATTTAAGACTCTTAATTTCTTGGGGTAGTGGAAGCCGTAAGGAACTAAAAAATAGTTTGTAGTGATTGGTAGGGTCTGATTTTAGAAGATGGTGAACCAAGTTAAGAGTGTAGTTAGATACACCGGTACCGTAGGGAATAGATGATATGTCAATGCCAATAATCACGTTTATTTTAAGGGAGCTAAATTAATTTGGGAGCCAACAGTCAGCCCCAGCTTTTGAGCATTACCGGCGGGGAGCTCAATTACATAACGGGATGGGGAAGAGGAAGCATAAAGTTTTAGTTTTAAGTCAGACACACCCGGTTGAGGTTGGGCAGAATGAATAGTATTAACCACTCCATCAGTGTCAAGAAAAATAATATCCAGTGGAATAAGGGTGTTTTTCATCCAAAAAGTTTGAATCGACTCATTTTTAAAAATAAACACCATGCCGCAAGTTGGGCAAAGTGAAGTCCGGCCCGAAAGCCCCCGGGAGTGTTCTAAGGTAGTAGAGGCCTTTTCTAGGGCAAAAGATTGGGCGCCAATGTTTAAGGTAACGGTTTTAAGATTTGGGTTGGGGCGGTTTAAAAAGCGAGCCAGCACTAAAAACAAAACTAGGCCAATAAGTGCAATTTTAATAACAGGCATTGACCTATTTTATCCCAAGTCAGGTGCTTTTGAGTAAAAGATAAACCGCGGTGTCCTAAAGTGCGTGCCAGCTTTGGGTTACTTATAATTTCTAACATAACTAAAGAGAGACTTTTTGGGTCTAAAGACTTGAAGATTAATCCCCCACCAGAGGCAGTAACCAACCCGACAGGTGCCGGAATATCGGCCACAATTACCGGTTTACCCCTAGCCCAGGCTTCAACAATGACAATGCCAAAACTTTCGTGAATCGAGGGCAGAACTAAACAGGTGGCCGAGTCGAGTAGTGTTATTAGGCGCTTAGTATTAAACCGACGAGGTAGGAGCCGAATTTGGGAGCGGGTGGAGGCGGGTATTGAGGAAAGATGTTTTAAAATTGTTGGGTAATATAAGGTTGGCTGGCCGGCTATGGTTAGGCGGGTACTATCGTGCTTTGAAGTTACCAAAGAGAAGGCGTCAAGTAGAGTAACGATGCCTTTGTGGGCGGCAAAGTTGCCTAAAAATAAAAGGTGGGGAGTTTTGGGAAAAGAAACGGCTGATTGGATTATTAAAGATGTGTTTACACCAGCCCCAAGTGTAAAAATGTTTGCGGGTGAGGGAGTGAGGTAAGAGGCCAGATAGTTATTTTCAAAGTCAGTGAGGGTGGCAATATAGTCTGACTTTGAAAGTAGTGAGGCTAATTGGGGGTTAAGAAAAGACGGATCTTGATGGTGAAAACAAGGAACAACAATAATTTGAGGTGAGGTGCGGCCCAAAATTACACAGGCTAATTTAAAAAAACGAGCATAAATCAAAATTGTTGTTGGTAGGGGGCCGGTTAAGATGTAGCCAGGACGGTATTTGATTATTAACCAGGTAGCCCAAATTGCTGGAAATAAACTAAATATCGGTCCGGTGCGCAAGATTAAAAATAATCTATATATAGTATTCACCAGAGGCACTGAGCAAATAGGTTTTAAAAATTTTAAAACCAATCTAACAAAGTAGTGGAAGTAACGGTCTACGCTTAAAGAGATTATGGACGGTTGGTGGGTAACGGATTTATTGTGTGAGTTTACAAAATCATCGGTAGACGCGGCGTTACTAGTAATAACTAGTACCTCATGGTGATGCTTTTTTAAAAACTTTGATAAGTGAAAAAGAATTTGAGAACCACCATCGAGTGCGGGCGGATAAATATGGGTAAGGGTGACAAATTTAGCCAAGGGTTGCGAATTGAAGTAACTGACTATAGTATAGGATAAAGTGATTGACAAACTGAAAGTAATCTTGGGCTCTAAAATTGTGCGCGTGATTTTTTCAGTGCTTATGATTTATTGGGCCTTTCGGAAAATTGACATAGTTAGTTTAGTTGCCGAAATTAGTAAAGTGCCTTTGTGGTTTGTAGTAGTAATGTTGGCCTACATGTTTATTACCATGCTTTTGGGAGGATGGAGGTGGGTGGTGTTGCTACTCCCCCACCCTAAGTTTAGTGACATTATTACTTTTACTAAAGCCTCGTATGTGGGAGGATTTTATAGCTTGTTTTTCCCCTCAGCAGTAGGCGGAGATTTACTTAAATGGGTGGGATTAATTGATAAGTATCCCTCAATTAACAAAGCCAGATTAGCGGCTTCAGTGCTGGTAGACCGGGTAATAGGCTTTACTGCGTTTGCGGTCATGGCCCTACTGGCTTTGGGGATTGGAAAAATAGCTCAGTTTAACTTTCCCTCAATTTTATGGTGGTTGTTTTTAGGCATAAACGCAGCCCTTATTGCGTTTTACCTGGTAGTCTTTTTGGTAGATATAGAAAAAATTATTGTTAAGTTGCCCTGGGGTCACCGGATTTTGGAAGTAGTAGACTTGCTAAAAAAGGAGAACAAAAACCGGATTGTGAAATGCTTTTTAATCTCACTGCTGGCCGAGCCAATTTGGGTTTTGCCAATTTGGTTTTACTCGAAAATTTTTAAGGCGGGGATGAGCTTACTTTCAGTTTACACGGTAATACCAGTAATATCGTTAATTTTGGTGTTACCTATATCAATTGCTGGCTTTGGCGCTAGAGAAAATTTGTATCTACATTTTTTTACCGGTTTAGGAATTACCACACAAAAGGCCCTACTGGTATCAACTTTTGCCGGGATTATGGGCATATTAAACGCACTACTGGGTGGCATATTTTTATTAGGTGACAGTAAAATATTTGAATTTACAAAACGGCCAAAGGCCAACATTAAAAATTAATTAAAAAATGATTTTAATTACAGGCGGAGCAGGTTATATTGGGTCCCACGCGGCCATGGTAGCGCTTGAAGCGGGTGAGACAGTAGCAATTGTTGACAGTTTAGTTCGGGGATGGAAGGAGCTGGTCGATGAATTAACCAAGAAATATGGGGAAGAGAAGGTGAAGTTTTATCAAATTGATTTAAAAAACAGAGAAGAAATTGAGCGGGTAATGGAAGAGGTGAAGCCTACTGGCGTTATGCATTTTGGAGCATTGTGTTTGGTAAATGAGTCCATGGAAAAGCCAGAACTTTATTTTGAAAACAATGTAGGCGGAACACTGAATTTATTGGTAGCCATGGAAAAAGCCGGAGTCAAAAACTTAGTGTTTTCTTCTACTTGTGCGGTCTACGGAGAAACTCAATATTTGCCGGTAGACGAAAAACATGCGACTAACCCGGTTAACCCGTATGGTGAGTCAAAGCTGTTGGCAGAAAAAGAAATTAAGTGGTTTGGAGCGCTTAAAGGCATTAATTATGTCATTTTTAGATATTTTAATGTGGCCGGAGCAGCCGATGATGGGAGTATAGGCGACAGTAAAAAACCCTCTCAGTTACTAATGCAAAACGCTGTTCGGGGGGCTTTGGGGATTGAACCTTTTTCTTTAACTTGTCCCTCAGTTCCAACCCGGGACGGGACACCAGTTCGGGATTACATTCATGTGGTTGATTTAGCGGGTGCCCACGTAAAAGCTTTGAAGTATTTGGCCGACGGTGGTAGTTCTGAGATTATTAATTTGGGTACCGGAAAAGGAAATACGGTTTTAGAGATTGTTGAGGCGGTTAAAAAAGGAACAGGGGTAGACTTTGAGGTGGGTAAAGCCGAACCCAGAAAGGGAGAGTATGCCGAAATTTATGCTAACAATACCAAAGCCAAAGAAGTGTTGGGTTGGGAACCCCAAAGAGGTATAGATAAAGCCGTAGAGTCATTAGTAACCTGGTACAAAAACAGACCGCAGGGATGGAGCTACTAAAAGTAAAAGTAGCAAAGTACTGGTGGATGGCCGCAGTTGTACTTTGGCCGTTATTTGGGGAGATAAAGTTACTGAGGTGGCTTTTAGCATTTTTGGCATTATGGATAATTTATGTAAAGGCAGCAAAGTTAAGAATTTTGTTATTACCAATATTATTTTGGATGGTCATAGTATTAAACCAAGTGTGTGGTTGGACCGGAAGATTAAACTGTGATTGGGAAAGAATGAATTTGGGTAACCCAAAATATAGTTTAATGATTGAAGGGTACAAATATGATGATGTGGTTACCCCCTACCAGGTTAGAACCCGGCTCTACTCGGGGCGGATGGAGATTAATTTATGGTTTGACTCAGCCTTAAAACTGATGTCTTTGGGCAACTTACTAACGGTTTTGGGGTGGGCCGGAGGAATTGGCGTGGCCTTCGGTGTAACCCAAATTAAATGGCGTAAAGATTGGTATTACTTAGCGTGGTTTCTTACAGTTATTGGAGCCGGGGCAATGCTTGAGATGGTAGATTCCAAAAAGGCAATGCTTGCGGCCGTGCCGGTGTTAGTTTGGCTGTTTTATTTGGGAGGGAAGAAAATGGCCAGTATTAATATGAGTTGGTTGTTAGTGGCGGCAATAGTGGTTGATTTAATAATGCGATGAAAAAACTAGCTGTTGTTCTAATTATAATTGCCATTGCTGTTGGGAGTTGGTTGAGGGTTAAAGATTTAGATAAGGTGCCACCTCATTTGGGAAATGATGAAATTTCAATTGCCTTTGATTCATATTCAGTACTGAAAACTGGAAAAGATGAACATGGTAAATCCTGGCCTCTGTCTTTTATGTCTCACCGATCATATAAAGCGCCACTTTATGCGTATTTAAACATCCCCCAAATTCTTATATGGGGCCGAACCGAAAACGGAATTAGAATGACCTCGGCACTTTCGGGAATTGTGGCGATTGGGGCTGTAGGAGCGCTAAGTAGCCTAATTGGAGGACCGGCGGTGGGGGTAGCCAGCGCCTGGTTGACGGCGTTAAGTCCCAAGTTAATTTGGGCATCTAGGATTGGTTATGAGTCGAATTTGGCGGCAACTGTGGGGTTATTGGCGGTGTTAAGTTTGCTGGTTTATTTGATAAATGGGAAAAAGTTTTTTTATTATCTATCGGCCATTTTATTTGGGTTAACGGTCTGGGCCTATCACACCTGGTGGGGACTGGGGCCGATGTTGGCAATATTTCTTCCTCTGAAACTCTCAGGTATAAAAAACTTTAAAAAATGGATTCCGTTTTGGTTGGTGGCTATTTTGATGGTCACACCCATTGGTTGGGATTTTGTTGAGGTTCAGCTAAAAGACACTCATAACCGGGCCAGTTCACAACTTTGGTGGAGGGCTGGTCAAACAACTGATTTTCTTAAAAGAGAAGACGTTAGCAGTCTGAAAAAAGTTACAACATTAATAGTGATACCAGTTAATAATTACATTGATCATTTTTCACTTAACGGCAACTTTAGTAGTGGTCTGGGTTTATTTGATAAACGGTCCCCTATGGGTCAGGGTTGGTTTTTGGCGCCAACAATAATAATAATGATTTTTGGATTAGTAAGAGGCCCAAAAATTTTTGGAAAATATAATGGTGCGCTTGTTGGGTGGTGGCTGTTGTGCCCCATAGTTCCAGCAACTACTTCGGGAATGGAGGCGGTAAGAAATTTAGCCATGATGGCTCCGGGCTTGTTAATTGCCGGGGGAGGATTGGTAGAAATATTAAAAAAATACCGCAGGGCTAGCTTGTTAATTGTGGTGGCGCTGCTTTTTTCTTTTTGGCAGTTTTATTTGGCTTACTACGTTCATTACCCCAAGACTGTGGGTAATAATTTTCAGTATGGATACAAGCAGGCATGGGAGAAAATTAAACCCGTAGCCAGCCAGTACCAGCACATTGTGGTAGAACCAAAATTTGGCCGGGATGGTCAATTTGTGGGGGTACCTCACCTGTACTTTGGCTATTTTGGGGCATTTGAGGCCCGAGATATGTTAAGCAGAACTGACGAAAATGGCACAAAAATTGGCAAATATGAATTTAGAGGAATTGATTGGTTTGCTGAACCACTGCGTGAGGGGAAATCAATTTATGTCGTGTCGGCCGTTAATAAGGTGGTTGGAGACTGGTACGACAAACTGAAGTTGGTCGATGTCATTTCTACACCCGATGACCAGCGCCAGTTTTTGATATATGAGAGCAGGTAACTTACTTGAGGGTGGTAAAACTATATGTTTTACCATCGGTCTTTAAAGTATTGAAATAGTCTCTGCTATAAACCTGGTAGTAATAAGTTTTACGTCTGACGAGACCGGATAGTTTAACCGTGTGGTAAATAGAGTCGGCAAATATTTCTCCACTAGTTAATGTGAGCCGATTACTGGCAGTACCATACTTAACCATAGAACTTGCCGGAAGATTTGTATTCCAAAAGACAATGGCACTATTAGAAGTGGCTATGGTTGAACCTACACCACTGATTGTCAAAAAAGCTGGTGTTGGAGTAGCGGTGGCGGTGGGAGTAGGAACCCGGGTTGGAGTAATGGTGGGGCGAAGAGTTGGTGTTGGAGTGGGAACATAGGTCATGACTGTAACTGTAAAAGGTATTAGAGCATAGGGGTAAGCTGGTCCAGCAGTTAATTTTTGCATTCCAGTATATGTTCCAGGAATGACTGTAGAAATGACATTTAGAGTAATGGGCACAGAAGTGCCAGGGGTAATGCCACCACTAGCTGGAGTATTGATTCCGGGACCGTAGGAGGTGGGGTATCCATAAAAGGCAAACTGGTTGGCCGTAAGGGACGTTAGGTTAAAAATAAAAGTGTTTGAACCAGCAGGAACGGTTATGCCAACGGAACCGGGGTTAACAAATCCTACAGTTTCAAAGGATGAAGGTCCGGGTGTTGGAGTAGCGGTGGCGGTGGGAACTCTGGTGGGGGTAGCCGTAGCAGTGGGACGGAGTGTGGGGGTCGGAGAAGTGGTTCCAATAGTTGGTGTGGGCGAGGTTGACCCAATACTTGGAGTTGGAGAGGTCATGGTTGGAGTAGGACTTCCGCCAATACCGTAGAAAACCGGTCCCCCAAAACCACAGTTTTGAGCCCACTGAGCGCGGGTTTGAAGTAGTTCGTCTGTGGTGACAGTACCGTTATTATCATAATCGTAGCCATTAACCTTAAGATCGGCCAACATAACTAAATAAGGCAGATTGCCAGTTAAGAAATTTTCTTCAAATTTAAAGAAATTGGTTGAAACAATTTGAGCATTATTAGGATAAAGGTTGTTTTCTTTTACCCATTTTAATTCATAGGAATAGTAGATATTGGCCGGTGGGTATTCGAATTCAAGAATTCCAGTACAGTCAGGAGCTAATTTGCCATAAAAATAGTTACCTTTTTTTAGGGTAACTCGGGTGTTGTCTAGGGTAATGTCGGTAACGACACCGGTGGAATTATCTTTTTTAAGAACGATTACTGCGCCTCCAGCACTATAGTTTTGGGGGTCAGTGAAAAAAAATCGAGCCTGGCCAGGTCCCCCACTGCCGGCTACTAAAGTGTGGGTAAAAAAAGCTACTAAACTTACAAAGAGGGAGGCAGAAAGTAATTTTTGGTACAGTTTCATGGCTTATAATAACACAAAGTTAACAGAATAGAAGATTAAATTTGGAATATTAAAACTTTACTTTTTGGTAGTTATTGAGTTTTTTGTAAAACTCCTCGGCTTCAGTTTTAGACGCTTGCCACCACTGAGTATTGGCCAAATACCAGTCAATCGTCTTTTTTAGTCCGGATTCAAGAGACTCTTTGGGTTCCCAGCCTAAAGTTTCGTTTATTTTTTTCCAGGAAACTCGGTAATTGTCGTGGGCTGGCCGATCGGTGACATATTCAATTAAGTCCTCAGACTTGCCCATAAGGGCAATTACTTTTTTAACAATATCAATATTTCGGCAAGACTCTTTTAAACCGCCAATACAATAAGTCTCCCCGATTGTTCCTTTCATAATAACGGCTTCAATAGCCCGGCAGTGGTCGGTAACGTAGAGCCAATCGCGGATGTTTTCGCCTTTGCCGTATACCGGAATTTTAGAATTATTAACCAGGTTAGTAATCAATCTAGGAATAAGTTTTTCCGGGTTTTGGTAGGGGCCGTAATTGTTGGAGCAATTAGTAATAGTAATTGGCAGGCCAAAGGTTTTAAAGAAGGACAAAACAAAATGGTCGGAGCTGGCTTTGGAGGCGGCGTAGGGGGAAGTGGGGTCAAAAGAGGTGGTTTCGGAAAACTCCTCAGTAGTATTTGGGTCAACTGTCCCATAAACCTCGTCGGTGGATATGTGGTGAAAGCGGGTATTGTTCCTCTGGGCTGCTTTAAGAAGGGTGTAGGTGCCCATAACATTGGTTTTAACAAACATTAAGGGGTCGTCTATTGAGCGGTCCACATGGGACTCGGCAGCGAAGTGGACAATTAAATCTACCTGGGCAACAAGATTTTCCACTAAGGGAGCGTCAAGAATGTCACCCTGAATAAAAGTATAGTTGGGGTTGGATTCTAGGTCGGATAAATTTAGAGGGTTGGCAGCGTAAGTAATCTTGTCTAGGTTAGTAATATGATCTTGAGGGTGAGCATTAAACCAATAACGAATGAAGTTAGTGCCAATAAATCCAAGTCCGCCGGTGACAAGTAGTTTCATAAAATAAGTATATACCTGAGGCATGTAGCTAGATTTGGATACCAAAGATATTTGAATCGTTTGATAAGATGTGAGTAGGAGCATGAATACAAAAGGATTTAATTTTTTAGATATATTAGTAGCTAAATGGCGATTGGGGCGGGTAGAAAATAAAATAAATAAAGGAGACAAAGTGTTGGATTTTGGCTGCGGAACTCAGGGATATTTGATAAGAGACATTAGGCAAAAAATTTCGTATGGGTTGGGGCTGGACGCAGATGTAGAAAATTCAGTGGAGGGAAATTTAGAATTCAAAAAGTTAAGATACAGGGGAAAATTGGACTTAGGAAATAAAAAGTTTAATAAAATTGTGATGTTGGCTGTATTGGAGCATATCGAACCTCAAAAAGTTAATAATTTAATTGCCGAGTTTGGACGAATATTAGAAAACAGAGGTCAAATAATAATGACGACTCCTACGAAATTGGCAAAACCCTTGTTGGTTACACTAGCTAGATTGGGAGTGTTAAGTAAAGAAGAAATATTTGACCATAAAAAATATTGGGACTGGAGTGATATCAACGCTTTAGCAAAAAGTACTGGCTTTACGGTAGTAAGTTATAAATTATTTCAGTGGGGGCTAAACAGTGAGATTACAATGGAGAAAATTTGAGTGGTGGGGAACTGTCGCCTTACTGATGTTTGGATTAGCTATTCCCTTACTTTTGTTTTTAAACCGGGTGTTAATACCCGATGTTTCGGCTGATTCGCTCAACTATCACCTGTATTTAGGGTTTAAAGGATTTAATATTGATAACAGTCAATATGAATTTTATCCCACAGGAATCCACAACTTTTCACCGATTTTGGATATGGTGGGATATGGGCTTAACGCTATATTGGGTTACCGATTAGGAACCTTGTTTTCATTAGCGGCGATTTATTTGGCAATATTGGCATTGTATAAACTCTTAAGACTATTTGAGCCGGATTTTAAAATACTGGGGGAACTAGGAGCGACATTTTTGTTTGTAAGCAGTTTTTTGTCTTTCGAGTTGTTTTTAGGAATTGGGTCCTATTATAATGATGGACTGATTGCAGCAACGAGCTTGTGGGTGATTTACTGGCTGTTTAAGTTTATAAAATTTGGGGGTAATAAAAACTTATATTTGGCATCAGCAATGCTGTCGGTTTTAGTCTGGGGTAAACAAACTAATTTATATTTAGCACTGGCTTTCGGAATAACACTGATTTATTTGTGGATTAAGAAAAAAATAGGATTAAAGAAAATAATTATTGCTGTTTTAATAACTGGATTATTGCCATCAATTTGGTATTTTAAAAACTGGCAGATAACCGGGAACCCGGTTTTTCCTTTTTATAACGCCATATTTAAGTCGCAGTACTTTGAATCGGTCAGCTTTAAGGAAACGCAATTTGGGGGAAAAGATTTGTGGCAAAAAATTAATTGGGGGTTATATTCGGCGTTTGACCCGCCAAGATTGGGGCAAGTACATGATTTGTTTAATGATTACAAAATAAATATTTATTGGGCGGCGGGAATCGTGGGTTTAATATTATTGAGGTCGGGTTTAGCTTGGTTTTATGTGGTTCTGTTTATTTTATGGGGTCTGATGTTTGGTTATTTGCGCTATGGGTTAATATTGGAGTTTTTAGGTGGACTGATATTGTTACTTGTATATGCTAAGTTCAAAAACAACCGATGGAGATACTTGATATTTTTACCACTAATGTTGGTGCTATTAGTACAAAATAAACGGGTGGTAAACATGTCACTGGCCTATGACATTGCCTTTAGACAGGGATATTTTTATAACCGAGCTAGTTACCCTAAAGAAATTAATAACTTGTGGGTAAACAAGATTGAAGTAAAAAACTCAAGTAACTTTAAGACGGACGTGTACTTAAATTGTGCTTTTGGAGGAATGAGTTATTACGTATTGTCACCTTTCAATAACCTTCCGGTATTAAATGTTGAAAACAGAGTTTATGGCTCAATGACTAACAACCCAAAATACATTGACGAAAGCTTTGATAAGTTGAAACTGAAACTGGGGAACAAACAGGTAATCAGATTTATAACCATAGCGGCACGAGAGGGAATGAATACGGAGTATGGAACATGTTTTAATAATTTAAAAAGTAAAGGTTGGGTGGTGGATGGGGAAACAGAGGCTACCTTTTTACACTACGGACCCCAAAAGTTAAGTATAATAACTGGTTATTTAGATATGAACAACTAAGTTTGAATTATTGAGATAAATGAAAAATATAAAAACGCTATCGATTGTAATTCCGGTTTATAACGAAAAGGCAACAATTGGCACTGTAATAAGGCGGGTAATAGAAGCAGACTTGGGAGATATTAATAAGGAAATAATTGTGGTTAACGATGGGTCAAATGATGGTACTAAGGAGGAACTGGCGAAGATTGTCAAAACTGTAAAAGTTCCAATAATGGTAATTGACCAGGTAAAAAATCAGGGTAAAAGTATAGCCTTGAGGACCGGGTTTGAAAAGGTAAGTGGCGAGGTGACCGTAGTTCAGGACGGAGACTTGGAGTATGACCCGGGGGACTTTAAACTGATGCTTAAGAAAATGGGAGAGGATGGAGTGCGGGTGGTCTACGGCTCAAGACAACTGGGGGGCCGGAAGAATCAGTATTCAGGTTTAAGTTTTTATTTGGGCGGACAGGTGTTAACCTGGATAACTAATTTATTGTATGGGGCTAACATTACTGATGAACCTACCTGTTACAAAATGTTTGAAACAAAACTATTAAAGTCTATAAAACTCGAGTCGGTTCGGTTTGAGTTTTGTCCTGAAGTAACCGCTAAAGTCAGTAGAATGGGTGAAAAGATATATGAGGTACCAATTAAATACAATCCAAGAAACAAAAAGCAGGGTAAAAAAATTAAACTAAGTGATTTTTGGGAAGCGGTGTGGGTACTGGTTAAAAATCGGGCACGGAAGATCAATGAAATTTAAACCAACAAATTTATTGTTGGGTTTGTTTTTAGTAATTGAGGCGGGTGTGTTAACTTTTGGTTTACCCCCGTTTCAAAAGTTTGACGAAACCCAACACTGGCACCGGGCGGCGGCCTTGAGTCGGGGGCAGGTATTTTGCCAAGACGGACACTTTATCATTCCAACAGTTTTACGGGATTTAGGGTTGAAATATCAGTTTTTGGATGTGCTTGAAGGAAACTTAAAGTTTCAACCGGGTCTATTGAATTGGAGTGAAAGGTGGAGCAGGGAGGAACTGAGCCAGATAAGTGACATTAAGAGGTGTGATATGAACTTTTTAGGGTATATACCTAACTCATTGGGTATTGCTCTTGCCTCCCCTACCCGCAACCCTTTGATTATGTTTTACACCTCCCGGATATTTGGATTTATATTTTTTGGATTAGTGTTGTGGTGGACTCTTAAACACACCAAGGAAAAATTTCATCCGTTGATTTGGTTTTACAGTCTCATGCCCATGATTGTTCACCAAGTGACAGTAGTGTCTTATGACGTAGTTATTTTGTCACTCGTTTTACCCCTCACATCATTATTGTTAAAAAAGTTGGATGGTGAGGTGTTGGAAAAATTAGATTGGATATTAATTTGGGGGATAATTACGGTTTTGGGAATTGTGAAATATGTCTACTTACCCCTGATTTTAATATTTTTAGTGCTGGAGTGGGACTGGAATAAAACCGCAGAGTGGAAGAAAAAGTTTATTGCCAAAAGTATAATTGGTTTGGTTATTGTTTTTGGATTAGTTGGGGCAATGTTTAAATTTGGTAAAGGAGAAATGTTTTATCCGATTTTTATTAATCCCAAAATCCAGTTAAGCTTAATTATCAGTGACCCGGTGTATTTTGGACAAGTAATGGTTAACACTTTCAGTGAAAAGTGGCTATTACACATAAGTGAAATGGTGGGAATAATGGGCTGGAAAAATGTGCCCTTAAACAATAATTTAGTACTGATTGTTATGAGTGTAGCGGCGATATTGGTGGGACAGAGACTCGCTAAAAGTTTTAAGAAAGTTGAGAGTTGGAAAGCAACAGTTAGCTTATTGGTTTTGGCAGGAGTAATTAAGCTGACTACAGTTATTATGTATTTGATTTGGAGCGTGCCTGGAAACAGAGTTGTTGAGGGAATTCAGGGTCGGTATTGGTTACCTATGGTACCTTTTGCAATTATTTTTATAACAATTTTAATAAAAAATTTAAAAGAAGTTTATTGGGTGAGAGTAATTGTAATTGGAGTAATAATAATCATGGGATTAAACAGTGTCTGGGGCACCTTAAACCAACGTTATTGGGACTGGACGGGAGATTGGATAAACGGGAGTTCATTGATCGATAATCCGGTAACAGAGACAGTTGAAGAACAGGAAAGACTGGAGGTAAATAAACAAATGGAGTGGGTTACAGCAAGTGGAGGTAGACGAGTTTCGGGGGTGGCTTTTGAGTTTTTAAATAAGGGTAAATCAATAATTGTGCCCTATAAATATGAGATCAAAGACGGTAATTGCCTGAAGGTACTAGCTAAAGGCTATTTGGACCCCTGGCAGATTCAGGACAATCGGTTAACGGTCGTAAAATTTAAACCAGTGGAGGCAGTAGGTAATCGATTATGTTTAAGTCTGACTCCCCTACCCCTAGATTTAGACGGTTACCAAGACAGATTGACAATTAAATCAATTAATAACCAGCCGGTGTTTACCTGGTTATACTACTGAAGTGAAAACAGCAATAATAGTACCGGTTTATAACGAAGGGCTACGAGGGATAGAGACTATCAAAAAGGTGTTAAGAAAGCATAAGGGAGAAATTGTAGTAGTGAACGATGGTTCATTAGACAATTCACTTAAGTTAATAAAACACGGGTTTAAAAAGATTAATAGAGTTACAGTTCTTAATCATGTAATTAATTTAGGTAAAGGAGCAGCCATGAAAACAGGAGCGGAATTTGCTTTTAATAATGGAGTTGAAGCGGTGTTGTTTTTAGATGCTGACGGTCAACATAATCCAAAATACATCTCTAAATTCAAGCGTTATCTTAAAGAATATCCAATGGTGTTTGGCTACAGAGTTATGAATAAAAAAATGCCGTTTATTCGTAAATGGGGAAATATAATGGCTGCTAATTTAATAAAAGCACTATTTGGCATTAAGAAAAAAGATTTGCTGTCTGGGTATTTAGGATTTAGAAAGGAAGTTTATGAACAAATTAAATGGGGGTCTGCCAGATACGGAATTGAAACTGAAATGGCTACGCGCGTGGGGAAAAATATAATCCCCTTTAAAGAAATAAAGATTGATACAATTTACATTGATAAGTACAAAGGGGTAACAATTTTGGATGCTTTAAAAATACTGGTTCAAATCCCCTTTTGGTATTTTTCCAAATGAATATTTTAGGAGTCCAACTGGTTTTAATTGCTTTTGGTTTGTTTATGATTTACGTGCTTTTTTTGCATTGGAAAAAGAAGAATATAAGTAATAAATTTTTTGGAATGTGGATGGCGGTTTGGTTAATGTATGAATATTTTTCAATTTTTCCTCAACAACTTCAACCCTTGTTAAAAGAACTATTTATTGTGAGAGTAATGGATTTGGGAATGATAGTAGCTTTTATGATTTTGGGATATGTGACAGTAGAAAATAATATAAAGATTAGAAACCAAGACAAAATCATAGAAAAAATGGTTAGAAGTTTAGCAGTAAAAAACAAATGAAAATAGTATTTATTAATGCTCCTTATGGGGAAAATTTTGTTAGATCGGCCAGATGGGCAGCTAAAAGTCGGGGAAGGGTTCAAAGACATCCGGAAAATGCTTTAATTGCTTTATCGGTGTTAAGAGAAGCTGGAAATGAGGTTAAGTTTATAGAAGGGGCAGCCAGAAATTTAAAAGAAGCAGAAATATTAAAAAAAGTTGCGGAGTTTAAGCCAGACATGGCCATTGTTCATTCAACTACTCCAAGTATATATAATGATTTAGGTTATGTAGCTAAAGTAAAAGAGATTGATAAAAATATAATAACGGTAATGGTTG
>Ga0172379_10003393_pt1 | contig 25476 bp, 22 predicted proteins | sample GrowelOW334metaG_FD_119756 | JGI IMG/M metagenome (GOLD analysis project Ga0172379, IMG submission 119756) | Groundwater microbial communities from an aquifer near a municipal landfill in Southern Ontario, Canada - Groundwater well OW334 metaG | ecosystem: Environmental > Aquatic > Deep...
CAGCTCACCCCCAAGGAAAAGATCATGCAGCTCATGGCGGATCGAAAAGGGGATGACGCAACCGTCGTCGCCATGGGAAGGATCACGGGGACGGCATACGTCGTCTCCGGAACCCTGACCGAATTAGGGGAAAGACTGAATGTAGATGTAAAGATCTATGACGTAACGGCCGGCAAATTTCTGCCGCCATATTCCGCACAGGGAAAAGGCCCGGAAAGTGTCTCTTCCATAGCCGCCCAACTGCGCGGGGACATACTGATCAAGATAGCCGCAACCCAAAGAATTGCCCGCATCGGTTTCCAGGGAAACAAAAAGATCGAAAGCAGCGCCCTTAATCAGGTCCTCAAGAGCACCCAGGGAAGTATTTACTCCGAAAGCGGTCTCGCCGATGATATCCGGGCCATCTACAAACTTGGATATTTTGACGACGTGGTCGCCGACGTCACGGAAACAGCGGACGGACGGATAATCACCTTCACCGTGAAAGAAAAGGGTCTCATCACGGATATTCAAATCAAGGGAAACAAGAAATTAGACACCAAAGATATTGAAGCCGCCCTGACTTTCAAGACCCGCCAAGCCCTGAATCGGGAAAAGATTACATCCTCTATCGAGAAGATCAAAACCCTTTACGATAACAAAGGCTATTACAACGCCGAAATCACCTATAGCGTTGAAAAGGAAAAAGAAAAAGACATTCGCGTCATCTTCAGCATCAAGGAAAATGACAAGACCTACATTAAAAAGATCTCTTTCGAGGGAAACCAGTCTTACCGGGATAAAGAACTCAAGGGCCTGATGAAGACCGAAGAGCAGGGATTTTTTCATTATTTTTCCGATTCGGGACTTCTCAAAAAAGACGATCTCAAGCAGGACGTAAACAAGCTCAACGCCTTTTACCTGAATAACGGGTTTATCAACGCCCATGTGGGGGAACCGAATATCAGCTTCGATAAAAAAGGCATCTACATCAAGATTCCCATCACCGAAGGCCGAAGGTTTAAAATCGGCAGGGTGGACATTACGGGCGATTCGCTGAAAATAAAACGCTCGGAACTGATGGGAAAATTGAATATCAGGAAACAGGACAATTTTGACCGCGGGGCCATCATTAAAGATATAGAGCTGCTGACTCAGGCCTGTAATGATGAAGGCTATGCTTACGCAGATGTCTCTCCCATGACCAAAGTCAACGAGAAGGACCTAACCGTAGATGTCATGTATCAGGTCAAGAAAGGTAATACTGTTTATTTTAACCGGATATCTTTATCCGGAAACACCAAGACCAGAGACAAGGTCATCAGGAGAAATCTCCTGTTCGCAGAAGGAGACCTTTACAACAGTACGAATCTGAAAGGCAGTTACAGTAATCTGATGCGCATGAGATATTTTGAGGAAGTGGATTTTCAATCCGAAAAGGGTCCCGATGACACCCTTGCCGATGTCAATATCCGCGTCAAGGAAAAGCCGACGGGCATGTTCAGTATGGGCGCCGGATACAGCGCCCTGGATAAGGCGATGGCGATGGCCTCGGTATCCCAGGAGAATCTCTTCGGCCGGGGGCAGATCCTGAACCTGAAGGCCAATATCGGCTCCGTATCGACCTATTACGATCTCTCCTTTACAGAGCCGTGGCTATTTGACATGCCCATATGGAGTAAGTTCGACCTTTGGAATTCTACCCGCAGCTATGATACCTACAATCTGAGCACTAAGGGCTTTGGCGCCGTTTTCGGACATCCCGTTTGGGATAAGATCATGGGCTATGTCTCCTACACCCTGGCATTTACAGATGTGCAGGATGTTCTATCCACGGCATCGGATTATATCAAGTCACAGGCGGGGACCTCCACGACGAGCAGTATGGGGTTCACTCTTTCCCGGGACACGACAGACGACAACTTTTTCCCCAGTACCGGTTCGAAAAACGCGGGCACGGTTCTCCTGGCCGGCGGACCGCTGGGGGGGTCGACAAGTTTCACCAAATATACGGGTTCTACGGCCTTTTACTTTCCGTTTCCGTTAGAAACCGTCTTTGACATCCGGGGACGAATAGGCTATCTCCAGGCAAATGAAGGCCAACAGATTCCCATTTATGAAAGGTATTACCTCGGAGGGATAAGCACCTTGAGGGGGTTAAGGGATATCGGTCCCAGAGATCCCTTAACGAATGACCTGATCGGCGGCACGACCATGCTGTGTTTAAACGCCGACTTTGTTTTCCCGCTCATCAAGAATGCGGGCATGAAGGGGGTCGTGTTCTATGATACCGGCAACGCCTGGGGCGACGGACAGTCATTCGGGGGGTATCATCTCGGTGATATGCGGCAAACCGCTGGAGCGGGTGTCCGCTGGTATTCTCCCATCGGTCCGTTGCGAATTGAATGGGGTTATGTTTTGGACAGGAAGCCGGGTGAAGATCCGTACAGATGGGAATTCACCATCGGCATGAATATGTAATGATTAACAAATATGGAGGATGATCATGAAAAAATATCTATTTATGGCAATTGTGGCTGGTCTTGTTTTTTCCCTTTCCCTGGGGAATCCTCAATTGTCAAGGGCTGAAAAAATCGGCTTTATTCATGTGGAAGAGGTCCTGATGAACTCCGATATCGGCAAGGCTACGGGAGAAGAGCTCAAAAAGAGCTTTGAAAAAACCAGAAAGACCATCCAGGACAAGGAGAAGGCATTACAACAGCTGAAGGACGAGTTGGAAAAGCAGCGCCCTGTCCTGACCGAAAAAGCCATGAAAGACAAGGAGCAGGCCTACCAGAAAAAGTTCCGCGACTATCAGGATCTGGTTAAAGACGCCAACGAGGATATTCAAGGACGCCGTCAGGAATTCCTGAGCAAGAATGTCCCGGAAATAATGAAGATCGTAAGCAATATCGGTGAGAAGGAAGGCTACACCCTCATCATGGATCTGAGCAACCCTACCATTGCTTACCATACCAAGGACAATAACCTGACACAAAGGGTCACGCAAGAATTCAATAAGCTCAAGAAGTCAAGGTAGTATATTCTTGGAAAAGGCATTAAGCGAACTGGCCGTCCTGCTGGACGGCAAAATCATTGGCGACGCCAACGTCATCATCAGCGGGGTTAATAGTCTCGATGAAGCGAAAAGCGGTGATATTTCGTTTTTCGCCAACCCCAAATACGGTGAAAAACTTGTAACTACAAAAGCTTCCGCTATTTTAGTAAAACCGGGGACGGAAAGCACAGGTAAGAACCTGCTCGTTGTCCAGGAACCCTATGTTGCCTTCGGCAAACTGCTTGAACATTTTTACGGGGAACTGCATCCAACGGCAGGCATCCACCCCCTGGCTTTCATAGGAGAAAACGCCCTTGTATCCCCTGAGGCCTCGATCTACCCGCATGTTTATGTAGGCCCCCGGACCCGGATCGCAAAAGATGTCATCCTCTACCCCGGCGTCGTTATCGACTGCGACGTAACTATTGATGAGGGATCTGTCCTTTATCCCAATGTGACGGTTTACCGGGGATGTGTCATCGGTAAACGGGTCACTCTCCATGGGGGCGTGGTTATCGGCAGCGATGGTTTTGGTTTCGCCATGCCGGGGCAGGAAAACCGGAAGATCCCCCAAGTGGGGATAGTACAGATCGATGATGATGTCGAAATCGGCGCCAATACAACTATTGATCGGGCGACCCTCGGCAGAACATGGATACAAAGGGGCGTTAAAATAGACAATCTGGTTCAGATTGCTCACAATGTTGTAATCGGGGCAAACTCGATCATTGTCGCTCAGGTCGGCATTTCCGGCAGCACAAAAATCGGGGAAAGCGTCATGATCGGCGGTCAGGCCGGGGTGGTAGGTCATCTCAACATCGGAGACCATGCCATGATTGCCGCCGGAGCCGGCATCCATAAGGATATTCCCCCCGGACAGATTTGCGCCGGGTCGCCCCAGCAGCCTTACCGGGAATGGCGGCGGGTGGTGGCAACGCTTCCCAAACTCCCGGAGATGAGAAGTAAAATCACCGCCCTCAACCGGCGCGTCGAAGCTCTTGAAAAAATTATCAAAGAAAAGGAAGGGGAAAAAGCTAACACATGAAGATCCATCCCACCGCCATCATCTCATCGGAAGCCCATCTGGGAGAGGGCGTAGAAATTGGTCCCTACTCGATTATCGGCTCTGATGTAAATATCGGTAAAAACACGATTATCGGCCCCCATGTCGTCATTGATAGCCAGACGGATATCGGTGAGGGTTGCAGAATTTTTCAGTTCGCCTCCATCGGCGCCGTCCCTCAGGACCTGAAATTCAAGGGAGAGGCAACCCGGACAATCATCGGGAATTACAACACGATCCGGGAGTATGTAACGATTCACCGGGCAACCTCGGCAGATATCGGGGTAACCATCATGGGTGATTACAATCTGTTGATGGCCTATTGTCATGTCGCCCACAATTGCAAACTTGGCAATCGTATCGTCATGGCCAATGCCGCCAACCTGGCCGGACACATCCACGTCGAGGATAACGCCATCATCGGGGGGCTGACGGGGATCCACCAGTTCGTCCGCATCGGCGCTCATTGCATCATTGGGGGCTGTTCCGCCGTCGCTAAGGACGTCCCTCCCTTTGTCATGGCCTCGGGGAATACAGCCAAACTGTATGGCCTCAATTTGATCGGCCTTAAGAGGAGAAACTTCTCCCCTGAGACAATCCAGTCATTGAAGCAGGCCTATCGCCTTGTTTTCAGGTCATCCCTGTTGCTGAAGACGGCAATAGGGAAGGTAAAAACAGAGGTTGACGACATTCCGGAAGTTCGTCAGTTTGTCGACTTCATTCAGAATTCACAGCGAGGCATCTGCCGGTAATGAAAGACATCCGTATCGGCGTCATTGGCATCGGCCACCTTGGCAATTATCATCTGCAAAAATACCGTAAAATGGAAGGCTGCGTAATTACGGCGGTAGCAGATGTTATTGAGGACAGGGCATGCCGGGCCGCCGAACAGTATGGCTGCCGGTCATGTTTTGATCACCGGGAATTAATCGGCGCTGTCGATGCCGTCAGTATTGCCGTCCCGACGCCCTTTCATTATGAAACGGCCAAGACCTTCCTCGACGCCGGCGTTCATGTCCTCCTGGAAAAACCGATTACCGTTGCCCTTCATGAGGCCGATGAACTGATCGCCGTCGCCGCAAAAAACCGGGCCCTCCTCCAGGTCGGGTTCGTAGAAAGGTTTAATCCGGCGGTAATCGCTTTAGCCAAGGTAATAAAAAAACCCCTTTTCATCGAAGCCCATCGCCTCCACCCCTTCTTCGAAAGAGGAACGGATGTGGATGTCATTCTCGATCTTATGATCCATGATCTTGACATTATTCTTCATTTTGTTAATTCCCCCATCGAGGCGATCGACGCTGTGGGTGTTTCCGTTCTCTCCGAGCAGGCGGATATTGCTAATGTGCGCCTGAAATTCAAGAGCGGTTGCGTCGCCAATATCACGGCCAGTCGGGTCACGGGAAAGACCATGCAGAAGATCCGCTTTTTCGGCATCGAAGGTTATCACGCCGTCGACTACAGCAAACGGGAACTTGTTTCCCTCAGCAAAAAGATAGGTGAAAAAGGCAAACTGGATATTATCAGCAATGCCGTGGAAGTGATCCAGCATGACCCCCTGGAGGAAGAGATACGCTCGTTTGTAGATTCCATCCGGAACAGCTCGACGCCTTTAGTTACCGGTAAGGATGGCCGGGACGCCCTGGAGCTGGCCTTGAATATTTCCGGGGAGATGGAGAAGGCAAAAGCAAGGATGGGGTCAGACTTGGTTATTGACATCCAACGTCAATGTCAATAACCAAGTCTGACCCCAGAAAAGTGATGATCGTGGCCGGGGAAGCCTCGGGGGATCTTCATGGGGCCAACCTCGTCCGGGCCATGCACCGTCTCGATTCCTCCCTGGAATTCTATGGCGTCGGGGGCCCGAAGATGAAAGCGGCGGGAGTCCGGCAGATCGCTAACGCCGCAGACATGGCCGTTGTGGGTCTGACCGAGGTATTTTCCAAATTAGGCATGATCCTGGGGGTCATGAGGCGCCTGAAGAAATCCCTCCTTGAGGAGCGCCCGGCCCTGGTTATCCTGATCGATTATCCGGATTTCAACATGCCCATGGCAAAGGCGGCAGCAAAGAAGGGCATCAAGGTATTTTACTATATAAGTCCCCAGGTATGGGCATGGCGCCGGGGAAGAATCGGACAAATCAAGAAATACGTCGCAAAAATGGCCGTCATCCTGCCCTTTGAAGCCGAGATGTATAATCAGGCGGGGGTGGATGCCGTGTTTGTGGGACATCCCCTTCTCGATGTTGTAAAAACCGGCTATACGAGACTGGAGGCATTGCATAAATTCAATCTTAAAGACGGAACGATCACCGTGGGCATCCTGCCGGGAAGCAGGTTGAGCGAGGTCACAAAACTGCTGCCGGAAATGCTCAAAACCGCTTTGATTTTAAAGGATGCCCTTCCGGCAGTGCAGTTTGTTCTCCCTCTGGCCGATACCCTGGATCAGGACTATATCGCGGAAGTGCTCAAACCGTACCAGGAGGAGCTGGACATAAGGATCATCCACGGTGAGATCTACGATGTCCTGGCCGTCTGCGACGCGGCCATGGTTGCCTCGGGTACGGCCACGCTGGAAACCGCCCTGATCGGTACACCCATGATCATTGTCTATAAGATGTCCCCTTTCTCTTTTCTGATGGGACGGATGTTCGTGAATGTGAGCCACATCGGTCTGGCAAATATCATTGCCGGCAGGACTATCGTCCCGGAGTTGATCCAGGGTGATGCCAATCCGGAACGGATGGCTAAAGAGCTGCTGGCGATCCTGACCGATGAAGAAAGAAAAAGGCAGATCCGGAAGGACCTGTCCGGGATCAGGGAGAAACTGGGAAGCCCGGGAGCGGCCCGGCGGGCTGCCCAATCGGCACTGGAGATAATGTAAAAAATGGATATTTTCAAGCGCCTCTTGAACTTGGCAAAACCCCACGCGGGTCGATTCATGATGGCCCTTGGCTGCATGCTCGTCGTGGGGGCATCCACTTCGGGCCTCGCCTTTCTCGTACAACCCGCTCTGGATGATATCTTCCTCAGGAAAGACATCCAGACCCTCATCTGGGTTCCCATTGCGGTCGTGTTGATCTACGCGGCCAAGGGTCTGTGCAGTTACGGACAAACGGTCCTGATGAACCAGATCGGGCTACGGGTGGTAGCCGATCTGCGCAACAAGCTTTACCAGCAGATCCAGAAGCAATCTCTTTCCTTTTTTACCAAACATCCTACCGGGGTGTTGATGTCCCGGATCACAAATGATGTCGGCGCCCTCCAGGGCGCGGTTTCCGATGCCGTCACCAGTATGTTCAAGGATACATTTTCATTGGTTGGCCTTGTTTTTGTCATTTTTTACCGGGATTGGAAACTGGCCGCCATCGCCATGGTTATTTTCCCCCTCATCATCTATCCCATCGCCAAGTTCGGTAAAAAGATGCGCAGTATAGCCACCCGCTCCCAGATTACCATGGGCACCCTGACTACCCTCCTCCATGAAACGATCTCCGGCACGCGGATCGTCAAGGCCTTCGGCATGGAAGACTACGAAAATAAACGCTTTTCAGAAGAGAATGAGCGCTTTTTCAGATTGAATATCAAGGCTGTATCCATCAATGCCGCCTCGAGTCCCTTGATGGAGTTCCTGGGGGGGATCGGCATCGCGGTGATTGTTTTTTATGGCGGCCTCCAGGTTATCAAGGGTGGCGCCACCCCGGGCACCTTCTTTTCCTTTCTGGCGGCGCTGATCCTGCTTTATGAGCCCGTCAAACGCCTGACGAACGTGAATAATACGATTCAGCAGGGCATTGCCGGGGCCGAGCGGGTATTCAGCATCATTGATATGGAGCCGGAAATCAGTAACAACGAGCAGGCGGTTCCACTTCCCAGAATCTCCCGTGGAATCGATATCGAGAATGTCACCTTCCGCTACGAGGAGACGCCCGTCCTGAAAGACATCAACCTGTCCATCAAATCCGGCGAGGTTGTGGCCTTTGTCGGCATGAGCGGCGGCGGGAAAACAACCCTGGTCAACCTCATCCCCCGTTTCTATGATGTCTCGGCAGGACGGTTGTTGATCGACGGGCACGATGTCCGGGACGTCACCGTCGAATCCCTCCGCGAACAGGTCGCCATGGTGACGCAACAGACCATTCTTTTTAACGACACCGTGAAAAATAACATTGCCTACGGGGATATTCAAAGAAGCGAGAGAGAAATCATCCAGGCCGCCCAGGCCGCGTACGCCCACGACTTCATTATGCAGCTTCCCCTGGGATATGATACCGTTATCGGGGAACAGGGAACGAAACTTTCCGGCGGCGAGAGGCAACGGATTTCCATCGCCCGGGCCATCCTCAAGGACGCCCCGATTCTCATCCTCGATGAGGCCACCTCCTCCCTCGACACGGAAGCGGAAATCGAAGTACAAAAGGCCCTGGATAACCTTATGGCCGGCCGTACCACCCTGATGATCGCCCATCGCCTCTCGACAATCAGAAACGCCGACCGGATCATTGTCCTGGTTAACGGCAAAATCGTCGAGGAAGGAACCCACGAATATCTTCTTGACAGGAAGGGCGAATATTTCAAGCTCTATCAGATGCAATTTAGCGAGGATGACGGTTCACATGAAAATCCCTCAACGACTAATTGAAATCATCGCATCTATATTTTCCCTCCCCTTCGAGGGGAGGGTTAGAGTGGGGATGGGTCTGCGAATCATTTTATGAACATTAAGCTTCGCTTTCATCCCCCTTTGTGATGGCAAGCCGTCATGTATGCTTCATCAACTAATCATCGCTGCATTGGGACCTTTGAAAGATGGCTTCGCTGCGGCTCAAAAATCTTTTTCGCTTCTGGTAAGTTTGCATGTAATTATGATTAATAACTTAACTTTCAGATCAATCTCGGAACGGCGAAAAACATTTGATTCGCCGCATGCGAACCATCTTTCGCTGTTACGCAAAACTCCCGGCCCTTGTCTGATCAGCAATGAAAAGTCTACATACTAAACTTGGATCATACTGGTATCCGGAGGGGCAACTGGCACGGACTCATCCTTTCCTGATCACTATGATGCCCTTTTCCTTTGCCTATGGGGCAATCGTGGCATTAAGAAATCAATTGTATGACCGGGGCATTCTCAAACAGGTTAAACTTCCATGTCCGGTAATTAGTATCGGAAATATTACCGCCGGAGGCACAGGCAAGACGCCCATGACGGTCCTCACCGCCAACGGATTGAAAGCGCACGGTTTCCGCCCCGCTGTCCTGAGCAGAGGCTATGGAGGCCGCCTGACAACCAGCGGCAATGTTGTCTCCGATGGAGCAAGCATCCTCCTTAGTCCCGAGGAGGCAGGCGATGAACCGGTTTTGATCGCTGCGGCTGCCCCCGGCATTCCTGTGCTTACCGGCCCTGATCGCTGCATTTCCGGCAAATTAGCCATCGAAAAATTCGGCGCCGATGTCCTTGTCCTTGATGACGCCTTCCAGCACCGGGGGCTCTTTCGGGACGTCAATATTGTGCTGCTGGACGAGGACAGGCCTTTCGGCAACGGGCGGCTGCTACCCGCGGGACCTCTTCGTGAATCGCCGGCCGCCCTCAACCGAGCTGACATTATCGTAACAACTGGGATTTCGGGGGGAGAGACAGAGAGAAAGAAGCCCACTCTCTCTGATAATATGCCTGTTTTTCGAGCACGATATCAACCGCTTGAAATCATCCAGGGAAAGGATAAATCGTTCCCAAGCATTAACTCGTTCCCACTCGGGAGCGTGGAAACGAGTCAGATTCAAGAAAATAATAATTCGATTCTTCCTCCCGGCGTGCTTCAGGGCAAGAAGATCTATGCATTTACCGGTATCGCCGCACCCGACAAATTTCGCGCCACCCTGGAGGAACTAGGGGCGACGATCATTAAATTCCTTGCCTTTCCCGATCATTATTTCTACAAGCAAGCAGACGTGCAGGCGATTGCCGGGGAAGCAAAAGCCATGAATGCGGAAATGGTTATAACCACAGAAAAAGACGGGGTGAAACTTTTAAAATTTCAAGATTTCTATCAGACCATCGTCATCCTGAGAGTTGGGCTTCATATGGATCCTGATGAAAAAACTTTTCTTGAAACCATAGAGACTATACTGAGAAGATGAAAAAAGAGAAATCCACGAGCATTATCATCTTTCTGTTCAAATGCGTCCCTTTATCCTGGCGCAGGCTTTTTTTCCGGGGCCTGTTGCGGCTTTTTTACCATCTCTCGGCAAAGCAGCGCCTGATCACCCTCCACAACCTCCACCGGGCCTATCCGGAAAAGGACACGGGAGAGCTGATCCGCATCGCCAAAGGCGTTTATCGCCATCTGGGCCTCGTCGCGGCGGATTTCTTCGAGATCCCCTTTATTACCAGGGAGAATGTTCATGAATGGGTGGAATTCGAGGGTCTGGAGAACATCGACCAGACCTTTGCCAAGGGCAAGGGATTACTATCGATCGTCGCCCATTTCGGCAACTGGGAGATGATGACGGTGGCCTTCCCGATGGTCAGAAAACCCATGAATATCGTTTACCGCCCCTTGGATAGCCCCATACTCGAAAACCTGACCGCCTGGGTACGGACGCTTAACGGCAATACGGTCATTCCCAAGGGTGGTTCCGGCAAGACAATAACCCGTCTTTTGGGGAATAACAATGCCCTCGGCATTCTGAGTGATCAGAATGTTTCGGCCCGGGAAGGCGTCTTTGTGGACTTTTTCGGAAGGCCTGCCTGCACCGCCGTGGGGCTGGCCGTCCTGGCCATGCGTACCGGGGCGCCGGTGATCCCGGCCTTCATGCCCCGCATGCCCGACGGGAGATACCGCTTCATTATCCAGGAGGCAGTCCCGATCGATGACACGGGCGATTATGAAAAAGACCTCTTTACCAACACCCAGCGCTTCACGAAAGTCGTCGAAGCCATGGTGAGACGCTATCCCGATCAGTGGTTCTGGCTCCACCAGCGCTGGAAGACAAAGCTCTGTCAGAAAGAGTAAAGATATTAGATGTATCCTGTAGCTCTTGCCCCTTCAAAGAAGGGGCAAGAGTGGTAATGGGGTTGCGGAAACCCGCCACGAATGTTTCATGTAAATTGTGGATATTTTCCCATTATGCAAAATTCTTATTTACCTGCACCACTGATTGTCCGGGGCAACAAACGCCTTCCTCGGGAAGGTATCCGGGAGATCCTTATTCGGGGGACAAACTGGATCGGCGACGCCGTCATGACCCTGCCTGCCATCGCCGCGATCCGCAGGACCTGGCCGCAGGTGCGGATCTCTGTCCTTGCCAAACCCTGGGTGGCTGACGTATACAGGGAATCAAACGATATTGACCGGATTCTAAACTTTGAAGACCCAGGGGCCCATCGAGGTCCTGCAGGGATAATCCGCCTGGCAGGCGAACTTCGTCAATACCGCTTCGACATGGCAATCCTCCTCCAAAACGCCATTGAGGCCGCCATTATTGCCCGCTTGTCGGGAATCCCTATCCGTGCAGGCTATAACTCCGACGCCCGGGGATGGCTGCTGACCCATGCTGTTCGTCGCACACCGGCCATCCGACAGATCCATCAGATCGATTATTACCTGGAGATGGTCAAGGCCCTTGGCTGCGATTCCGCCGGACGAAATCTCTGCCTGGACCTCCGGCCGGATACCCGTTCAATGGCTGACGAGTGGTTAAAAATCCCGGAAAGCTGGGATCAACTGATCGTCGGTATGGCCCCGGGCGCCACCTATGGTCCCGCCAAAAGATGGCCGGTGGATCGCTTCGCCGCCGTTGCGGCAGAAATCATCAGGGAATATGGGGGAACTATCATCCTCTTCGGCAGCAAGCAGGATCAGGATGTTACAGACGCCATCGCAACAAACATTCAGGGCCACTGCCTGAATCTCGCCGGAAAGACCTCGGTCCGGGAGGTCATGGCCCTCATTGCCCGCTGTCATGCCTTTATTACCAATGATTCTGGCCTGATGCACGTTGCCGGCGCCATGAATGTGCCAACCGTGGCGATTTTTGGCTCGACAAATCCTGTCACCACGTCTCCCCCCGGCGAAAAAAATATTATCATCCGGAAACCCGTGGATTGTAGTCCCTGTCTGAAGACCGTCTGCCCGACGGATTTCCGGTGCATGAACCTCATCGGCGTCGAAGAGGTCGTAGCCGCCGTTCGTCAAGCAATTAAAGCCTGACGCCTTCGCGGGAATGACAGGATTTTTGAGTTTGCGAAGGCGTCGAAATATAAATCATGAGAGGCGATGAAGACTTAATGACAATGGTTGCGGCGGTTTTTCTTGACAGGGATGGAACGATCAATGAAGAGGTGGGGTATCTGGACAGCCTTGAGAAACTCCGTGTGCTTCCCGAGGCCTTTGGGGCCGTGCGACTGATTAATCAAGCCGGGATGAAAACCGTGGTGATAACGAACCAGTCAGGCATTGGGCGGGGATTTTTTAACGAGGTTTTCGTCGGCAGGGTTCATGAAGAAATGCGAAGTCTTTTCCTGAAGGAAAGGGCCGTAATTGATGGCTTTTATTATTGCCCGCACCACCCGACGGAGGGCATGGGACAATACCGGCAGGCCTGCTCCTGCCGAAAGCCGGAACCGGGGCTCCTTTTGAAGGCGGCGGAAGATCTGGTGATTGATCTTGGCAAGTCCTATATGATCGGAGATATGCCCAAGGACGTGGAGGCGGGACAAAGAGCGGGGGCGAAAGGAATCATCGTCCAGACGGGTTATGGAAAGGTCGCCGATATGGGATCAACCCACCCGGACTATATTGCGCAGGATGTCCTTGAGGCGGTCAAGTGGTTGCTAAGGGACAGGGAAACTTTGTGAATATTCTGATCGTTAAACTCAGCGCCATCGGAGACGTGGTGCATACCCTGCCCTCACTTGCGGCCCTGAGACAGCTCTACCCACAAGCCCATATTACTTGGGTTATCGAAGAGGCGGCCGCTGATCTTATCGAGAGTCATCCCTATCTGGATCGCGTCCTGGTCTCCCGAAGAAAGCACTGGCAACAGGATATGGCAAAGGGGAATTTTAGTAAAAACATCAAGGAAATAAGGTTATTCGTAGCCGCCCTGCGGGATCGCAATTATGATCTGGTTATTGATTTCCACGGACTTTTTAAAAGTGCCGTTCTCGTCTGGCTGAGCGGCGGCACCAGGAAACTGGGTTTCCATAGCATGCAGGAAGGGAGCGGTTTATTCTACACCGAAAAGATCCCGGAAGATATGGGCAAGCATGCCGTGGATCGCTATCTGGATTTTCCGGCCTACCTGGGGGCTAAAAGCGGTAAGGCGAATGGCGTGAACACTCCGGAGTTTCTCATTCCTTCCGACGATCGCAACATCCAAAAGGTATCGGCACTGCTGAGTAAAAGTCATCTTGACATCAATGAACCCTTTGTGGCCATAAATCCAGTGGCCTTATGGGATACCAAGCTCTGGCGGCAAGACAGATTCGCCATGCTGGCAGACAGGATTGCCGGAGAACTGGATATTCCCGTCGTCATAACGGGCAGCGCCCATGAAAAGCCCTATGCCGAATCGATTCTCAAGAAAGTTAAAGTTAAAACAGCAAAATTCCTTGACCTGGCCGGACAGACGACCTTAAAGGATCTGGCATGTCTTTACCGGCAAGCCGCCGTAGTCGTGACCACCGACTCTGGACCGATGCATATCGCCGCTGCCGTCGGCACACCCGTCGTAGCCCTTTTCGGGCCTACAGATCCCCGGCGGACGGGGCCTTACGGGTTCGGTCACACTGTGATCAGAAAGACGTTGCCGTGCAGCCCCTGCTTCTTGAAGCAGTGCCCTACGAGGGGATGCATGGAGGGAATTACCGTGGAAGAGGTCCTGGAAGGGGTTAAGGAAAAACTGAAAGAAAAGACTGAGACTGCTCAGGCGGGAAGGAAAGAGGAAAAACTATGACTATCAGTAAAGAACTACTTGAAATTATGGCCTGTCCCAAATGTAAAGGGGAAATTAAGTTAAACGAAGGTCAGGATGGCCTAATCTGCCATGCCTGCAAACTGCGCTATGAAATCAGGGAAGGCATCCCGATCATGCTCATTGACGAGGCGAAACCGCTCGCATAATCGCCGTCTGTACCTGGCCGACGCTCATGTTTTCCAGGCACCGGCTGCGACCTTGTCCATCGCAGCCTTTTTGATGGCAGGGCGAGCAATCCATATCCAAGGTTACCACCTGGTGCGGTTCACCCACCGGCGCCCAGTCCCGCCAGTCGGACGGTCCGTAAATAGTGATGGTGGGCGTTCCCACGGCGGCAGCAATGTGTGGGGCGGCACTGTCCACCCCCACGTGCAAACGGCTGAGGCTCAACAAAGCCGCCAGCTCCTTCAGGTTCGTTTCACCGGCCAGATTGTGTATTTTCACCACACCGCTCCCGCTTTTCACCAGCGCTTCCGCCCGTTCCCTCTCCATCGCCGAACCGACAATTACCGCGGGAAGGCGATATTCCGTACACAACCACGCGCCGATGGCAACCCAGTTGTCCAACGGCCATTCTTTATAAGACCAGCGTGAAAAAGGGTTTAAGGTAATAAAGCCTTTGGGGGCGTCGTCCTGCGCCTGGGAATAAACCCCATGATTGTCTAAAAGGTTTTTCATCCTTCCCAAGGTTTCCGGTTCAACAAATAACTTCGGAACCGTATCTCCCGCAGGAATCCCGAATCCCCTGACAATCCGCAGGGATTGCTCAGCCGCTCCCAGACGGATACGGACATTTTCTTCTGCCGGATAAACAAGGTGGGTAAAAAGTCGATTCCGGTAAAAAGGGGCGTCCCGGTATACCAGCGAGGCGCGAAACGGCGCCCCCGTCAGCCTTGCCATAAAAGCGCCCCGTTCGTCGGCGCGCAGGTCAAAGACAACATCAAATCCAGCCCCCCGGACTTTTTTCAGAAAAACCAACTGCGCCGGCAATCTACCCCCAAGAGAGCCCTGATAACGCCTTACTTCGAACACCTGCTTAACGGCGGGGTCAGCCTCGAACAGGCTACCGATCCCCTCCCGGAGGAGGAGGGACAGATTCGCATCCGGATAGGCATTCTTGACCGCCCAAAAAGTGGGAATGGACCAGACGACGTCGCCGATATCGCCTAACTGAATAATAAGAATATTCTGAATCGACGCCGGCAGGGTAAAGTGTTCCGCTTTGATCATGGATGATCATATCTGTGGAAGATTTTATTTGGCATATTTTTACACAATTGCTATTTCCTCTTGGTAATATTCAAACATGATATTTTGCTTGAATTACGAACTAGATAGCTGACGAATGAAAATAGGATAAAACAAGTTACGAGAAAAATTGTGATTCCTAATATACCATGGGGCTTTAAAAATATCACACTCAAACCAACGGCCAGTTGTACTAATCCATAGGAGTATGAAACTATCCAGTGAGAAAATCCCATTTCGTTGGCAAGCAACTGATAAAGATGCTTTCGGTGAGGAACGGTAAGGTTCTCCCCCTGCCTCAATCGAACATACATCGTAGTTATTTCATCCGCATAAAAAGGGAAAATAAATGAACCAAGGCAGATTAAATCAAAAATGTCTTTCGACAGCATCAATACTAAACCGGAGAAAACAAAGCCCAATAATATGCTCCCAACATCCCCCAAAAAGACCCTCGCCCTTGGCAGATTAAGGAAAAGAAACCCGAGTGACGCAAGAGCCATACAAATTGCCAATGATGCGTATGCTGAAATTGAAATTGATAATACTGAGTAATTATAGAATGCAAGAAGCCCAAAACCTACTACACTGGTGATACCCGCAATGCCATCAATACCATCCATAAAATTGTATAAATTCGTAGTACCGACTACAAAGATGAAAACAGGTAAAAATAAAAGTAGTGGAATACCTGTAGCAGCCAAGAAAGGGACGGATAAAAATAATGCGGCAATAGATTGTATAATTAGACGAAAGCGCACGGATAACAGAAAATTATCCCCATAAAAGCTAATAATCGATAGCATAACTCCCGGGAAGAGAAAAGTTGTGGGCAATTTGACGACCAGCGAACACAGAATGAAGGCTAAAAGGATTCCAATACCACCACCGCGAGGGATCGGAACATCGTGGGAGCTTCTCTCCGTAGGATGATCCATCAGCATTAGCTTTATTCTGTGCGGCGTTGAACTGATAAGCCATGCTCCAGATAGCCCTAAAGAGAAACTAAAAAAATAAAGTAGAAGATCTTTGTATTGGTTTACAAAACTAATAAATAAATTAATATTCATGTATTCAAATTTTATGCATATTTTGCGGATACTATCCCATCAATGACCAAAGCCGAGATCAGGTGTTGTGCTTACGGTAATTAACATCCCGCTTCCGCCATGACCTTGATGACTGCCACGGCAATGCTCTCCATGTCCTTTTCAGTCAAAGTGGGATGTACGAGGAACATCAGGCTCGTATCGCCCAGATCCCGGGCTACAGGCAGACGTTCGACCGGACGCAGGCCACTGCCGTCAAAAGCCTTCTCCAAGTAAATTTCGCTACAGGTACCGCTGAAGCAAGGCACTCCCTCGGCTATCACGGCGTTCATGATCCGCTCCCGGTCCCATCCCACCTTCAGATGTTCCGGCCGGACGAAGACGTAGTACTTGTAATAGGCATGTCGAACGGTCTCCGGCGGTATTGTCACCCGCAACCCTGATATGCAGGAAAAGGCCTCCGTCAGAATTGCCGCATTGCGCCGCCGGGCGGCTAGCCAGTCCGGCAACTTCTGCAACTGCCTCCTGCCGATCGCCGCCTGCATCTCTGTCATCCGTCCGTTCGTTCCGAAGGACTCGTGGAGCCAGCGGAATCCAGGGGGATGCAATCTACGATAGACGGAATCGTAGCTCTTCCCGTGATCTTTGAATGCCCAAACCTTTTCCCAGAGGGCATCGTCATCCGTTAAAAGCATCCCTCCCTCACCACCCGTAGTCATGATCTTGTCCTGACAGAAGGAGAACGCCGCCATATGCCCCAAACTGCCCGTCGGACGCGGGTAGAGACGGACACCGTCCCGTTCGATGGGTGCGCCGTGGTTCATCCGCCCTGGCCACCGGCTGTAATATACACCCCCGTGGCACTGGGCACAATCCTCGATCACCTTCAGACGATATTCCCCTGCAATCTCAATAATCGGGTCCATATCGCACGGCCACCCCGCCAGGTGAACTGCGACGATTGCCCGCGTTTGAGGGGTGATCGCCTTCTGGATCGATTCGGGAGTGATGTTCTGACTATCAGGATGCACGTCGGCGAAAACCGGCTTCGCCCCCCGGAGAGCCACACAGCCGGCAGAGGCTACAAACGACCGCGAAGTAACGATCACCTCGTCTCCTGGGCCTATATTTAGGGCGTAGAGAGCCAGATCCAGCGCCACAGAACCGTTAGTCAGGGCGATGGCATGCCTGACTCCACAGAAGGCCGCGAATTCTTGCTGGAATTGTTCCACCTCCTCACCAGTCCATTGGTTGATTTTACCGGATCGCAACACAGCGGCAGCGGCAAGAATCTCGTCATCATCGAAGTACGGCCAAGCGGCCCTCTCAGGCAGGTCTTCCGGGGGAACCCAACCGTCCTGATGAGATATTATATCCAGATCCCGTACGAGCTTCTGAACCCGTATATCGTCGGATCTGATGGGCACGAGGCGATACTGCCGGGTAAAGGATGCCCAGAACAACCGGGCGGATAAAATCAGAACAAATATGAAAAGCCACCCAGCAATCATCGTGCTTCGTGGCATTAAGGGTCTTGTGATGTAAATCCACAACAGAAAGAGACAAAATGCCGTCACCACGGCTCTGCTAATTGCCAGCATCCGGCTCATGTAAGGCCTACTCCAGGTTCCATCATAGAGCCCGTTCACGGCATAGGCAAAAAGGCAACAGACCGTGAGCGCGGGGATATTGACTAACCAGACTTTGAAGAACATCTCACGGAAGAAAGCCTGAGGTGTTATATTCCAGGTAAAAATCCCGATCCCTACGGTGGTAAGAATCCCCAGGAACAAACCCAAGTTGCTCAGGAATAGATCTGCCGCTATCCTTACAAGTATCTCTTTCTGTGTAAAATCAGTTTTCAGCCTATTCGTCAACCAATTGGTGAGCATCATGATTTCTCGTCTTTTTGGAATTTTTCCCTCTAGCATTTTATTCATTCTCACCAAGCTCTTCATGAATTGATAATTGAATTCGGTAACGTTTACCGTTCTCCTCGTAATAAGCTGCCTCATCCAAGCGGTCTGTTGTTAATGCCCTAAGCCGTTGCATTAATTTACGCGCAACAACTTTTTCTTCAAGATTTATTCTCTGAACTTTTTCTTCAAATATATCCTTTCGATTGTGTGTGCTTGTTTTTTCGGTTAGTTGAGGTTTTCGGCTAATATTTAGCGATAGCAGCTGCGGCCATGCCTCTCGGAAAACATCATACTCAAGCTCTTTAAGCTTAACATAAAGTGAATGAGCTGTATCGCCTGGGAATATGGCCATTTGCTTTTGATGTATGATATCACCTGTATCTATGCCGGCATCCATGAAGTGGAGCGATGCACCGATGGGAGTATTTTCAAGGATGGCCCATGTTGGTGTATGCCATCCACGATTGTAAGGCAAAAATGCAGGATGCAAATTTAACACACCATGCTTCGGTATTGACAACACGCTTGTGGGTACTATGTAGGGAAAATGAATGCCAATTATAAAATCTAATTCCAACTGTTGAAGAAGAGAAAGACCCCGAGATGATCGAAAATCTGTCCCGGCCAGAATATGGTTTGGGGGCAAAAAGTAACAGCGCGATACCAATTCAACATCATGTGATGCTTTGGATGGCTCCGGTATTAGCAATACTAGTGGCTTGACATCCTGACTCAAAATAAAATCAAGGATTTTGACGCTAATATCTCTATCCCCTGCGAACCCTATACGTGGTGCCATCTTGCTCCTCTGTAATCTTCTGATTTCTGCCCTGAAAATATTCGACCGTCGTCTGTCCTGGCTGGTTAATCCCCTCTCTCTTCAAAACCTTCCAGATCGTCATGAAGATGATCTTCAAATCCAGTCGGAAATTTTGATGATCCACATACCACACATCCAGCTTGAACTTCTCCTCCCAGGTAATATCATTACGGCCATTGACCTGCGCCCAGCCGGTGATGCCCGGCTTTGCCTTGTGGCGTCTCGCCTGTTCCGGCGAGTACCTCGGCAGATATTCCATGAGAAGAGGTCTCGGCCCCACAAAGCTCAATTCACCCTTCAGTATATTGAACAACTGGGGCAATTCGTCCAGGCTCGATCTGCGTAGTATCTTACCCATTGTGGTCATTCGCAACTCGTCCGGCAATATCTCACCGCTATTATCATTCGCATTCGTCATTGTACGGAATTTATAAAGATAAAAAGGTGCTCCATGAAGGCCAGGACGTCGCTGAACAAACAAAACAGGTCTGCCCATGGCAATCCTTACGACACAGGCAATGATAAACATAGGCAATGACAGGATAATCAGCAGTACCAATGCCAGGGAAACATCTAAACACCTTTTCACTGCCGACCCCGCATCCAAAATATTCTACTGCTCATGGGACCGGAATCGCCCCCCCAATAAATAAAAAACCGTTTTACCTGTTTCCAGCAGAACATTCCTTGCCGCATCCTGATCGGACCACCATTTTTCCGGAAATGGTTCATAGGTAGTACCCAATACCCTGAATTGACAATGATCCATAGTATCCTTGAATATCATGCCCGCCCTTCTTACGTGGTATGGCGAAGTAACGACAATAATTTTACAGGTGTCTCCCCGAAACAACTTATTTGCCGCCTCCGCTTCCTCAACAGTGCTCAGGGATGACTGTCCCAAAAAATGAATATTCTGTTCGTGAACCCCCTTTTTGAGAAGTACCTCTTTGTCGACTTCTTCCTGCCTTGGAAAGGATACTCCGATTTTGTCGAGCATTTTCAGACTGGGATCCCGCATTGGCCTGCTAATGAAGACTTGCGGAGCATACCCTTGCCGGTAAAGGTCGGCAGCATAAAATGACCTTGTGGGTGTTCCGGCCAGAACAATAATGGCATCCGATTTTACAGGTTTTTCTTCACCTTTCAGCCAATAACCCGCGAATAAAAATACTGTCACGAAAAGGCAAGCAATAGCCATAATAAGCGAAAAGCAAATGACCTTTGTTCGTTTTTTCACGTCATATCTGTGATTTTTTTATAATAATCAAGCATTGCGGCTGTTACTATTTCTTTTGAGTATAACCGCAGTGTCCTCTTTCGAGCCTCATTTCCCATTTGTTTAATGGTTTCAGGGTTATCAAGGAATTGTTTCATCTTTAACGCTAAATCTTCCGGGTCCCCGGCCTTGAAGAGCAATCCGGTAATGCCATCCTCGATTGTATCGGTTATGCCATAAATCCTGGAGCCTATGGCCGGGACACCCGCGGATGCCGCTTGTATGATGACAACTCCGAAACCTTCTCGATAGGAAGGCAGGCAAAATACATCCGCGGCTGCAATGAATTGTTCGGGGACATCGGTATAATCCTCAAAATGGATTTTCTGCACACAGGACATACAGATTGATTCAATCTGTTCTTTCATCCGCTGCTCATCGGGCCCAACAATGACAAGATGGGCATTATCGTACTTTTTGCATACCTGAAAGAAAGAACCCGCAAAATCAAGTAGTCCCTTATCACGATTCAATCTGCCGAGATAAAGAAAAACAATATCAGATTCCGATATGCCGTGTTGTCTTCTTATTCGATCCCTTGCTTTGCTATTGACTGAAAACCTCCCTACATCAACCCCGCAAATGGAGCCCGCCGCAATAACATGCGCCTTCCTCCTCGACACAATCCCTTGCTCTACAAGAAAAGTCCTCTGCGACGGACTGTCAACGAGGACATGCGTGGCGCATGAAACCAGAATTATGTCCATCATTTTAAGAAGCCATCTCCCCAAGCCTTTCCTCGTTACCCATACCTGTCCAGTAAATGTATGTATTCGAATCGGTATCCCAGCAAAAAAACCGGCCAGCATGGAAAGTAAACCCGCTTTTGGTGTTACAGAATGGATAACATCATACCTCTCTTTCCTGAACAACCGATACAATTCAAAAAGGGCCTTCATGTCTGCGAAAGGCGATATTTTCCTCTCAATGCCCACCGGGATAACAGGAGTTTCAAAGCCATAGGGTTTGAGGAAACCTGTATTGCCTGTATTTACTACTACGCTGATATCATAATGACTATCCATAGTGCGTATATGGTCAAGTAGAAAAGCCTTTACAGTGATCTCAACGGCTGCCACAAAACAGACTCTTTTTTTCAGTTTAATAGACCCTTCTCCCTGTACCATTGGACTGTTCGGCACAGCCCCACACGGTATCCAAAAGGCAAGGCAAAACCAAGTTTGGCAAGCTTATTCATGCTGTAGGTCGTGCGATTGTATAGAGAAGCAAAACGTCCCGTTCGTCGCAGAACTTTTTCAAATAGAATGCCAACGGGCCTCGGCAACACACCGGGTTCTTTTACCTCGAGGATTGCAGATAATTCGGCAACAAAAGTTGAAAGCGGAACTGGATCATTGACAATGTAGACCCCTCCTCCGGTTCGGGCATCATTGGCAACTGCCAAGCAAGCAGCCGCAACATCGCCAACATAGACATAGCTGCTGATATAGTCACGTCCAATTTGTACAAATCGCCGAGCTTTAATCGCCCGGACCCAAGCGAGAAAGCTATCATTTTGCGGATTGCGGTCTTCACCGTACACGATCGTGGGGCGTACAACCATCACTTGTATCCCATTAGCGTTGTGATGCAGGAGCGCGGCCCGTTCACCGGCGTATTTGCTTATTTCATACGCGTTACGGGGGTGCGCTGGCGCCGTCTCGTCTAATAAACCAGCCGCGCCGCGAGCACCAATAACACCGACACTGCTCAGGTGCATTAGCTTGCGGACCCCTGCCTGACTACATGTCTCGAGTAGACAGCGTGTGCCTTCTATGTTTACACGATCCATCTGGGTGGGATCACGCAATTCGGCGGCAAGATGAAATACAGATACACATCCAGAAACAGCTTTTTTTAATGCTGTTGAATCATTCAATTCACCATATACTACTTCCACTTGGTCCTGCCATGATTGGGGGAGAGTACGATCTCCACGTGTAAGAACACGCACCGTATTCCCCGCGAGCAACAGTTGATCCACCACTTGCTGACCGATGAAACTCGTAGCGCCCGTTACTAAAATACAATTTGATCGCATATATCAGTTGCGTTTGGAAATAAAAGCCATCATATATTGGAAACCTCTTAAAAACTTTATCTTTTTGTAATAATAAATCGTTTTCAGCATTAAGATTCCGTCAGACCCGGAACATGTGTGGCCCTTATCTGTTCTATGGTACTGGTTGCAAATGCCTTTTCTTTTTTACTAAGCGTTTGATTACGCAGATTCACCAGAACATCGTGCGAGTTAACCAAAGAAAAGAGTCGGTAGGCATAGCCTTTTATGTAAGACTTGGCGATTAGCTGCATGACACGATATTTTCCCATATGCAGATGGCCATATGTTTTCATAATAACTCTCTCAGTCCTGCCACTTACCAAATAGTTATTTACATTTACGAGACCCTCTCTAACAAAATACAAAGGTTCTTTGACCCTGCCAAAATGGGAATTTTTAAATGTCCTGCACCATAGTTCGCGGTCTTCCGCACGCATATATTTGGGGTCATAGGGGTTCTTTTTAAACCATTCGCCGTATCCTGTGACCGTAGCATGACAAAGTAAGCCTCGTCCTAACAAAATCGCGGGTCTACAATTTAACGAATTCAAATTCCGTATTGCTTTTACATTACACTGTTGATCCATAGAATATATAGCGGTATCAACCAAATCAATGTTTCTATTTCCTTCTAAATAGCTGATCTGTTTTGATATTCTCTCCGGATGCATCATATCATCTGCATCCATTCTTGCATAGTACTTTCCTCTAATCATTTGTGTTATTCGATTCAGTTGAAAGACAAAACCTTTCTCAGCACCCCCATTGTAGACTCTTACCCTTGGATCAATCACTGATTGGGCAATAAAAAGCGAGCAATCTGACGAATGATCATCAACAAGGATAAGCTCCCAACTCTGCAAAGTCTGTGCGAACACTGATCGTATAGCATCGCCTAACATATCAGCATTATTATGAAAAGATATTCCAATTGAGACTAATGGATTCATGAGTGAGGGGTTTGGATGTTCCAGTCTTTGATACATAGCTTAAAGCAGTTATTAACCTCTTGGAATGGCAATGAAAGACGCACGACCCGCAAGCTCATTTGAAGAGATAGCCTGACCGTGGACTTAATTCCAAAATGGCGGAACGAATCGGCCCATCGCCAATTAACTGAATCCAGTGCCTGATCTCGTGTGGACGCCGGGCTAGAATATCCGTCAAAGCACCAGGAGAGACTCTGGTAAGCCTATTATCCGCACTCTGATAGAGATAGACGTCCCCTGTGACTGCAATCTCACCACCAAATTTCGGATCGATAAGACGTTCCCCGTCAAAGTATACATATGGTGGCAAAGCCATGATTTTATCCGACCTGACGTTATCCTTGAATATGGCGTTAACAATCCAGGGCACAGTAAAAAAATCAATGTGGGAAAATGGGCCTAATCGACTGTACATGTTTCCCGCCACCAAGAGAATGTCGTCTTTTCTCAGGCATGCAAGATCGGGATTCTCCTTTATTGCATTGATGATCGTCTTTTGATGGGCATTCCAAGACTTCCAATGGTCAGACAGACCAAATACTGGCATTACGAAAATAAGCGCTATTAGTGCCCATAGCTTCCTGCTCAACGGCAGTGATGCGATTATAAAGGCGATAAAAAGGGATCCATAAACAGTTACCCGATTACCCAAGTTGAATGCCGTCTGACTGTAGAAACCCGTCAGTGAAAACATTCCGAAAGACAGAACTAAAACGGTAGCCAAACCCCAGAACATACTTGCAGGGATATGTCCTCGCGCGGAACGTAAATACAATGCCATTAATATTACAACGACGAGGGCCAACAAGAAGGAGAACAATTCAATTGAACTGATCGCCCACCATATTTTAAGGAAAAAAGAAGGGCCCACTGACGAGTCGAGGAATGTAAATAACTGCAAGGTATAATTTTTTGCCAGTGCGCCCAAGCTCAAACTATGATCTATTCTACGTTCTACTGATCGAAATAAGGCCGCCATCGACAAATAATAAATAACATACAAAACTCCGGGCAACAAAAAAAGTGCCGCTTTTTTGTATGCTTTTTCCCTCAGAAATATGATCGACAAACCGAAGGTATATGGTGGTGATGAATAACTCATGAAGGCTCCCAGAAGACCTGATAAAGTTCCCTTAAAAAATTTACTCTCATGGACCAAGTGGTGTGCATACATGATCAGTGCCGGAGTAAGAACGTAGGGAACCGTCATATACCAGTATTCTGTGGCATCATGGACTGGATTAAAAACAAAAAGTGCCGCTGCCAAAAAAGCACGATCTTTCGGCAGATAGTCAGCGGCAAATCGATAGATCAGCCAAACACTTAATACATGTACTAACCATTTAACAACATCGTAGACCCACAGCAAGTCCTCATTCAGAAATTGATATGCCCACCAAAATGAGTAATAATTGGGCAACCAAAATACTGTAAGACCTCTGTTTTTGGGGTCAGGACTCAAAAAATACCAGAAATCGCGTCCCTTTACTCCGCTTATCACGCTGTAGTCATCACCATGTATCCCTGTATCCCAAAAGAGGTAAAACGTAATAATTATAGCAACTGCGGACAATATATGCCATTGATGCTTCTCAAAAGTCCGAAACAAACTCGACGTGAACAAGTTCTTGATCTCCTTAAGCGGGTCTTACCAAAGTCTTATGCCACTGGTGATTGATTTTATGGCCACGCGGATTGAGACCTTTGCACAAATCGTCAGAATTCTCATTCATTGATTTCGCAGTTTATAGCCGAAACAGAGGTTGCGTAAAGGCAACATATTGATTATACTTGACAAACAACGTTTTCTGTGCCATATTCGCTTCAAATTCACACATCTGGAGGAGCTATGGGCTTCAAAAAAATGCAATCCAATTTCACCTTCACAGATATCTCGCTCTTTTCTTCCACCTGAATCAGTGGCACTAAAGGTGCAGGTTGCATAAAATGATTAAAAATCAACCTTTGATCGCTTTAGCCTTATTTGAAGAAAGCACCGCCTGCATGTCAACCGGAGGCCAGTGAGGGGCATG
>Ga0172379_10003394_pt1 | contig 25475 bp, 47 predicted proteins | sample GrowelOW334metaG_FD_119756 | JGI IMG/M metagenome (GOLD analysis project Ga0172379, IMG submission 119756) | Groundwater microbial communities from an aquifer near a municipal landfill in Southern Ontario, Canada - Groundwater well OW334 metaG | ecosystem: Environmental > Aquatic > Deep...
GAAAAAGGCGCTTTTACATTGGAAGAATTGCGAAAAGCATCATTAAATGAAGTTCTTATTCAAAAAGCACCTTCCGTAAATAAGTATTATTTCAAAAACCTTTTGCGGTTTTATTTGCTCAAGCAAGTTGATGAATCAAGAAGGGCTTTGCCTATTAAAAAACCAGAACCGCTTCAGTGGTGCGGCTTCGATTCTGAGCTTGAACGATTTCACAAGCTGATTATCGCCGTCGGCGGACTGGCAGTTGTTTACAACAATCCCGATTGGGAAGCTTGGGCAATAACTTACATTACCAACGGCTCAATCTCGAATCAAATGGAAATGGATCGGGTTACTTATCAGGAAGCCACTACCGACCTGATTGAAACGGCAATTGCAAAAAGAGTCTTCAGCGTTCAAGACCTTTGCGAGACTGCTTTCGATAACATGATTGTCTCTTCCCGGAATCCGAAGGTCGAGATTTGGCGGCGACTAAAAATCAAATTGGATGACATTATCCGAGTGAACGGATTGGAGGGATAATCGAATGAACTACTCTGAGTTTGCAAGATTGTTGGAAGGGGTTGGCGCAAAACTCAATCAATCGGTAAATTACCCGGAAGATATTGATTATTGGCATTTACCGAACGGCAAAAAATGGGATATTCATTATTTCTTGAAAGGGAAATATGATTTTTCTGTTTTTGAAACAACTCATCCTACAGAATATTCTTATTATCATAAACAAATTCAAATCCCGAATCAGCAAGCTGTCGATTATTTGAAGTCGTTAAAAAGGGGCGAACCAATGTCATATTCTGAATTTTCAAAACAATATTCCGAATTTGTAAAGCTTTTGAAAGCTTCCGGCGGAATCTTGGTTGAACAGATCGGCAAAGATCATATTCATAACATCGTCTATATTTGGAGTTTGCCGGAAGGCAGGCAATGGAATATCATTATCAATCCTGACACTTTTGAAAAACAAGCTTTTACAGTTTATGAAAATCAACCAAAAGAAATTTCAATTGAAGAGGCAGTTACGAAATTGAAAACAATGAAGCAAAGCAAAATCATGAAATACGATGAATTTGAAAAGCTTTTGAACGCTTCGGGATGGACTCTTCACCTTTCTAAAGAAAATCATTGTGTTTGGGTTTCGCCGGAAAAAGAAGAATGGTCCATTAACGTGAAAGACAACGAATTCAGTGTTTATAAATTTCTCTTTGATCGAACCGTGTTATCTATTCCAAATCAAGAGGCAATTGATTTATTACTGAAATCTTCAAAAAAGGACAAGCCGATGAAATATGCTGATTTTGTTAAGCTTTTACAACAAGCTCATGGGAGAATCATAAACAAAGTTCGCACTGAAACCTTATATCTTGAACATTGGAACATTTTTCCGGAAAGCGAATTTGAAAAAGATTGGATAATCGCCAAAGAAAATATGCATATTCTTCAGGGAAAAAAGCGGGAAAATGCAGCCGAGAAAGATTCGTTTATGGTCTATGAATTGGTTCCTGGACAGGTGCTTGCGCTCTTGCCGAATCAAAAGCTTATTCCTATTGAAGAAGCGGTCAATATATTGAAAGTTTTTACTAATCCGAAGTTCGGGCAAAAAGACAAGAATTTGACCGTCAACGAATACTTCGTTATCGGCTTCTGCGGAGAGCTGGACGGTGAAGGCAAATGCACCGACAAGTGCTCATTCAGCGAGTGCAAAAAAGACGATTGGAACGAAGAGCATGAAACCGTCAAATGTAACCTTGATTGGATGGAAAGGAATGGAAGGCCCGGCAAGGGTTGCCCGCGTAGTACAGATAGCAAGCGCGCTCGGATTAACGCTTTGAAGCTGCAAATCGAATTGATCGAAAAAGAATAGTAATTATAGTTCCTGATTTCTATGAAATTTTACGACACTCCATGAACGATATCTTCAATTTTCAGGTCGAGTCGGCTTGACAAAAGAAAAGAGGCGCAATAGGCTTTTTTCTGCAAAAAACTTTCACACTTTGAATAAAAACGCTTGACTTGTGTCTAAAGGTGTATTAAGGTGTTTATATGAAAATTTTCAACATTACCGAAGCCGCACAATATCTCAATCTTTCGGTCAAAACGCTGCAACGTTTGGATCGAAATAAAATTCTGATTGCCTCTCGTACAGGTACGAATCGAAGGGTTTATACTCAAGAACAGTTGGATCTTTTCCTTTTTGCTAAAGATAATCGAAAGAAAACAGTTTGATTAAAGCGCATCGGAAATTCAAAAAACCGACTATGCGACGTTCAACAAGAGTCTATCTTAATGACTTGAACGTCGGCAAGCACGATATTTTGGTTGAATTTCTGCACTTGACGCATGACGTTACTCAATATTTCGTTGATCTTTTTTGGCAAAGAAAAGACTTTTCTTCTAAGTTGGCAGATAAAGAAACTGTTCATAGAGGAATAAAGCGATTCGGAGTAACTTATCGGCTTGCTCAAGCTTGTGCAAAGCAAGCCAAAGAAATTATTGTTTCTCAGCGTAAAAAAGAAATCAAACGCAAACCAAAAATTAGAAAGCATGTTTTTACAGCATATCAATTGTTTGTAAAAATAAATCCTTACATTGGCAATGGCTTTGATTTCATGGTTGAATTCATAGGTTCCGGTGCTCCTTGGATGAAAGTTCCTGTTCATTCAACCTGCCATCTCAATAAATTCTTAGTAAATGGTTGGAAAACTGGTAATTCGATTCGTTTAGGCCGTCGCAAAAACAGACTTTGGATAGACTTTATTCTTGAGAAAGTTAAACCTGCTCAAAAGAAAGTTGGTAAAATAGTTGGAATGGATTCCAATTACAAGAATGGGTTGGTTTTCTCCGACGGTCAAATGATTGCTAAAAGTGTTTATGATCGCATTCAAGAATTTACTCCAAGGCAGAAAAACACCAAAACAGAAATCAAAAATTTGCTTAACAAAGAGCTTAAAAAGGTCGATTTAAGCGAAGTTCTCAAGCTGATTATTGAGAACTTGAAGAGCGTCAAAAATAAAACTAGAGGAAAGTTTCCTCGAAAGTTAAATAGACGGATGTCTCATTGGCTTTACGCCTATGTTGTAGAACGTTTAATGATGTTGGTAGAAGAAGCAGGCTCAATCCTCGTTAAGAAAAACCCTGCGTACACTTCACAATATTGTTCGGTCTGTAATAAATGGGATAGACGAAACCGAAAAGGCGATGTTTTTCGTTGCAAAACGTGCGGACACGAGAATCACGCGGACATAAATGCAGCAAAAAACTTGCAGCTTTTAGGTGAGGCGGGATTATATGGTATCCGTTTGCTTCAAACCAAATTAATTGCGGCTGCAAAGTCATGATTATTTGGAACCATAATCATGACTTTTTGGACGGAAAACCCGCTGAGTTTTTCTGTCGGATAAAGCAGCAATTCGTTTTGCTTTGCCCATTAATTGATAGACTCTAATGATGAGTGCAAAATATCCAAGAACGCCTCATTTGCCGTGGTCTCCGGGCGTCGGCAATGATGATCGAATCATAGAGTCATTAGGCGTGATTCTGAATTCGACCTGCGTAATAACCGAGAAATTAGACGGATCAAATCTTTGTCTGACTCAGGAGAGCGTTTTCGCAAGATCGCATTCAGGCGCTCCGAAACATGCAAGCTTTGACTTGGCGAAGCAATTTCATGCTGAAATTCGTTCGTTTATCGACCTGAACGAATCTTGGTTCTTTGAATATTGCTACGCTGTTCATTCGATTAAATATGAAGCTCTGCGACACTTTTTGAACCTGATCGGAATTCGGAACGATTCAATGGGTGTTTGGAGCAGTTGGGGAGACGTTACTTTAACGGCGGAAGTAATAGAAATTCCTACGGTTCCGGTTTTGATGGAAATAGAACCGATTCGAAATATCGAAGAACTTCAAAAGCTTACAGAACGACTTGCAAAAATGCCTTCGATTTACGGTCCGCAGCGTGAAGGAATCGTAATCAGAGTCAAAGAATCGTTCAAAGATGAAGACTTTGGGCGATCAATCGCCAAATGGGTTCGCCCGAACCATGTCCAGACAGACGAACACTGGACAAACAAAATGATCGAAAAGCAACCGATTCGCTAATAATTACCATATCTTGAACGATTTTCAGAAGCGACAATCGAATTTATTTGCGCCCTGTGAAGAAAAAGCTTGACAAACGAAAGAGGGCGTGTTATAACTGAATCAAGAGTCGAGATTGAAGAGGAAGCCAATGGAATCGACATTCACTTTAAAAGAAATAGCAGTTGGCGGGCTTGCTCTGAAAATCTATGACCTTGTTTGGGAAGATTGGGCAATTTCTTTTTTGTTGGATCAATCGATTACGCAAGAAACCGAAAATTATGAGAAAGAAAATCGGAAGAAATACATTCAGTTAATTCAAGAAGCAATTCAAAAAAATCAATTTTCCCATATGGGATTGCAAAGTTTTGTTAAATTTATCCCCAAATTAAAAGCAAATTCTTCCTTCAGGAACGGTCAAAAACTAAAGTATTCGACCATGCGACAAGCAATTTATGATTTCTTTGAATTAGATGAAAAAATTCAAATATTTTTAGCTGATTCGGCCAAATAAAGAAGTAAGACCAATGAAAAAGACCAAACCTTTGACCAAAGATGAGGCGCGAAAACTGTTCGTTCAAGCAGGCTTCAAAGAAATTACCGCCGGAAATCATTGACGTGCTTGAAACCGCTTGTCGCCATAAAGACGGAACCAGTCAAAGCAGAAGGAAAAGCAGCATAGTGATTAGTTCCTGATTTCTGCGAAATTTTGCGACACCTTACGAAAATTTTCAACTCTTTTTTTCAAATTTCTGAGAAAAAGAGTTGACTGAAGTGTTTCGAGCGTGATACGAAGATAACATTAGGTACTTATGACGTTCTACGACAAGGTATGAATTATGGATGGTCGAGTCAAACTTTCTGAAGCTGCAAAAATTCTTGGAATGTCATTTCGACAAGCGCAACGACATTCTTATACAGGAAAAATTCCGACTATTATTTCCGAGACTGGACATCGTTTTGTTTCTGTTGCTTGGCTTAAGCAACAAGTTGGAATTGAAAAAAGCGAAGGATTCAGATGCGCAATTTATAGTCGAGAATCTAATTCTGAAAACAAAGCTGCGCTTGCTAGTCAAACCGAAGGACTCAGGAATTACGCCAAAGCAAAAGGATGGTCGGTTGTTTATGTTATTGAAGAATTTGGAAGCGGCGTTAATGATCAACGAAAAAAACTCCATAATCTTTTAGTAAAAAAAGATTTTGATGTACTTTTAGTAGAACATAAAGATCGATTGACCCGATTCGGTTTTGCTTGGTTTGAAATAATATGTCCTTTTAGAATCGAAGTTGTTAATAGAGCCGAAGACAAAATTGTTGATTTAATGGACGATCTTGTTGCTATTTTAACAAGTTTTTCTGCACGGCTTTATGGACAAAGAAGAGGACGATTGAAAACTCAAGCCGCTATTGCAGCTTTGAAAGACTGATTCATGGTACGAACTATTAAAATTTCTCTTGGATTAATGACTGCAACCAAACAAAGACGTTTGGTTGTTCTTCGTCGAGAAATTTTGCCTTGCACACAATTCTATATCAACTCTCTTTGGAATAAGCCGGGAAGACTTGATAAAGAAACAATGGATCGATTTTCCGGTGGAAGTCTTTCCTATCGGCATCGTTCTAATTGTTTGAAGACTGCTCTTGAAACTATTATTTCTACTCGAAAAGCTGCAAAACTTCTTGGTAAAATGGTTAGCAGACCTAAACTTTCTAATAAAGGTGCAATTACTCTTAGTAGTCTTGTAGCAAAAATTGAAAAAGGAAAAGGTTCGTTTGATTATGTTTTGAAAATTTCCGGGCTGTCCAAAGGCAATCCGATTGTTATTCCTTTCAAGAGTCACAAGAGGTTGAATTACTGGTTGAATCAATCCGGAGCTAAATTGCTTCAAGGTTGTATTTTGGGAGATAATTGGGCTGCACTTTGGATTAAAATTCCTGATCCGGTTGTCAAGAATCCAAACGAAGGAAGAATTATTGCTGTTGACACTGGAATCAACAAACTGTTTGTTGATTCCGATGGAAACAAATACGGACTCAAAACCAAAGAAGTTTGCGCAAGAGTTAGGCGTTGTAAGCCTGGAAGTAAAGGCAGATTGAGAGCTTCTAGGGCTCGTAAAGACTACATCAACAAAACTGCAAAAGAACTTCCTTGGAAAGAAATTAGTGTTCTCGGAACTGAGAACCTTAAAAACATGAAGAAAGGTAAGAAAAAAGGTAGAGGGAAATCTTTTCGCAAGGCAGTCGCACCGTGGACATATAGGCAAGCAATTACAAGGCTTGAAGCGTTGGCACAAGAGAACCGTGTTCGTTTTGTTGCCGTCAATCCTAAAAATACTTCCCGAACATGCCCTGACTGTGGAGCGGTGTCGATTGAAAATAGAAAAGGAGAGAAATTTTCTTGTATTCGCTGCAACTACAGCGCGGATGCCGACTTTGTTGGAGCAAGAAATATTCTCGTTAAAACTTTCGGAAACTCTCAGCAGTCTATGGTCGCTGAGTGCTTTGATGAAAATAAAAGCTAAAATGTCATACAATTTGGCAACCATGACTCCCAAAAACAAAATAATTCGATTTCTCGAAAGAATTGAAAAATGTCGAATTCTAATAGAACCGACAAGTTTACATTATAGTAATAATCAACTATCTGGCGGTGCATTTTCATGGTTTGCCAAAGTTCTGCATCCTAAATATGGAGAAATCGAAATTGACTGCTATGAAACCATGACCGAAATTGCTAAAGGTTCTTTAGATAAAATCAAAATATCTGAACCTAGTTACGAAAATGAATATTATTCAATTTATGTAGAACGAAACGTCATCGAAACGTCGTCACGGATCAAGTGTGAGATCAAATGCTTCTTCAAAAGTAAAGTAGAGAAATAACATGAGAATTTATCCCAAAAATGAAACTTGCTTCACGCGAGACGCCCAAAAAGCGCGCGGAAAATGTTTAAGAGCGATTTTTCCAGTCTATAAATCCTTGTTGAAAAAAGGATGGTCAATCGAACAGGCGCTTTATTTTATTCACAACGCAACGTCTTCTCTTGAATTCACAGATATGATGGATTTCGATCCTAACGAATATGTGGAGAAATCAGAATGACTTATAAAGAGTTTATCGACGCATTGAAAGACGCAGGCGGCGAATTCATTTCGAGCGGTTCAGTTGGCAGTTGTCATACTGTTTGCAAATGGACGGTTCCCGGCAACGGTCAAGAAGTAATGATCTTGATTGACGTTGACATAAACGGCAAATATGTCGCCTATCGGCAAATGCCGACTGCGGATATTCAGGACCATTTAGATTGGTTGAAAGAGACAAAGAAACCGGTGAGTCAAAAGAGGACGAAAGGCAAAGCACTTTAATGAAGAATTACACAACCTTACATGAATTACTCGAAAATTGGAATGAAATAAATTCTTTTCCTTGTATTGGTCTTGGAGAAGATTTACCTGTTGATAAAAAAATATCCTTTCCTTTTATTCTTGAAAAATGTGGCTGGTACGGCGCTGTTTGGGCTTTGCGAGCAAATATGTCTCCCGACAAAGAAAAAGACGCTTTGCTATTTGCCTGCCAATGTATCGAAAGAATTTTACCATTTGAAGAAACCGCTCATCCAAATTCTCAAGCAAGAAGACAAAACGAAACTGTACGCAAATTTGCCAACGGAGAAATATCAAAAGAAGATTTTCTTAAATTCAATAAAGATTTTTCTGTTTTTGAATCAGTTATTGATTGGAGCAACGCAGCAATTTCAAGAGTAACAAAAAGTGTAAGGCACGAATCGCTCTTTTATGATGCCAGGAATTTTGGTTATTGCGGCTCTCCCGAAGGATTGATCGAACGAAAAGAACAGGAAAAGCTATTTATCGAAATGTTTTCAGAATGAAGAGGCACTTTAATGAATAAGCGTGAAAAAACCGAAAATAAAGAAAAGGCAATAACGTCGTTGAAATCTTGTCTAAAACCTGAAGATAGGATTTTTTACACAGAAGCGCATCAAACAAAAAACTTTGATACCATTTGGTACAAATTCTTTATTGCAAATGAAAAGAATTCAATAATCGATATCACTCCGGAATTTTCTGCTATTTTCGACAAACCTAGCGATATTGAAAGAAATTTTGGAATCAAATTTGAATATTCAAGTACTGTTGACGGCCCCATCAGAAATCATCCTTGTTGGGATATCATAAATCAACTTTCTCAAGAACTTTTTGGAAAAGAAAATTGTCTCGATTCACAACAGCTTTGATTAAGAAGGCACTTTAATGAAATGTGAAGATCAAATTGATTGTGTTCATTACATTCTTTGTGGATATGATAAAGAATCCGCAGAACTAGTTTGTTGTTGTGATTTCAAATGGGAAGATGGCAATGAACAGGATTACAAAGATTCTATCATAGATTGCCCGTGCTATCGTTATCCCGATTATTATGATGAGGATTAAATGAGCTACATAACCGCAAGATTATTCGTCGGAATTCCGATTCATAAAAGCAATTTCTTCACTACGATTCAAAAACAAGTTTGCGCCTGTCCGAACGGTCATAGGCACACGACAAAATTCTGTCCGGATTGCGGCGGCAAGATTACGCTTGTTGAAACTATTCAAACCGCGACTCCGGCGATTGTTGAATTCATTAAGAAACATTCTAATAGAGACGCTTCGGAAATGTCTGAAGATGATATTTGGGAATATCTTACAAACCATGAAGGTTTTGGAATTTTCTGCACGGATGGTCGCAATCAGCATGGCGGAGACAATTGGGCGTTAGGAAGTCTGATAAAACAATTCGATTCTGATTCGTTACGAGAAGATTATTATCAATTGGGAAAAGCTCAATCAGAAATTCAATTAGAATTTGAAAAAGTTGAAGAAAAGGCTGCGGCATTGGGAATTATCGGCAAGGCTAGGATATATTTGCAACTCAATCAGGAATAATTATTTATGAACAGCTTGTCTGAATTGCTAACAATCTTCAAAAAACATACTGAAAAAGAGGCTTATAGTGGAAAGAAATTCTTTGATTGAAAGTGAAAAAAACGACGAAATTGAAAAAGAAAAAAGTAGAATCGTAACGCCTGAATCAAGAATTATTAGATATCTACAAGAAGAATTGAACTGTCAAATTCGGACGGTTCCGAGAGCTGATTACGAAGACCGGAATCCGAACTGCAAAAACACCTGCAACTGGTTTGTTCAAGTCTGGCATCCGAAATACGGCAATATCGAAATTCTTTGCCAAGAACCGATTGCCAATATTGCGAATATGCCTTTTGATAAAATCAGGCTTGCGGTTCCGTTTGATGAGACTGCGAATTACGAACTTTACGTTGAAGAAGAGGATCGAAAATGGGTTTTGAAAATAGCGATGTTCTTACAGCAGAGGTGCTATCCGATCCAATAGCGAGAGTTGCCGCAACCGAAAACAATCTTCGTTATAATCTGGCTGAAGTGTTAGAAACTCTTCGGAAAAACAAAGGCTTGAGCATAGAACAATTTGCAAAAGCAATAGGTGCTTCATTGACGCAGACGAAACGATTGTTGCACCTTGAGTGCGGCGGAACGCTTACACTGAAAACGATTGTGCAGGCGGCGGATTATTTCGGTTATCGCGAAATTTGTTTAACATTGAAGACGGGAAATTAAACCAATGAATTTTGACGTTAAATCCCGAACTATTTTCAAGTGTCTTTCCGGCAGTCACGCTTACGGAACCAACACCGAAACTTCCGATAAGGATTACCGTGGAATCTGCATCCCGCCGGAGAGCTATTTTTTAGGCGCATTCCACAATTTTGAACAGGCTGAATCGAAACCTGATCCGAAAAATCCCGATAAAGAAGATTCTTGCATCTATGGAATTCGGAAGTTTTTCAAGCTTGCAGCCGACAATAATCCGAACATCCTCGAATTATTGTTTATGCCGAAAGACTGCATTTTGGAAATGACGCCTTGGATGGAACGAATAGTTGAGCACCGTCATAAATTCCTTTCAACTAAGGTCAAATTTTCCTATTCAGGCTACGCAATCGCTCAATTACGCCGGATAAAAGGTCATAGAGCGTTTTTACTCAATCCACAGACCAAGCAACCGGAGCGGGCGGACTTCGGCTTACCGGCCAATCAAGATTTGGTTGTGTTCCGCAAGCAGGTCGAAATGCTGAATAAAGCAGGAATCGACGCTAATAAAGTGTTAGGCAAGCAAATCGAAGATGAAGCGCGTTATCAAAGGGCAATGGAAGACTGGAGACATTATCAGGATTGGAAGGAAAATCGAAATAAAACAAGGGCTGCATTAGAATCAAAGTTTGGCGTCGATTTGAAACATGCCTCGCATCTTGTCCGGCTCTTGCGCACTGGTTACGAGATTTTGACTGAAGGCGAATTGCGCGTTCGCCGTCCAGACGCAGCGGAATTATTAGCAATTCGGAACGAAGGAATTTGGTCTTATGAAAAGTTGATCGAATTTGCCGATAAAATGGACAAAGAAATGGAAAGAGTTTACAAGGCCGGTGAATCAAGTCTGCCTCATTCTCCGGATATCAATTTCTTGAACGATCTTTGCATTGAGGTCGTTAAAGATTACCTCAAAATCAACGGTTAAATCATGAACTTACAGAGCTTACCCGGAAAACGATCTTCTTGGAACACTCCCGAATGGCTTCGGGCGATTCGATATAACCTGAAAGCGCTTTACCGGCGCTACCTGCGATTTAACATTGTAAATTTTCTTTATACTATAGCCGATTTCTTCCGTTATTTGGCAGAGAAGACGGAGACCGGCGCAATCTTTCCTTGCAAGAGAGAGAATGACGGCACAATCGGACGACCGTACTGGTACTCCGAAATCAAAATAATTCACAAAAACCTGAAAGAAAATCCCGATTTGAGCCGAATCGGCAATCGAAAAGAAGAGGCGAATTAGAGGATTTTCAAAATAATTGCGCCTTTTAGAAGAAAAAACTTGACAATAAAAATAGCTTGTGCTATGTTGGTTTCAGAAATCGAAACGACAGAACACAAGGAGTTTGGCAATGACTTATGAAGAGTTGGAAGAGACCTTGACGCAGGCGGGCGGAAGAATCGGATTCACGGGCCGCGTTCCAAACAGTTTCGATTATGTCACTCAATGGACAATCCCCGGAATTGAATACGGTCCCGACCTTGAGCTGGTTGTCAATTATCATTCTGTTTCCAAGAAATTCAGGATTTACAGCGAAACTCCGATTGCCAATATCGAAAAGCACCTTGCGGAGCTGAAGATCAAAGGTCACGAAAAGTGACTTACTCCGAACTGCACGAAATCTTGATCAAGGTCGGCGGAACCGGCTTCGTTTTTAACAGAGCCGGAAGCCGACAAAAAATTTGGCATTGGACCTTGCCCGGCATAAGCTCATTAGAAAACCTTGAAATTCTAATTCAAATCCTTCCGGACGGCGGCTTTCGCGTCTTTTCCGAGACCTTTTTCGAGGATCTACAAAAACATTTGACTTGGCAACTGAAAAAACTTGACAAAGAAAATGACTTGTGCTAATGTCAGGTCATGAGGTTGAGGAACGAAACGAACAAAGGAGAATGACAATGAAAAGCAAGCCTGCGGCACTCGGAACCATTTGGCCGATTGGCGCTCGGTTGGCCGTTGACCTGAATGACGGCGAATTCCCGAAAACCGTTGACACTTGTATGGACACGCCTGCGGCAATCAAACACGCGGCAATGAGGCTGGCCAAGAAATATGGCATCAAACTTGACAACGTTTGGTTCAAGTCCTTCCATACGCCTTGGGATAAATTCAATCCTGCCAAATTTGCCAATTTGGGCCTGCACCGGGGCTACAATTACGAACCGCCGAAGAACTGAGGTTTCAATGTTCAATAGCCTTAATTAAAGGAAAAAAGAAATGTACGAAAATGAAAAACATGAATTATTTGAAGAAATGATGAACAACCGTAGAGAATTAGTTAAAAGTCTTTTTCCTCAAATAACTGAAGCCAAAACAATCATAACCGTCTGGCAAAGAAGAGACGATGATTTTTTGGTTCGCATAGAAGGACAACCTAATTTTTGGAGTCATGGTTACACTCAAGAAGAGGCTGTTAATGAATTTGTTTCAAAATATCATATTGGTAATTTTGAACTTGAGATTAACAAGTCTTTTTATAAGCCGGGAATTTCGCGCATAGGACAAATTAAAACATCCCGCGAATTAAAGGATTGTAAAAATGTTCAATAACCAAGTTATTCAAGAATTGGTCAAGGCCGGAGTGCAAATCAAATTCGGCTTGGCCAAGGATGTAAGTTTTACCGGTGCAAAAGACGCACTGCTTGAGGCCAAAATTGAAACCGTCGGCATCATTGAGGGCTTCTATAAAAGTAACGAAGTCTTCCTTTTTGAAAAAGACGGCGAAATTTGTTGTATGTCGCGTTACGGAACCGATGAAGGAATAATCAACAATATCGACAGTCTTGCAGGCATCAATTACTGTTGGTGGCGTAGCAGTCGAGACCGATTCGAGGATTGGCAAGAACCTGAATCTTTTTGGCTTCCGCACTTGATCCGAATGGGCTTGGTCAAGGCCGAAACCAAAACTATTTATCTGGACACAAATAGATGGGGAAAGTAAATATTATCAAGCTTCCCGGTGCGCAAGAAACCTGGATCGAAGATCGGCGCGTTTCGGAATATATGCCGGGAAGCACGTTCCGAAAATGCGCCCTGCTTTGCGAAGATGGAGTTGTGCGCCTTGGAACCGCCGGATTTGCAGCTACTCCCGGCGGTCGAATTCAATCTCAAGTTCAATTCGAGGGACGGAAGAAACCGTTTTACGGATATGCGACCGGCGGCGCTAAAGAACCTTGGACCTTCTCTTCAAAAGAGGTAATTTGCAGCTTGCAAGGGATTTGGATTGAACAGGAAAGCGTTTGTCAATCTCCGGCTCAACACGTCCGCTCTTTTGCAGCTCTTTGCGCGGACGGTATTGTCCGAACCGGCAAAGCTGCAATGGCAGAATTTACAACTTCGATTCCTGCTTACATTCGACCTGATCGAAATCAAACCATAAACGGACATCTTCATAATGAAAAAGGTATTCTTGTCTTCATAGCAACCGGAAAAGATAAAGGTTTTTTTGGAGGGCTTACAGAAAATCGAATCAGCAATGACTTGGCAAGTCCCGAAGAATTAGCGGCGAACTGGCAAAAAGGTTTCCAAAAAGAACAAAACGAAGCGAAAAAATATAACTTCATACACCGGCTGCGAATCGACGAAGCGCACGAAATTTACCAATGGGCAAAAGGCAAGGATTTTGAGGTTCATTTTGTTGAGGACAATTTTCAATTTTCCTGCGGCAACAAAGGCAATCCTTACACCCTACCTTTGTACGGCGTTGCCTATCGGATCAAAGAACCTTGGCAGGCGGGCGGCGTTCATTTAAGTGAATTGCCCGGCTCACCGCCGATTGAAATCAAAATCTCTCCCGGAACTGCGTTAGGTGTACTCACGGGCAAAGATTTGGAACAAATGAAAAAAGTTGATGATTGCCTACTGGTTGCGAAGAAATGTTCAACCAAAGGGCGAACAGACGCATAGGCGAACGAAATTTTACTGAGCAAACGAACGAAAAAAGGCAAACGACGATGCAGATTAATAAAAAAGAGGCTTCTCATCTGTTCAAAGGTTTGATTCGTCAAATCGAAGTCGAGATTCAAGACATTGCAGGAAACCACGGCGGCGATGATGAAGCGTTGACCGATATGCTGATTCTGAGACGGCGGTTTCTTGAAGAAATGGATTCGCCTGCGAACGAAATCAACAAAAAAGAGCCTCAAATTTGTTTTTACAAAAAACCGGATAATTATATGCATCCAATCAAAATTGCGATAATTGAACAGTTAAAAAAAGCAAACTGTCCTCTCACAATGAAAGAATTGGCTAACATATTAAATCCAATTAACGACAAAGATGCAAATAACAGAATTAATTCTCATATTTACAATTTAATTAAAAAAGGCATTGTCGAAAATGTCTACAAAAGAACCGGAAAAACCCATATTAGATCCGCTTTCGTACAGCTTAAAAAGCAAGCCGTCCGATAAATCCAAACGAAAATCAATGAATTACGAAAACGAAAGAAGAAAAGAAATGAACACTCGGTAGTATAATTTGAACGACGAAGAAATTCAGTATGTAATCACCGGCTTGAATCACCTTGTCAAAAGCGAAATCGAAAACTTTGCCAAGAAGCAAGGCAATAACGAAGACGCCTTGACCACCATGCTTATCCTGAAACGGAAATTCTCCGACAAGTACAATGAGCCTATTGAGGCTCCTGCAACTCACGCTCAAATGATCAGCACACTTCCGCACAACCGCATTACCGGCAAGGTTTTCGACGATTCAGAGCTGAAGGGGATGATACACCATTATTTGCAGGTTGCGCAACGTCCGCTTACGATTTGCGAACTGGCGAATTCGATCAACATTCAGAACCGCGCCAAGATTCAGGAACAGGCGGAACTGCTTGAAAAGGATGGAGTCGTAACCATTCATCCTCGCAACGGCAAAATGAGCAACTTGGTTGAGCTTGTTGAAAGCTGCGACTATCAAACAAAGCCGAAATTTACCGATATCAAATCGAAAATTCATGATAAATATTCAACAGAAAATGGCAATTATCGAAATCAAAAACTCAGAAAGGCTCGTTTTGATAAAATTTTGAGCGCTTTGAATGACTCGGCTTCGCCCCTTACTATTGCAGAAATTTCTCAAAAAACCGGCATTTCTTACCAAGCTTTACTCAAATATACCTTAGAATTAGAAAAATCGCGTCTTATTATTACCAAAGGTCGCCGACCTATTCGTGTTGAAGCTAATCGAAACATTTCAAAATAACATTTTTATTATGCGCCTTTGAAGATCGGCTGAAAAGGTGCATTTTAATAAAGAAAGAAAAAACATGAACTTCACTCAAGGTGAACTCAAAATCATTCAAGCCAGCGTGAACCATTTGCTTGAAACGATTCTTCTTAAAACCAAAGATGGAACGCTCAAAGAATGGATTGACGACAACGAAGACGAAATAGTTGAAATGTTGCTTCTGCGGCGCAAGCTTGCTGAAATCAATCATGGTGTTGAAATCAGCAATGCTGCAATAAGTGAAATGATTGGTCTTACCGTAGACATTAATATTCGCAAGCGTAGCTCGGCAAAAACCGGCTATGTTCTCGAAATTCTCAATAAAGAGAACAAACCGATTGCTCTGAGGGAATTGGCCAAAAAGGCAGGGAAATATCCTTGGATCGTTAATCAGCACGTCCGCCAACTTGAAAATGAAGGATTGGTTATTATTAGCCAAGACAATTATTATAACGCACCGCTGTTCGTAGAAATCAATAGAAAGGCGGTTGCTTCATAATGGAAAAAACTCCGGATTCTAAAATCAATCCGCGTTATCTCGCTTATTGCCGCTATCATCGGAAATCTCCTGAAGAAATGAAAGCAATCGACCGCGCAAGGTTCGTCGGCGGGTCTATGGTAGGCTTTATGCTTTGGATGGACCTGCGATGGAGGGAATTTGATAAGTGTATGGGAAATGGACCAGTTGGAACCAATGCTCATGATGCTTATATTCATATAAAATATGAAGCTGAATTCGACAAATGGCTTCAAGACGTTGCCGACATTGGCAAAGCCGAAAGCTTCAATAACTTCATTCAAGACCGGGCAGGTGTCGGCTGCGAGTACACCTTGCGCGCTTTCTCTTACCAACTGGACGAAACCGAAGAGGAAAAGATCGTCTTGTCGATTGGCCTTCCGAAAATGACTGAAGAAGTCCACTTCGGAATGACCAAAAAGGACGCGGCCGAACTGCTTCGCATACTTTCCGACCCGGACGGCTCGGTTCCTCACAAGGAAATCAAAATGCGTTCTTTCTAGTCGAATTATCTTGACAAAAGAAAACGGTTGTGCTATAGATTGATCATGAGATGAGAAGGCTAGAACAAAAGGAGAAAGACAATGAAATCTTCCAAGCAAAAATTCGCATGTTACTCCAGCCTGTCGCCTAGTGAAGCCAAAGAGCTTCACAAATGGGCAACCGATCTTGAATTCGAGGTTAAGGTTGCCGAAGACCCGGAAGATAAGGATTCTTATGTAATCGCTTATCGCCGCCCGGACGATGATCGTTGGCAAGACGACGGCTATCGGCTGCCTGAAATCTCTGCAACCGCAGTCGAAATTGCTCCGCTGTCGAAATTCAGCGTTCATGAACTGATAGCGATTCTTCAATTCAAAAGCAAAAAACTTCCTTAAGCCCGTCAAAAGAAAGGTCGGATTCTATGAAAGATCATCGTCAAGAGGATTTTGAGGCCCTGCAACGGCTGTTGAATAACAAAGGCGTTAAGCTTTTTCAATTTGCACAAAGCGAAGTCCGAATCGAAGCCGACAGCCAAACCTTCAGCCTTGTCGTTTCGTTTCCCGGCAATATTTTGAAATGCTGGAACATTTCCGACAACGATGAGAATGGTTAAAAAGGATGAATGATGAGCGCTTTTTTTGATCCGACTGTTAAAGAATCCGTCAATTTGGTAGAAATGTTCTGCAATAAAAAATCAATATTGCCGATCCTGCAAGACGACAAAATTCCAGTGAATCATCGCGTCTGGTTGGCCGCTCAGCCGGAAATACTCCCCAAAAACATAATAGAAAAATGGTTCATGAACACCCTGAATCGTTCTTCTTCATTAATCGAAAACAACCAAAATATAAAAGATTTAATACTCCATTACTTTCATATAGACAATCTTTGGGAGTTTTTATCCCGCGTTGCAGGAACAACCGGCCAAGCTTTTGCTAAATCGGGCTTTTTTAAAACCCCAAATGAAGCCTTTGGTTTTCATGCAAAAGCAGAATTCAAGCTGCAAATCTCTAATCTCATTTCTTTGTTGAAGCCCGAAAAGAAAGAAGAAAAACTCTGTAAAATCCGAGTGTTTGAAGGCACGCTTGAAAAATGGATCGATGTTCCAATGTCCGAAGTTTACGCCGGAGATATTTTGAAGATGTTCAATCCGGACGGAACACCTGCGGCAAGAGGAATGCTGCTTGAAGCTACCGACGACGCTTTTATTGATTCAAATGAATCTTGGAGTATTTCAACTAAGAAATATAACGGACCCGAATTGCCGCCTTGCGAATTTCACGGAACCGAAGGACACGTCAAAACGGTTGAAGTCAAAAAGGGCAAGCTTGCAGATATTTGGATTCCAAAAGAACGCAAATCTATTGAAAAAATCGAAGATGGAGTCGCTACTCATGTCCTGCGACAATTCCAAGCAAGCGTTGAAAGCATCAAAGAAAAAATGGAACGTTACGAAGAAGCGCTTCGATTTTACGCCGATCAGAATAAGGATCAATCCGACGATTGGTCGTTTTTTAATGGAAGCCTGAGAACTGGTAAACGAGCCCGCGCCGCTCTCGGAATCAAATCCAATTAAAAAGGAGTCCAAAATGGACGGTTGGGGCTGGTTTTTTGTTTGGGTAATAATTGTCGGTTTTTGTATGCACAAATGTAGCAACGGAGAATATCCGCCTATTGAAAAAACAAACATTGAAATTATTTATGAAATAGAGGTTGCAAATGCTTGAAGAAACAAAAAACGATGTTCGCAAGGTTATGAAACTCATTCAAGGCGAATGGATTGAGTGTCATATGTCCGACGTTTATAAAGGCGATGTTTTCAAGATTTTCAATCCGGACGGAACTCCGGCGGCTGGCGGATTCATACTGAAAGCTACTGCAAACGCTTTTTTGGATGAAGACGGCTTTTGGAGTGTTTCAACAGAACTGGAAAAGGGTCGTGTAATTGATTTTAAAGCTCCGGGAAATGATTATATTTTTGGTGTTAATCATGGAGAACAGACGCATACCTTCGTAATTGGTTGCGAAAACCGACCGCTTCTCACTATTAATTACGACTCCGGCGAAGTAACGGTCGGCAAGGATTGGGATCTTGACGAAGGCGCGAAAATCTTCTGCGACTACGTTGCCAAGCAGGAAAAGCAAAATTTCGAGAAGATGCAGCGTTACGAAGAGGCACTGAAGTTCTACGCCAATCCGGAAATTTACAACAAAGTCTCAATGACTTCATTGAATCGTCCCGGACCTTCGATTATTACTGATTGCAAGCCCTTTGACGACACTCCGGGCAGACACGCCCGCATTGCGTTGGGAGTAGAAAAACCATGACCGAAAACGAGAAAAAGCTTTGCAAGATCGAAAAACTCATTGATAATCAATGGGTTATCGTGCGCATGTCCGAAATCAAAAAGGGCGATATCTTCAAACATGAAGAGTTTAAAGAAACCTTCAGAGCGATCAAAGATTCATATTTAAATCCAAATAATATTTGGAGTGTTGACGGCGATAATATTGAAGATTTAACAAACAATCTTATTTGAAAGAAAAAAATGGACAACAAGCCCCTTAATCTCAATGATCCGAATGCCAACACCATAGTTCTTTCCGCCGCTGGAGGTAAAGAACTGTTACGAATCGATTTGAACGGCAATGTAACGCTCGGAAAAAACGTTGATTTGAACGAAGCCTCTGAGCTTTTTTACAATAACATCGTCAACCTGCATACTCAGCACGTTGCCGGAATGAAGCAACTTCAGGAATGCTTGGAAGCTTACGAAGAAGCTTTAAAATTTTACGCTGATCCGAGAACCTATCTTGGTGTTCGCTTCCTCGAAAATCCGACTTTGCCGCTGATTATCGATTCGTCGTTCGTCGTGTCAATTGACGAAAAGAATCCCGACATACAAATGATGCCGGGGAAGAAGGCGCGGGTTGCTTTGGGAGTCGAGAATGGATGAAGAAATTGATTTTCTGGAAAACGATTTGAAGCCTGAATATTGGAGGCTAGGCGAAGAAGCAGGCTTAAATCATGCTGCTTTTTTTCTGCGTTGTCTTAGATCTGTTGATAAAACAACAAAAGATTTTACAATTCCATTGTTTAAAGACACGCCGCCGGAAGATATTGCAATACTCTTGAAATGGCTAAAATCTATTGAAGACGCAGTTCGTGAATATCGACTATCACGTTCCCTCTCGAAATCAGAGTTAATCAATGGACGATAATAACAACATCATTGAATTCCGACGCAGAACAGATTTGCGTTGCGTTAATTCAAAAAACAACATCGTCTGCAATATGCCGCCAAAGGTTATTGTCAAAGAGGCGTACACATTCGTCAAGGCCAATCTGAACACCGGCAAATTTGAAACGGTCGGTACAATCGCCTGCGAATATGATTTCTCGAATTTGCCGCAAGGATTACATGAAATTGCTTTGAACAGAATTCTAGCCGACACTAGAAGACAACTTCTTGTCGTCCGGGAAGGCAAACCCGTTACCAAGAAAGATGTTCGCAATCAAAAACTTGGCTATCTTGGACGATTTTGTGAATGGCTTGGGATTCAATATTTGACAGAGGAAGAAGAAAAAGAATGCTCATAACTTATCTAATGGCCGAACTTGAAGTCAATGACGATGGTGTTCATTGCGGAAAATGTACCTATTCTAAGAACCTAAATTCTTGTTTGTCTCCGCTATTCCGTGATTATTTTGTCAAAGCATATCCGCAACGTTGCAAAGACGAAGTTGATTGGTTGCGTACCGAAAGTTGCAAAAATGCTTTCAAAGTAAAGGCAGAAAAATGACATTGGTAGAATGGTTAACCCAAATGGCTTCGGTCGAAAAAGATCCGATATCTCTTTTCGCCTTCGATATGGTTCCGGCAAATCACCTGCGACCTGCCTATCGGGAAGCTTGGTTAAGGGCAACTGCTTGGGATGCACCGCGTTGGGTTAAGATTCCCGATGAAATCGAAATTACCGAAGAAGTTTGGAACGAATATTTTCTCAAGAAAGAAACGGAAAATCTCTGTCCAACCTGTCAAAAACCGGTTCAAAAAACAGCCTATTTTGCTTCTTTTGAAAATTTTGATATGCCATCTTATAAAAAGGTTCATTTTTGTGCTGAAAATCATAGATGGAATGTTGATTGGCCGGACGGAGCAATGTTTCAGTCTGCCAAAAGCGACCATTACCGGGTAGCTCTGCGGACTTTTCATAGTTGGGATGATCCATACATTTTTGATGAACACTTTCCTAGTTTGCAGACTGCGGAAAAATTTGCTATTCAAGAAATCAAAAATCACAAAGATTTTTCATCATTAAATTCCAAAGTTCTTGAAGTTTTAGACAGCGTTGGAAACGTTCTTTTGCGTTTCCATGGAGAAGGAACTTTGATGAAGTTTTTCTTGGAATTGTCTCCGAAAAGACATAAGGTCGAATTGCCCAAAGAGGTTTGAAGTGGCTAAAGTTTACGTTGCGAGAAACGGAATGGGCCAATTATTAGGCATTTTAATCGCCGATTCGGTTCAATTGGTTCATGTTTATTTCCAAGGCCGGAACATCTATCCTGATTCTGTCCGTGAATATGACCCTGCGACCGAATTAATCGGTCATCCAACCGGAATCCTTCCGATTGTGAAATTCAAAGAAATCGGTAGTTTCAATGATAAACGTTGGGTTGAAGATAAATAACTGCGGATTATCTTGACAAAATAAAACGCCTGTAATAACATGCTTTGAATCATTTGACCGAACTAAAAGGATTTTAAAATGTTTGTCGCCATTGAAGGAATCGACGGCTCCGGAAAATCGACTCTGATTCGCAATCTTTTGTCGGCTGCGGATTACAACACCAAAATTGCTTTTGCGACTCCGACAATGCTTACCGCCGATGGTCGGAGATTCCGGAAGATCAAAAACGACAAAACCTTAATGGCAAAAACACCCGTCAAAACGAACCTGCAAATTCTCTTGGGCGATATGGAGAAGACAACTGAGATTTTTGCACCTGCAATCACGCGCAACCTTAACGATTTGCTGATCGTTGCCGATCGCTGGTTCTTGGCTTCAATCGCTTATCAAGCCGTTAATGCAACCGTTGAAAGTCCGATGATCACTATGCACGATGCAATGGTTGAATTTTATCGTTATTTCTGCGATTCAAACGGTTGCCCGTCTGTTCTGGTTCCGGACGTTTGTATCATTCTGGACGGCGAAATCAAAACCTTCCAAAAGCGTCTTGAAGGACGCGCCAAGACTCCGACCGATCTTTTGATTGAACGGCAAGAATGCTATCGAGAAGCCTTCAAGCACTTCGTTAATAACCATGCTCAAATCATTAAAGAAGCAGGCTGCGGAGCTTTTGACGCTAAAACGAATTACGTTATGCTTAAGGCTGATACGACCAATGCCGAAGACATTTTATGCACAACCTTGAAATTACTTGAGGTTTGATTATGAATCCAATTCAGGAAACCGATAACTGGAATTGCGGCAAATGCGGCTGTAATTTCAAATCAAAAAAAGACGCAGAGATTTGCTGTACTGCACAAACCGAACATTCCAAAGCACAAAAAGGCAATTTATATGAACCTTTCGCTTTGAAAGATGATTCGGGAGCGGTACGAATTTATGCTTGCTCCAAGTGCCGAATCGTTCACAAAACAAAAATGAACGCGATGCTTTTCTGTTCTACGCATATTTGCTGCGACTGCGGAGCGGACACCAAACACGTCATTCTTCCATTATATGAAGCAGACATTCATGAAAAACTTCAATGCAACAAATGCAGACAAGCCGTTTGGGATAAAAAAAGTGCCGAAAAAGAAAAATCAAAATTCAATAAGGCAACCAAAATAACTCTTAAAGATTATCAAGGCAAATATTTGTTGAGTCCGATAAACGATGAACGGTTTATCGACAAAGATGAATTGCCAGAAGAAATTGAATCCGCTCTGCAAGACAATGCTGATCCGAATAAAATGCCGCGTTACACTTGGGCCGCAGGAGAATTTCGACCTTCTGTTTCGGTCAATAGCATAATCGATCACGTTTTAGATTCAACTTCGGAAGATGTTGAAGATGCGGAAGACGTTTGTTGTTATCCGACCGAAGAAGAAAAGGCGGTTATGCAAGGATGGCTTGACCGATTTTCTTGCGTAATCCGAGAAGTCCATCCGCCTGTTGCAGTAACGTTTGACGATTTAATCGAAGAAATCGTTAAAGATATTTTGGATGAAGAAGCAACAACAACAGACAAAGTTTCAAGAGAAATCTCAGCCGATGTTTTAGCGGAAGAAAATGGATATTCATTTGTCTGCGGTGTTCCTGCTTTGCGTCAATATTTAAGAGACCAAAATCAATATATGAAAGAAAAGAAAATTAATGAAACCGATCCGACTCAAAAGTAAGCCTCAAAAATTCAAGAATCAAAGTCCTGTCGCCATTGCCAAGGCGCGAATAGCCGATGCGTTTTTGATTCTTACCGGGCTCAATGGAATTTACATTGACGCGCCTTGGAACACGCTTCAAGAAGCCCGTGCAGGCTTCTTGGATTTTATGAACAGTCCAGAAAGAACGCGCGAAATTGAGAAGTGCAAGAACTGCAAAGAAATCAATTCAAATCCTGAATGTCAACCGAAATGCGATGGAAGCCCCAAAGGAATCCAAATCATCAAATTGCTTAAAGAATATCACACTCCGGATATGTCGATAGACCGCCGTCGTGCAGCAATTTCTTTGATTACTGCGGCCTTGTTTTGGATTGTTACCGATCAAGAAATGACTCTTGAAATGCAAATGAAGGATCAGTGTTACACTCCGCAAGCCGCACAAGATGCGATCTATATCCTATGTCTTTATCATCTTTATGGATCACTCAGAAATATCGGCAATTCAATCAATATTTTGATTTTGGATACGATTTTCGCTCTAGGCAAATTCCATTCGGATATTCAAACCGGAGCCTACAAAGAACAGGAAAAGAACCAGCTTCATTTAATTTCTGAAGAAATGGAGACAATTATGTCTACTGCGAAACCAAAAGGCGGGCTGGCGTGACCATTCCCGTTCGCTACGTTGACGACATTTGGAAGCACCTTGACGAATACGATGCACTCTGCATTACGATTAATGGCTTCGTAACTCAGAATTTTGAAGCCGTTATGGGCCGTGGAATTGCCCTGCAAGCTTGTGAACGATTTCCGGACCTGAAGAAATACGTTGGCCAAAAACTGTTGGAAAAAGATCCTGAGTCGCCTTTGGTCGATTATTCTGAATGGTCAAAAGATTGCAATTTCATTACGTTTCAGGTTAAACCTGCATCCGTAATCGCCGCTGCGGACCTTTCTAACGTCGTCAAACATTGGCGCTCCAAGGTTCGGCCGAATGGTTACGTTCCCGGCTTTGCCGCAATCGCCAACAAAGAGTTAATCGTCAAATCTTGCTTGTCTCTTTATTCGTTGATTGAAAGCTTGTCTTATGTTACAATCAAAAATGACGGCATTACGCCTTTACTGAGCCGTCGGAGAATAGCGTTGCCGAAGCCCGGCTGCGGTGCAGGCGAATTGTCTTGGGAAGAGATTGAACCGCTGATTGAACCGTTGCTTCATCCTTATGTCGAAATTATTGATAGGAGAACTTGAGTTGAGAACAGTAATTGCAGGAAGCCGAGATATTCAAGACGCTGAATTGGTTCTGCAAGCAATTGCCGAATCGGGATTTTCCATAACTGAAGTTGTTTCCGGAACGGCGCGCGGCGTCGATACGCTAGGCGAACAGTGGGCTCTTGAAAACGAGATTCCTATAAAGAGGTTCCCGGCTGATTGGAATGCAAACGGGAAAGGTGCAGGAGCGATCCGTAATTACCAAATGGCGGAGTATGCAGCCGAAGACCCGAACGGCGGTCAAGTCATTGTAATCATCCGAAACAAAAGCAAAGGCTCTCAAAACATGATTTGGGCTGCAAGATCCAAGAAGCTGAAGCTTTACGTTAAGGAAGTTGCCTAATGAAACCGCAAAAAACCGGTAATAAGTGGAAGACTGAAAAATGCGGGCGCTGCGGCAAACCGCACTCTGGAAACTGCGGATTTCTTGATAAAAATGGAATTGAATTCATCGTCTGTAATAACACGCACAAGTGGATGGACGTAAAAGGAAACGATTTAAAGCTTTACGGACATACTATTGCAACGGTTTGGACAAAGGAAAATTAATTGGAAAACGAAAAAATCATTGTCAAAACTTCAAGCGGCGGAATCGGATTTCTCGGGATGCTCACCATTGTTTTCGTTGCCGCTAAACTTTGGGGCGTAATTGATTGGTCTTGGCTTTGGGTTTTCTCACCGCTTTGGTTGATTCCTGCAATCATCGTTGGAATCTTGCTGATCGTCGGAATAGTCGCAGTTACCTTGATTATTGCCGAAAAGATTTCTGAGAAGAAAAATCAAGTCAACGTTGATGAAAACCGGAGTAAATTAAATTGAACATTCAGGAAGCTTATCAAAAACTAGGATTGGAAGACCATATTGAATATGCAGCCAAACAACTAAAGAAAGAAATGCACCTGCAACTTGCATATATGAATCTTTCTTCTGAAAAAAATGAAAGAGCTTATGTTTGGAGTTGGGGGAAAAGACAACTTGGCAGAACGACTTACTTAGCCATTTCTGCTATTGTTAAGGCAGTAAATAACAATGCAACGACTATTTTTGTTGAAAAAAACGAAACAACATCTCTTCAAGAATATCTTCAAGAATATATGATTAGACAAATTGAAGGTTTTGTTTCTCAACTTAATTTGAAATTTGAAGTCAAACCATGGAATGATAACGAAGGTCAAACTCTTCCTACAAACGCTATTTTGACAAGAATGGAAGCTGTTCGTGAAATATAGATCAAAACTCCCGGTTGATTCCTTTTCCTACACGCTTGGCAAAGTGTCTGAAGCCGTTCTTTTGGTCTCCAAGGGCGTGCGGCCAGTATCTCATTTAACGATCCGGCCGGAATGGTGGGTTGAGTGCAAAAATGTTATTGAAGATGCAGGATTGCTTCATTTGCTTTACCACTTTTCGCAAGCTTCACTTGAACATACAGACGTTTATATCTTCAAATATCCGCACCTTGAAAAAGTAATTCAAGAAATCAAAGAACTCCGAACACCACTTGCGGCATGGTGTTACGGACACTTGTTTGGCTATGCTGAATCTGAAATTGCTGAATTCATTAAACAGTCAGAAGGGGATTAAATTGAAAATCAAACTTGTTTACATAGCCGGAAAATATCGAGGAAAAACAGCAAATTGCGTTGATCAGAATATTCTCATGGCTAAGGCCGCTGCGGTGCAGGTTGCGAAATGGGAGGGGCCATATTTCAAAGATCGGAATGAGGCTTGGTTTCCTGTTACGCCTCACTTGAACACGGCGCATTTCGACCACTTTGCCCCTGAAGTAGACGTTAATTATTATCTTGAA
>Ga0172379_10003395_pt1 | contig 25469 bp, 43 predicted proteins | sample GrowelOW334metaG_FD_119756 | JGI IMG/M metagenome (GOLD analysis project Ga0172379, IMG submission 119756) | Groundwater microbial communities from an aquifer near a municipal landfill in Southern Ontario, Canada - Groundwater well OW334 metaG | ecosystem: Environmental > Aquatic > Deep...
CGTTTTCGTTATATGTACGATAATGTTGGTAAAAAAAGCTTCGTCTAATCTAAGAGTGCTTATAATTGCGCTCCACTTTCATGGGTCAATAGTTCAGTGGTTAGAGCCCTCCGCTCATAACGGCTTAATCTGAATTGATGGAATGCCTATAGACAGGGCGGTAAACGGTCTTTATTTTTTTACGGTGACGGCTTAGGTGACGGCTTCACTTCTTAAATGGGTCAATAGTTCAATGGTTAGAGCCCACCGCTCATAACGGTGTTGTTGCAGGTTCAAGTCCTGCTTGACCCACCATTTCTCCAAAATCAAGCTGATTTATCAATACGATTTCTCTCTAAAAATTCTTCAATATCTGATATTTTATAAACAACAGCATTCCCAAATTTTGAGTAAGATAGTTTTCGTTGGCTTCGATAGTTAGCCAGAGTACCTTTTGCAATACCGAATTTTTCCATAACTTGTTTATCGGTTATGTATTTGTCAAGCAATTCCATTTGCTCCCTCCTTCATAAATTTCGGAAGAAGTAAGCCCATGAAGCAACTTCCTACCCCACCTTTTTTATATTTTGGCTTACTACCTGCTGAGCAACTCTTATCTCCGTTTATCCCTTTGATACATTCTGAACAGTCAATATTCCACTGTCCTCTTGTATCTTGTCCGCTGTATTTTGGTTTCATCCTGCTCTCCTTATTTTTTCAACAATTCTCTGCGCTTCCAATGCATCAAAGTAATCATCAACACTCATAAAATCACTTCGTTTAATTTCTTCTTCGCTCTGCGTTTCGATGCTTCTTCCCGTCTGCGCTTCAGGTTCTCTTCGGGGTGATTGTCTCTCCACTTCTTTACTGACTGATAAGATAGTGTCGGGTGAAGCTTCCGGTAGTTTTTCATGTATGTCCGCTTGTACTCTCTCTTCTCTTCGATTGACATCGGTTTTTTCTTCGGATTTGTTTGGAGCGGATCCGTCACCGCTTTGGACTTTTTTGGCTGCACAACCTTTTCACCAATATCGGAAATATGGTTATCCATAAGATTTATCATAAGTGGTTTAGAACTCACTTTTTTAGTCTCATGATTTGATAGTGTTGGGGCAGCGTTTTTATGACTGGCATTTTTGCGGGATATTGAAGGAATATGCTCTTCCTCCTTGATCCCTATAGCTTTTTTCCATTCTTTTTCAGACATAGGATGTTTCATCCCTTTTGACTTTAGAATGTCGAGGTATTTTTTATATCCTTCATGCATTACCAACACCCCGATTTAGCATCTTCTTCAATATTTTTATTAAGTGCATAAAAATCACAAACATGATCGTCTTCTACTGGAATACCGTTTGGGTTTGGTATGTGTAATACGAGATGGCATCTCAAGTCTTCGAGCTCATCATCCGCAAAATCCATGAACGCACACGTTAGGCATTTTTTAGGAATTTTACTCATTGCTTTATCCTTTGCATTACAACCCCATTCGCGCTATAAATGCTTCGGCACGACTTGATTAATATTCCATTATCCCATACTTCAAAATTGCCATTGTTTTTTACTATCTGGGGCATTGGTTGTCCTTATTAATTAAATATCTTTTTATGTCTCATCACTTCACAAAACGAATGAAAATCCATAGCCCTATTGTGCTTTCTGCATTCATATAAAACTATGTTTATCCCATTTTCAAAAATGATCTGTTTTGCTTTTACAAGATCACGACCATTTTCAAATATATCCAGTTTATTGGTGATGATGTTGCGGAGCTGTTGGATGTCATTGATATCACTCATACGAGCTCCGATTAAATGATGTGAGTAGTGGGTTGACCTCCGACGTTTCAAAAGGTGGTAGGCAATATTGCTCACATCGAGTATCATATTCGTCCATGGACATACCAGTAAGAGCACACCATGCATTAGCATCTTTTGATAACAGATAATTGCAACCACGACACCGCGAATCTTTTTGTTCTGCTCTTACGATCCGATCATATTCCGCATTAATAAAAGCGGCTGCGATAATCAGCTGCTGTTTACGGTCGTGGTCTTCTTTTTTAAAGTATTGTTCGTCCCATGGCCATAACCCTTTAAGACTTGGACCACCATGAAACAATACAGAATAATCATCCCCATAAAGCATTTTATTTTCAGACGCATAACACGCCGCCGCATCTGCTATCTCCCCATCCGTATGTTCATCATCATGTTCGGGGCTGTATCCCTTTTCGACGATCTGGCGGGTTCGCTCTTTTGCTACGAGATCGAGAAAGTTTGATTTATGCATAGTCGGTACCTCCGTTGTTTTCTTGTCAATTATGTAAATTAACCATGCTAAGATCGTGGTTAATATGACTCCAGCTACCAAGTTTATAGTTGCAGGGTCTATAGGGTTCATTTTTTACTCTTCCCATATTTTGCATCTTGCGGGTTCGTGCCCCATCGTCGTTTTGTTTTGATAGAACCTATCCCTATTACTACAATCAGAAATAGGATTAATGCTGCCCCTATGATTTCATCGGTGAACATTTTTAACTCCTGTATCCATAGTAATCTGATCGATGGTGTACGGCAGCACAACGCCTCCGATCTCAACATCAAAGTATTTGACTCCTTCATGTTTGCGTATTCGCACTACTCTTCCTCTGAATTGACCGTGCACATAAATCCATTGATCAGGCTTGATATAATTTTTAGTTTGCATCACGCTATACCTCCAACAATAAATAATCCGATAATTCCAAACATAAAAGCAACAACTCCCCAAAAACCTTGCGACTTTTCACGAAAGACGGTACCATACAAGACAGCAGCGGTTATAAAATAGATCGTAGCTGCCAAAGGCATGATCGCAAACGCCAAAATGAGAGGAATAATTACAGCATGAACAGCACCTTTGAAGGCTTTATCGTAAGCGTCATTATTTTCGTAGGATATAAAATCTATAGCGACCCCGTTTGGCGTGCTAAGGTTGAGCGTTTCTTTTAACATAGTTTCTCCTTTGGTAATTCTTCAATGATTCGTAGCGCCCACCATAGTGGGAGCCCATTAAGAGATTCTAAAATTCTTTTGAACTTCATTAGATCTCCTCAATAGTGACTTTGTACTGTTTATCAGCAAGCAAAACACCTAAGTCTCGAAACTCTCTATAAATTTCATATGACATAAGTGCATGACCACTTTTTTTTAATTGTTTAACTACTTTTTTCCCCTGGTAAACCTTCTCCACTTTCGGTTTCGCCGCTTCTTTGAAATCATCACGCTTAATCTCACCAGAGTTGTATCTCTGATAGATTTCACGCTGTTTTTCAGGATCTTTTACCCTGCTTAGTTCTTCGAGTACTGACAACCCGATATCGCGTTTGTTTGCTTCGATGTCAGCTTTGATCATAGGGTCGAGCTTGAAGCATCCGAATGCTTTAGAGACATAGGATAATGGTTTGCCTATAGCTCCCGCTAACTCTTGCTTCTGAGTGTATTTACCTGATTCCCATAGCCTTACTATCGCCATCGATGTCTCATAGTCAGTCAAGTCCTCACGCTGGATGTTCTCGATTAGAGCCATTTCATCCACTGAGTGATCGTCGCTATCAAATACGATTGATTTAATCGTTATTGCTCCATTAATCTTGGATGATTCGTATCTGCGCTGCCCTGCGATAATCATGTATTTGTCTGATTTACGTACCACACTGATTGGTTGTAGTAGTCCTTTGGTTTTGATAGACTCTGCCAGTTCTAAAAGTGAAACGGGGTCAAAATGTTTGCGTGGTTGGTCGGGGTTGGGGTATATCTTCGATATCTCTATCTCCATCAGAGAGCTAATACCTGATGTTCTGGGAGCAGTTTGATTAGTTGCGTTTTTAAGGGCGGATAAGTTCATCACGTACTCCTATGATCTCAGCTCTTGAAGTATCGAAAGAACTGATAGATGAATGAAACACACTCTTACCGTCCCCCATGGTCGACCGGTATATTTTGCGTGATCGTATGACCGAGTCAAGCAAAACGATATTAGTATCGCTGATTGCCTCTTTAATCGTGTCGAAATTACGGGTTAGTGGATGGATGTTGTTAAACACCATATACGCTTCAGCATCACTCCCGATCTCAGATAGGATCGATTTGAACGTATGAAATCCAAGAACCTCAGTAATGCTGTCGCTGATTGGTATGAGTATTTTGTCGCTATAGGCAAGGGCAGTACGGTTGATATCGCTATCAAACCCTCCGACGTCTATAATGACCACTTTATCACTCGGTACTGCTTTGAGTATCTCGATTAGTTCTGAGGAGGTATGAGGCTGTATTACGTTAAGCGTTCCACCACTCATGAGGTTGAGATAGTGGATCGTTTGCTGAAAGTCTAAGTCGATGACATCAGCATGGTTAGCAAATGAGTGAGCCAAATGCCACGCAAGAGTTGATTTCCCAACTCCTCCCTTAGTGTGTGAAATAGTAATAATCATGGTTGGATTCCTTGGTTTGATTTTCCCGAGGGAAATTTTGTGAGCTCTCTACGTGACTCAGCGAACCACAAAGGGAACCTGCGCCTCGTAGAAAGCTATGGGACGGCTCCGACATGAATGTCGGAGCCGTCATTAAACTTGAAACGCTTTCACACCTTCAATGCCTTACATTACCTTCTCTTCTTGATTGTTATCACTCACTTCCGTTCGTTCTGTCATGGGCTCAATGTAGGCTGGACGGAACCCGATATCGCTGTCCGAGTACGAACGAGCGGTGCCCAGAAACAAGGCACCGAGCCCAGCACCCGCACCATCGAACCAATTCCCGCCACGGATCGGCACACGTTCATCGCAGTTATCAGCCCAAAAATATCCTTTGACATCTGTCATATCATGTTGCTGAGGTGGGACGATCAATGCTTTGAATAGAAGCTCATCGATTGCAACACCCTCCAATGCTTTGGTTTCAGCCCAGCGGTTCCCGTCATAATCTTTATTCGTAACCGCATTTCCAAAAATTGGTACTTCATTGTTGATATCAACATAGGTATCAAATCGTTTCCATTCAGACTCATGCGCTGAAAAATCATTATCATGAGGCATGATGATCTGACCATCGATAAGCTTTAACCCATCGACCCACTCCCATAACGATCCGACTCCATCGACGGCGTTTTTACCCTCTTTTAGGCTCCACATTGCCATCGCTGACCACTCCCAGTTCGTCATGAGATGCCATCCTGCACCTTTATCCGAACAATGTTTTTTCGCATCATCAAAATTAATTCTTACTACCTGGGGACCGTTCTCATCTTTCTCATGCTCCATTCCGATATGAATGGCATCGATCTCGACTCCATTGACGATGAATGCCGGATGGACACCGGATCCGAATCGTGGGTCCACATCTTCAATCCGAAACTTCGGTATGATTTTCATATCGTTCTTTTTGCCATGCTGATCATAGATGGCTGTTATCTCTTTTTGCATAATTTTCTCCTAACATACAAAGCCGTGCCTCGTAGCTACCGCGACAAGCACTTTATTCTGAGTCCCACTGGAACTACCTCATATTTTTATAGAACTCCATGTATGGAATGTGGTTAAACCTGATACGACTTAACACCCTCGATACCATCACAGATACTCTGTGTGAGTTGTCGGCGTGTTTCCTCTTCGAGTTGGTCGATGTTGTAACAGATCAGCTCTGCGACGAATGCACCATCCTGAGCACTTAAGAATAACTCTGTCTCAAAGCGGGTTGTTAGTTCACGATCATTAGTATAGATTGGAAACTCAAAAGTAATAATCCGTGGGATTTCAACGTTTGCTTTTCCAGTTCGGACAGTAGCATCGATGCTAAATTTGTTTGAGGCGTTTCGCTGGATGCTGTCAATTGTTGTGATTCCCTGCAAGCTCTCTGCCATGTCGATGATGTCCATGTCATCTGCTTTTTTGTTATCTAGTGCAACAATGAACGGCTCCATACGTTTGAGGAAGCGGATAAAATCTTTTTGTGTGATTGATCTTCCGTTATTCGCTCGGTAATGTTTGTAGTCATCGGTTTGGATTAGCGGCATAAGCGCTGTACTGTCACCGTAATCAGGCTGTGAAGCTGTGATGTAGTTGAATACGGCTTTTACCCTGCCATCATCATAGAAAAGCTTTGTAGCGTTTGTTTTGTACTCAGTTACGAATGCAATGAAGTCATCTTTGTTGATGATACTTTGTGATACAACATGCCGTGCCAATTCAGGCTTAAGGTGGAGTGGCTGCATACTATTATCAATTTTATAGTCTTGGTGTGTAGCTCTAACCCCATTATCAAGAAGTACACTTGGTATTCTAAATGCATCGATAAGCGGTCTTAAAAAATCTTTCATTGGTTAACTCCCGGAAGTATTTGTTGGTTTGGACGGTTACGAGATGGCATAAATGTTTGCTCATTAACAAAGAAGCCTGTTTTGATCTTAGGTCGAGGGATAGTGTGATTCACTTCACCTACCATCGTGATCTGATCATCAGCGACTTTGGAAATTTCGAGCTTGATAGTGATGGTCGATTTTTTCTCCTGAATCATTGTGGCTTTTACACATGCTTTCAGTGCTCGGGCGGTGTTATCCGCAATGTCTCCGTTTCCAATAGTTCTAAAAGCATTGATAAACGCATCGATCTCAGAGGCGAAAACCTCTTGGTTCTGTTCCATAGTGATTCCTTCGGGTTGAGTATTTAATCAGGGCAGGCGCCTTACCCTCATATAGATACTCGATTTTCATGGTGAAACCCTCTGATATAATGTTGCTGCAACACAAATCAAAACAAAAGGCTTCATGATGGAAATAAAAGGAAAAGTATTCGCTATTGACAATCTCGGTATGCTCAAAGTCATCTGCAATAATGATCGAACCGCTCTGATCGAGATAGTCGATTCGATCGATATCACCATTGGAGACATTCTTTCCGGTGATCTTATGAATTACGGTGAATTTGTATCAATCCATAGCTCTGAAAATAATCAGACATTCCAAGGATTAATACAAAACCTAGATATTCCTAAACCATATTAAGCGGCTATTTACCTGTAAATTTTGAGCATTTATCAGCTAACATACATGATTTACATTCACAATGTGTGCCCATATTGATCTCAGAAAAAGTTAATGCTTTTCTAGGTTTTAAGATAATAGTCACAATGATAGCCGTCACAGCAGCTACTAATGTAATCAATATTGGATCGCTCATTTGGTTTCCTTTTGGAGTGGTTGTGGAACTTACCATATAGATAGGCACCATTAAGCACTCGTTCTATTCAAATTTTCCCGCGGGAAAATTACACCACTGCTTCGTGGCTCAGTCACCCTCACGGTAACTCATCCCAAACCAGCACCACCGATCAACGGCTTCTTTCCACTGTAGGGCTCAGGGAAACTCTTCCCCGTATTTTGAGCATAGGCTCGATAGATCACACGCTATATGTAATCTACGAAACTATTTTGATATCGTTTGAGCGGCAGTAGGTATGGAACCCGTTGCAGTTCTTTTTTAGGTATTCGTAAATTAGTTTGTCAAGAGGAGTACTCTTTCCATTTCGAACCAATTTATCATGAAGACGTTGCTTCATAGATGATGGTTTTGCTCCTATCTCTTTTGATGCAGTTTCAAAGCTTTTGCCTGAAACTAACAATCCTAGTTTTACATTTTGATATAGAGATAGATGCTGGTTAAATGCCATTTTTGTTAAACCTTTTGAGTATTGCTAATCATGCGTTATAATCTTGTTTACGTTATGCAAACGTAAACGAGTACAGGCATTATAAGAAATATATCTTACAAAGTCAAGAGGAAATAAGAAATATGTCTGATTTTTCTAAAAGAATTAAAGAAGTAAGAAAATATCATAACTATACGCAAGAAGAATTTGCTCATGTAATAGGGGCAAATAATAAGCAAACAGTGAGTGATTTGGAAAATGGAAAACAAAAAGCACTTAAAGATGAGCAGATACAGGCTTTAGTTGATAAATTTAGAGTAAATAAAACATGGCTACTTCTAGGTGAAGGGAGTATGTTTGAGCCAATTAGAGCCAAAGAGCACTCTAATACTATTGAGCCTGCTAAATTTTTCAATGTCCCTATCGTATCTGCAAAGGCAAGTGGATCACCGGTTGGTGAGATTCACTATGAGGTTATTACAAAAGGGGAGCTGTCGATTGCAAGGATGCTATTTAGGACAATGCCAAATGTAGAAAATATACAAGCGATAGAGGTGATCGGGAATAGTATGTCCCCTCGAATCAATCCTGGGGATTATGTCATTATCGATAAAGCCGATTCTTTTAATCAAGATGGGGTTTATGTATTGCAGTTTGATAGCATGTTATTAGTAAAGAGATTGCAGGTAACAACCAAAGGGATCAAGATCATCAGCGATAACCGATCATACGATGATGATATGTACGATCCCGAAGATGATCAGCGCATGATGCACATCATCGGAAAGGTAATTTTAGTGATTAATAGAGATATGGCGTCCTTTTAATAATAAAAAAATTTACTCCTGCCCCGTCTCTTTTATATCTATAAGTGTTGCACTTCCATCACTGTATGAAGCTATACATTGAAATGAGCCTTTAATTAAAGCTCCAAAAGCATTTTTAGCCCTTAGGTCCTGAATAACAAGATATGTACCATCTTTTTTAGCCATTACAACTACTGCATCAAACTCTACACTATCTGGGTCATTTAGAGATTGTTTGATAGCATATCTGCACTCAGATTGAAGAGCAGTATCTTTTTTTACGGCTTCCGATTCTATTTTTTGCTCCACCTCTGCTGCGATTTCTTCAGGAGTTTTTTCTTTCTGTGGAGAGAATATCAAAACAATCAATAGTAAAGCAACCCCAGCCCACACAATTTTTTGCCATTTACCAATCTGTATTTTTCCACCAAGTTTTTTAAAATTTACCTTTTCTTTAAAAGAAAGTGGCTTCACCTGATCTTGAGAAAGTATTTGGTTTTTAAACGGCTTTATTGCTCCACAGTTTGGGCATGATTTTGCTTCTACATTCACATCATGACCACAGTCAGTACACTTAAACAGCATTATGTTCCTTTTTAATTACATAGTGATTCGCATGGAACCCCATCTTTATCTCTATCGAGTTTTCCAACTCCACACTCATTTAGATAAAACTTTGCCTCAGCGCAGTTGCTCATCTCTTTGCATTTATCTTTTCCGTTGCAAGAGAATCTCTCTGACTTTTGCTTTGGCTCTTTTTTCTGTTTTTCTGCCGCGTTTAGCGCGCATGAACTTATAATTATAACCGACAACACGGCAACTTTTAGTATTTTATACTCTTTCATTTAAGCCTCCTAAAATTAAAAGTAAGAAATAAGCTTGACAAAGTAAGAAATAAACCTTACAATGTCAGACCAACCTATTTATCTGAGCGGCGGTTGGACCTTCGGGGCCGCTCTTCAGATAAGTGTCCAAAGGATACACAATGCCTATCTCGAAAACTACATGGTTCTATAAAGCAATCGACTCAGCTCTAAACGCTTTTGGTGAACGTCATCACATAACAGCTCGCCAGCATTTCGCGCCATTGCTCGGATATCATGGTGATAACGCAAGCATACAGCTCGGAACCGCTCTGAATTGTACCACATACAACCCCATCACCCCAAAACCTATTTCTATCGATCAACTCTCTGTCTTACTCGATGAGCTTGGAAGTGATAAAAAAATCATCCTAGATGCTATTGCAAAACAATGTGATGGCGTTTTTAACTTCAGTGCACAGGCTTCACCAGCACAAAGTGAAAGTGTAAAGGATGAGTTGTTGATGATCGCAGCGTTTGCCGGTAACTTGTCAGCAAAGTTTTTGGAGTACAAAAACAATGACGGATGCATCGATGAACTTGAGGCGAATGAGCTAGAGCGTATCGCGTATGAGACACGACAACACTTGAGATCATTCGAAGATATGATTGAACTTCAAAAAGCAAAAATGGAGGATTGATATGGCAAAGATAACGTTTAAAAAAGGTTCCACACCGTATACGCTTCACACTCACTTCTCTTTAGGGGGGTCATTTACTTATGATGAAGCCTACCAAAAAGATATTCGCCATCTTTCTCAGCGTATTGCTGATCTAAAGTCTAAATTTTTAGAAGCTGGTATCAAAGATTTGATCATGGTAATCGATGAGCCAAATGAGCGTGGTGGATTTCATGCCCGGTATTTTTATCGTGGGTATGGTTGCCTGCTGGAAAATAAAGATGGAGCGAGGGTCTACTAATGAGAATTAAACATAATCTCCTCCTCACTGCTAATAAGATCGTTATGAAAACCCCTATCCTATCATTTAATATCAAAGTAAAAATTAGAAAAATAATTATGACTGAGCTGAAATCCAGCGGGTTTAAAGGTCTATAATGGAACAGCACCTCTATAACCTTGCTTTTGAGCGTTCAGTTCTTTCATCGCTTTTGTTTATTCATGATTTTGATACTGTAGATGATATGGTTGCTCTGCTCAATGAAGATCTGTTTTTTCTCCAATCCCACAAAGATATTTGTGCTGCCATTATTAAGCTTCAATTATCTGGGTTACCGATCGAAGAGAGTTTTATCCAAAAACACATGGTGCAAACTGGTAAGTTCGATGAAAGAGTGATGGTTGAAATCCTGACAGCTAACAGCATGGCGAACATAAAACCATATATCGATGCTCTTATGGAGTTTGCACGAAAGCGAAAGCTAGAACAGCTGTCATTCAATATCCGAAAAATGATTAGTGAAGAAAATAATAGTGCTGATGATATCGAATCAATGCTAGAACTATCTCTCAGTGAGTCTCAGATCAAGAGTGGTACGACGATGCCTGTCACAATGGAGAGAGCTATCGAAGAGTTCCATAACATGACAATCCCTGAACCGATTCGTACTGGTATAGAAAGCCTCGATAATCTACTGTGTGGAGGGTTTGAACCTGCACAACTCGTTCATATCGGTGGAGAGCGTAACGTCGGTAAAACAACGCTCATGAAGCAGATATTGTTCAATACGTCTGTTGATTATGACACGCTCTTCTTTAGCTTCGAAATGCCTAAATGGAAGATGGCCAAATATACTGAGCGTATGACCGGTAAAAGCAATATGAAGCGGTATCACATCATCGACACGAACATGATGAAAAGCCGTGACGTTACTGATGTAGCACGTATGATCAGAACAATGTGGAGAAAACACGGTATACGATTCGCGCTGATAGATTCAAAGATGAAACTAAACCACCGTTCTTATAAAGGGAACAGTGACGCTGAGAAAAAAGGAGAGATTGACTCTATCCTCAGTGCAGTAACGCAAGAGACTGGAATCGTTATCCTAATGATTGTACAGGCTTCACGTGAAGAGCTAAAGAACGGAAAGATGGGAAGCTACGGTTCTGTATTGTCCGACTATGAGACAGATATGCAGCTGATGCTTAAAAAGACTGATGGTGGCATAGAAGTAAGCTGTGAAAAGAATCGCCAAGAGGTATTACATTACCCTGCTAAACTTTGGTTCAACGAGAAAGAGCTGAAGTTTGACAGTATAAAAGCGGATATTGTGCACTATCAGATACCAACATCGTATACGGATCGCGCTTCTTTGATCGCAGGTAATGATGAGAAATACGAGATTGTAATACTATGAGAATGAATTATAAGAGTTACCCAACCGACTTTATTCAACAACTCAAACGTGAGCGCGGTGTAGCAGGACGTAAGAAAGCACGTGCGTTTATGGAGTTTTGGGATGACATGGAACATGGAGATCATAATAGTGAATCATTCTATGCAAAGTCATGGGATATATCTCGCAGTACTTCTCACGAATGGATCAAAGAGTTTAAAATAGAAATGGACTTATATATCGATCACATGTTCTTAAAAAATCAGCAACACTATAACCACGCTGTATTTTCAACCGAGCAAAACGAGCAGAGACAACCGAGTAAAACGAGCACCAATAAACCACGTACTATAGGCACTTCTACAATATCAACCGAGCAAACCGAGCAAGGCTTACCGAGGGAAGCTTTTAATCTATATGATAATAATAACGTGCGTGAACTTCGTAGAGAATGGTGGAATGATGCTGAGTTTAACGATTTGTTTTTTATCTACTCTCAAAATACTAAGTTCGTCGGTAAAAAAGAGGATGCATTCGAACAATTCACTAAAACAGAAATGAACCCATCTATCATAATTCTATCCGCTGTCCAATATCTACATGATCCTGCTATCGGCGGGAAACACTATAACCTCGCAAACTTCCTCAAAAATGAAACATACTTGGCATATATTCCTAAGATGATCAAGGTGCGCCATGGTGATCAAGACATCATCGGTGAGTATGATCGAGTCAATCAGCGTATCATTGAGAGTGGAAGCAATCGTTTTATAGTATTGACTCCCGAGCGATTAGTTGAATTATTCAAAGCTGGCGCGTTAGAGTTTATCAAACCATCCGGGAGAGCAGCATGATAGTAACGATTGATATGACAGGACAAGAAGCATTACTCAAAGCAGTTAACCCAAACACTGCAAAGAAAGCAATCAAGAGAACACTCAAGGAATTAATGAGCAGCGCTATGACTGCCGGACAAAAAGAAGTAACAAAAACATACAACCTCAAGACCTCACAGCTCAAAAGATATATTGGAAGTCGTGTCGTATCTAATGCAGGGCTACAGGTATCTGTATCTATCCGATCGCAAGGATATGTCTCTATGTTTAATTTTATAAACAAGGCGAGTATCCAAAGCTCACTTACCCGTAAAAACAAAAATAGTAAGGGCAAAGTTAAAGTGAAGATCATCAAAGGAGGCGGTGCTCATACGTTCCGTCATGCATTCGTGATGATAGGAAAGAGTGGCAACATCGGTATCTTTGAGCGTGTACGTGGAGTGAAGTCATCAACGGGTAACGATAAGATCACTCGCCTCAATACTGTTGGACCTATAGGGATGTTCGAGAAGATTGGACTCCCTATCATCCAAGATCATGTGACATCACGCGCTGCTAATGTACTAAAGCGAAACCTTGCATTCTATATGAGTAAAGAGTCATGATTAAAACATTAAGGTACTCCGCCATAGTTACCGTAGTGCGGGGCTTAAGACTCGCGGAAAGTCTCTATTTTTTGAGTCCTAAACTTCCTAAACTTTCCAGTTGTGGAATGTTTACTAAACAAACAATAGGGTAGATTGATGGTTAATTTAATTACTGCTTCACAATGTTTGATCAAGCTTGAGAATGATGGTATTAAATATACAAAAGGGTATTTTTCCCAAATGACAAGCGACGGTAAAATTCCATGGCACCCAAAAGCAGATAGCCCAAAAAAATTCTATATTTACGAAGAGGTACTTGAAGCAATCAAAAACACTCAAGATCCAACCCGTGACGCTCAAAGAGAAGCAAACGAGCAAAAGCGTGCAGAGCCCATCGATTTGTTTGCTGCCGTCGGAACGTATGAGAGTATTGCCGATATGAGTGATGATGAGCGTGAGGCCTATGACATCGAATGTAGAAGAGAGCTAGAAGAGGCACGTAAGGCAAGAGAAGCCGCTTTAGCAGCTGGAGCAAAAGATACCAGTGATAATGAAGAAAAAGACCTTACAACAATGAAATTGAACGATGTAAAAATTGCTAAAGAGTATTGGTTGGGAGAAAAAGCAAAAGCTGAAGTCGAACAGATGAAAAAAGTACTCATCCCAAAAAATGAGGTTGCCGGGGTAATTGAGTTTATGATCTCTCCAATCAATACCAAACTCGATGAGATACCACATAAGATGAGGGCTAATTTTAGTGATTTTCCTGAGAAACAATACCGTTGGCTAATTGATCATATCAATCATCTCAAAGAAGAGCTCCATAACAGTGGGAAAGAGCTTCTATGACTCAGATCATGAGCCAACGTCAGATTGAGCTTGTAGCGTTTGGTCTAATGCTATTTAAACCAAAGCCAATCTTAACAGGAAGTGAGTGGGCAGATGAGTATTTTTATCTCTCTCCAGAGTCAAGCGCTCGCCCAGGAAAGTGGAAAACAGATCCGTGGCAAAAAGAAATACTCGATGAGATGACTAATGCTACTACCCCTTTTGTGTCGGTTGAAAAATCAGCACGTGTAGGGTACACCAAAATGCTCAATATCACGCAGGGCTATTTTATCCATCAGGACCCATGCTCAATACTTCATGCCCAACCAACCGACGGAGATATCATAGGGTATGCAGAGGATGAATTTGAGCCTATGGTGCGTGATAATGACGTCATACGTGAAAGAGTAAATACACACAACAATCGAGGGCGTAATAAGCGAGAAAAAACGGTTAAAAAAATGTATCCGGGAGGAATATGGGAAGGGATTGGAGCACATTCTCCTCGTAATTTTAGACGGAGAACAACCAGAGTGACGATGGGAGATGAGATCGATGGATGGGAATTTGAAGCTGGTAAGGAAGGTGACCCTATAGCATTGTTCCAAAAACGTTCTCATGGGTTTTGGAATAGAAAGAATATTTTAGGCGGTACACCTACGCTTTTGAGAATATCAAAGATACATAAAAGTGTTAAAAGCGGTGATGGGCGCCGTAGATTTTTACCATGTCCCCATTGTAATTATATGCAAACGATTGAGTTTGATAATTTTCGATATGAGATCGATGAGATCGGGATGCTTGTCAAAGAATCGGTTATGCTTGAGTGTATAAACTGCTCAAAACTCATAGAAGAGAACAAAAAGATGTCAATGGACGAAAAAGGGGAATGGAGAGCGGAGCGCCCATTTAACGGCCATGCTACTTTTATTATCTGGTCCGCATACGCACATGATCCTAACTATCGATGGCACCACATTGTTCAGGAATATCTTGATAGCAAAGACGATGAGCTAAAGCTAAAGGTTTTTACCAATACGGTGCTTGGTAAACCATGGGAAGATAAGATCGAGAAGAATCAACCGGAGGATATCTTATCGCTCAAGATTGATTTATCAGAGGGGATCGTTCCTCCTAAAACTGCTGCATTGGTTATGGCGGTTGACGTCCAGAAAGATCACTTTTGGTTTGAGGTAAAAGGCTTGATCTATGGAAATGGTACACACCTGGTACGCTATGGGCGTGCTGAGACGTGGGCAGATATCGAAATGATTATGAGAACACCGTATGTTGATGCATTAGGAGGGGTCCACATGGTACGCATTTGTGCAGTAGACTCAGGGTATTTGGCGGATGAAGTCTATGAGTTTTGTGCGATGAACTCAGATATCTGTATCCCAGTAAAGGGTGCCAGTCAGCGCATGAGCTCTCCCTATACTGTGAGCAATGTTGACAAAGACATAAATGGTCGCCCAGTAGCAACTGGGTTGAAGCTCTACAAGCTTGATACAGAGTTTTACAAAGATATCCTCGATGCAAAGATAAAGCGATCCATAGCAGCAGTATCGAACGATGAGACGGCTCAAAATAATCTTATGAGCTTTCATAGCAGTACCGATGCTCTTTATGTGAAGCAATATACCAGTGAGTACAAACATACCGAAACCAATTCAAAAACAGGAGTAGAAAAAAGCGAATGGCGTAAAGTTGGGGAAAAAGCACCGAACCACCTTTGGGACTGTGGCACCTATATCACATTTCTAGGGGAATTACTCGGAATACGGTTTTTGCCGTCCGAACTGATTGAAACGGTGGCACGATCACGCCGCCGCGAGCGTCCGGTTAGACAGCATGAAGATGATGAATCAAATTATTAGGAGAAATAAATGTCATTTTGGGATAGAAGAGAAAATATCAAGAATAAACCCTCGGTTGAGCTGCGAACATCTCGCGTAATTGAAAAAATTATGGACGATTATGAGATACCAATGGGGGTTGCCATAGAAAAATTGATGCGAGAAGATGGACTTTATGCCGAAACAATTGAACAATTATCTAAACTTTACCCAGATATTACTAGCTAATAGTTCTAAACTTTTATAAAAACTAAACTTTTAACCCCTATTTTGTGAACTTTTAATGAAGTAGCAGAAAAAAAAGAAAAAGTTTAGGGTAATAGTTTTTGAGCATGACCTAATTTTGATACCCTAAACAAACTTTTTGTATTTTTCTATACTGCCACCATACTTTTAGAAAGGTTTGGTTTTGGCACAAACACTTGGACAACAACTTGACGCTGTACAAACTGCTATCACTGCAGTTGAAACCTCCCAGAGCTATGAGCTCGATGGTCGTAAGCTTACTCGTGCCGATCTTTCTACTCTCTATAAACGTGAAGATTCTCTGATTGCTAAAATAGAGATCCACGGTCGCAACTATGCCCCTGGGCAAAATACTACACCTATGAAAACGAGAGCGCATGTTCAGTTTTCTTAACAATATGTTTTCCCGCGGGAAAATCTTTACTACATTTTTAAAATCGATTAAACATTTTTATATTTTTGAAATTTTGTTATTTGGGGCATTACTATATCTACTTGGGGCATTTATCCATATGCATTTAAACCCAAGTACATGGTGTTTAATTACACGTACTATTTTAGGGATTGTTTTTTTAGTTTTCATTGTCTTTGTATTTATTATCATTGATCTTAAAGGCGGAAAAAGATGAGCCTTTTAAGAGATGCAATGAGTATTAATAGGGGTTTCTACGAGGGTGGAAAACGTACTGGTACCAATCAAGATTTTTGGAATGCGAACAGCGATTTTGAAAACACTGCCTCCCCTGATCGCGATACGATGCGTGCTCGTGCTCGCTGGCTTCATGAGAATAATGCAATTATGGCTAACATCGATGCAACTATTGTCCGTAATAGTGTTGGGAATGGATTTACTTTTCAATCTAAGTGCGGAAAAGATAATATCGATAAACAAATCGAATCCTTATGGTCTGAGTTTATAAAGCCTAAAAACTGTGATGTAACAGGACGCCAGCATTTTGGCGGGATTCAGCAGCTTATTCTTTCTCAGCGAATGTGTGATGGTGAAATCGTTATCAAAAAGCATCTCTCTAAAAACAAAAAGAATCCTTTTCAGGTGCAACTTATTGAGGCGGATCGTTTTGATACATCATATCGTGTTCGCGTAGATAATTCAAATATTCTAAATAGCGTAGATGGTATCGAGCTGGACACGATGGGAGCTCCTCAAAACTATGTTTTTAGAGATGGGCTTATGAGCAACGTCAAGGTCCCAGCATCAGAAGTCATTCATTATTTTAAAATGGGGAATCGCTCTTCTCAGTACCGTGGATTATCAGAATATAAACAATCTATTGTTGATCTTCGCAACTTCGCAGGGTATCAAACCTCTACTCTTAAATCTGCTCGTGCACGATCTAGCGTCGCCTACGCAATTGAGACAAACAACGTACAAGGGCACATGGCTTCTATGCTTCAAGGGAATAAAGAGGGAAGTGATCCAATCTATGACATTAACGGAGTAATGGTTCAATATCTGAATCAAGGTGAAAAACTCCATCAGTATGACCCGGCCGTAAAAGGTGCGGAATATGGTGAGTTTGTTCGCGCATGTGTTCGCCTAATAGCTACTGCTCGACAGATCAGCTATGAGCTCGCATTTCGTGATTATTCTCAGGTTAATTTTTCCAGTGCTCGCGCCTCTTTTATCCAAGATCACAAACGTTTCAGTAATGAACAGTGGCACATGGTTACCTATGTTCTTAATCCACTGTTTGAATCATGGCTCGATGCGAATGTAATGGCTGGAAATATTAAAGGACTAGGAGTAAGTGCCTATTTCATAAATAAATCTGATTTTTGTCAGCCTCGCTGGGTAGCTCCTGCTCGTGAGTGGGTTGATCCACTTAAAGATATCAATGCAATTCAAAAAGAGATCGACATGGGTATCACAACTATTGAAGAGGTAGCTGCTGCACGAGGTAAAGACTTAGAAGATGTTATCGCATCAAGAGTAAAAATAAATAAGATGCTTAAAGATGCTGGAATTTTAACAAAGGAGGAAGCGAATGCCTAAAGAAATTAGCGCAGAAAAATTACTAGAAAATAGTGATTTTGTCCGTGCTCAGATAGAACCTGGATCAGTAAATTCAGATGAGCGACGTGTTGCTATTTTGATCTCTACTGAAACTCCGGTTCGCCGTTATGACTATTACAGCGGTCAGTATTATGAAGAGGTATTACTACATGGAGAAGAGAATGTTGATCTAACCCGCGCTATCACTGCAAAGCTACGCTGGATGCATGGAAGTGGAAAATATGGAGAGCTACCAATAGGGAAGCTTGAAAACGTTACTTTGGCAAACCGACAGCTTCGCGCCGAGGCGGTATTTTCTAAGGCCAACCCAGACGCGGATATGTTCTGGCGTATGGTCGAAGAGGAGACGCTTACTGAGATATCAGTAGGTGGGTCAAAACAAGAGAATCGTGTAACTGAGAGAGATGGAAGCATCGCTCTTGTAGAAGTGACACGATGGGCATTCCACGAAGCTTCGCTCGTGGATATTGGTGCCGATCCGAGTGCTGGAATCGGTCGAAGTGAAAATCAAAACAAAGGGGTAAACGTGAACGAAGAATTGGAAGCGCTAAAGCGCCAACTTGAAGAAATGAGAGCATCGGGCGCAGCTAACGATGCAATTGCTCGTAAAAATGAAGAAATTCAAGCAAAAGTATCAGCACTTGCTGCTGAAAATACAGAGCTAAAACGTGTAGCTAGTATTCGTGATCTCGTAGCTGCTAAACCAGGCGTGATTGGTGAAGATGAAATTAACCGTTTCATCGGTGATACAACAAAAAATGCTGATGATTTAGCACGAGCAATGCTCGACGTTGCAACATCAAAGCAAACAAATGTAGATTTTCAACGTGGTGAAGATACTCCACAGGTGTATGTAATAGGTCAGCAAAATCGTGGAGACTTGATGCGCGCTATCGGCGATAGCTTGATCCTTCGTGCCGGTATGAGTGTTGCAGAACCTCATAAAGATGTGGATCAGTTCCGTGGAGCATCCATGGTGGAGATCGCACGTATGGTTACTGGGTACAGCGGATACGATCGCAATGAGATTATCAAACGTGCAATGAGTACGAGTGATTTTCCAGTGTTGCTCGGAAACGTAGCAAATCGTGTCCTTTCCCAAGCGTATGACGAAGAGATGGGGACATTTGATGCATGGACAACTCCGGTTGACGTTGCGGATTTCAAAACTCGTACAGAGGTAAGCCTTGATCGTTTCGGTGGTCGATTGCGTAAACTCACCGAGGGTGGAGAGAAGAAAAACAAAGAGACAACCGAGAGCGCAGAACAATGGCGTCTATTCAGCTACGGTGAAAAAATCCGTATCACTCGTGAAATGCTGATCAATGATGACCTTGGGGCATTTGAGGGGATTATCCTCGGGTTTGGCCAAATGGCAAAACGTACCGCGAATGGACAAGTTTATGACTTGCTACAAAACAAAGGTGATTTTGCAAACTATGTCATGGGTGATACTAAAGCAATCTTCCATACAGATCATGCAAACTATACAGCAACCGGAACAGCACTTGGAACTGATTCGCTGACCGCAGCTCGCACCTTGGTTCGTCGTCAAAAAGACAAATCTGGTACCGCTCTAAACATCACACCAAAATACATGATTGTCTCTCCTGAAAAAGAGACATTAGCTCGTCAGTTGATTACTAGCGAAGCAGCTCTTGGCCAAACGAATCCTGGGATTATTAATCCATTCCGTAACTCTATGGATATTATCGTTGAGTCTGAGTTATCTGCTACTGCATGGTATCTCGCCGCTGCGCGCCGTACTCTCAAAGTAGGGTATCTGCAAGGTACAAATCGTCGTCCAATTGTCAATGAAAAAAGCCGTGATCTTAGCGGTGTCGAGTATGAGTGTGTATTTGATTTCGGTGTATTCGCTGAAGATTACCGCGGTCTTTACAAAAATAACGGTCAATAAGGAGTAAGCAATGGCAAAAGAAGCAACACAATATCAAGATGGTGATGTAATCGACTATACCTTAGCAGGTGCAGTCGATGTAGGGGATGTTGTACCACTGGGTACAGGTATGATCGGTATTGCACTGAGTAGTGGATTAGCTGGAGAGGTTATTGGGCTTGCAATTGAAGAGGTTTATGAGATCAATGCAACTACAGCAGATGTAATCGCAATCGGTGATATTGTTTATTTTAATGCTACTACGCGGGCAATTACAATAACAGCAACATCAAATACTCGTGCAGGCCGTGCAGTAAGTAAAAAAGCAGCAGCATCAGCCGGTACTGTTTTTGTAAAAATTAACGCAGCGTAAGGGGGCATTCGATGTTTGTGAAACTTCATCGCAATGAAACATATCGTGGCGCTAGTCATCAAGAGGGGGACATCATCGAAGTTGGTGATGATCTCGGAGGTCGTATGATCTTGTCCGGTACAGCAACCAAGGCTACAAAGCCAGAGGATAAAGTAACTGCTGAAACTATTGATGCAATGCCATATAAAGATATGAAGAAACTTGTATCTGAATTAAGTATTGAAACGTCAGATACAAAAATGCCAACTTATTCCGCAGCGCTTAAAGCGCACTACGGGGTATAAAAATGTTTAAAGAGCAGCTTCAAAAAGATTTGGATGTTTTTATAAACCCAAATGAGTTTGGATCAGCTGCTCTTTATAATGGAGAACCAATAGCTGTTGATTTTAGAAGCTCAAGTGATGTTGTTTTTGATCGTGGAAATATTCACGATGTCAGCAGTTCTGTCCCTGTATGTTTTTGCAAAGAAAGTGATATCCAAGGTATAGAAAATGGAGACTCGATTGTGATCGATGGCGCTATTTTTTATGTTTTAGATTCTGATGAATCATCAGGTGGGATACAAAAAATTTATTTAAGTAAGGATAGACCGTGAGTAAACGTCAAACAATTGTCGATGCAATTATCACTCGTCTATCTGCTATACCAAACATCATCAGCGTTGATGATTGGAAAGTCCATAAGCTCAGCGAAAAAGAGATGCCTGCAATCATTATTCGTGATGTTGGATCAAAAACAGATTCATCAGCGTATGGATCTATAGGCCACTCTTTATCTATTGAAGTTGATTTATTAGTTAGTGATAGTTCAACAACGATGGCAACATTGAGAACAATCATGTCAAGTATTTTGACAGCAATAGGTACTGAGGGTGATGATTTACTCGATCACGTTACTTATGAAGGTGATGATATTTTAGCAGAGCATCAGGATTACTTTTATGGCGGTGCGAGAATGAAATTTAGCGTGGAATATTCCACGGCGGCATGGGAGATATGATGATTGATAACCTAATCCAAATCGGAACCATTGTCAACGTCGATCCTGAGAATCGCGCATTAGTACGTGTTGAACTGTTTGAGCGTGTCACGGACTGGATCCCTTATAAGATGATCGTTAATTCTCATATCCGTATTTGGACCCCACCGCGTGTTGGTGAGCAGGTGATCGTATTCTCTCCTTTTGGTGAAGGTGATGATGGGATTGTTATTGGTGGGATTTATAACGTTAATCAAAAAGAGCCGACAGGATCAAATGATCATACAAGTGTCATTGTATTTGAAGATGGTACCTCGATCACGTATGACACGATAGCCAAAGCTTTGACAATCAATGCGTCCGGTTCGGTTGCTGTCACTGCTCCCTCTGGTATGTCGATCACGGCGGATGTCACGATCACTGGTAATCTGAATGTATCTGGTACGGTTACTGACGAAAAAGGATCATTGACTACTCATATTCATAGCGGTGTGATGGCTGGACCATCAAATACGGGAGTGCGTCCATGAATTTAGCACAGCGAATTACCCGAATCCTTACAACTCGTCCGGGCGAACGTGTTGCTCTTCCGACGTATGGCTCTGAGCTGTACAAGTTACGTGACAGAGCACTAACCAATGAGGTGCGTTTGATGTTCACCGTGTATTGCAAAGCAGCAATTGAGAAGTGGGAAAATGTGAAGGTATCCAAAGCAGAACTTACTGCTGTCAATACGACGGATGGGTCATTCTCATTTACGATATCACTCTCAAACGGCGAAACTATTGCGGGGGTAGCGTGATGTTGATACCTCCTATGTGTGTAGTGAAGAGTTATGATGAGATCAAAGCGGAAATGGTAGCTACTTATCAAACCGTCGTTCCGTTTTATATTCCGAATGAATCGGATGATGTTATGAGCGTACTTGAAGCGTTTGCGTATCGAGAACTGATGCTTAGAACATTTTTCAATACTCAGGTTGCAAACAGTTTTTGGCAAACTGCCATGGGCGAATATCTCGATTTTATCGCACAGTTTTTCGATGTTTTCCGCTTGATTGGAGAGAAACCGACTGCATCTGCTACATTTACAATTAACACTATCCTTGGATATGACTACGTCCTTGATGCGGGTGCTGAACTGCTGAACAATGATGGATCGATATCGATTCTAATCTCAACTATCACGATACCGACAGGAAGCATCGAAGCATCAGGGATTATAGAGCTTCAGATCGAAACGGCTCAAAGTTCTGCTGCGGTATCTAGCATTATGATTCCTCGACCTTATCTCAAAAGCGTTATCCAAACTACCACGTTTAGCGGTGGATCGGATACCGAAACGGACGATGAGATGCGCGAGCGAATCAAGCTCTCATTCGAAGAGGTCACTACCGCCGGATCAGTGAGCTCGTATCGAGCTTATGCACTCAAAGCCGATGAGCGGATCGATGATGTCGCGGTATTAAGCCCTACTCCCGGAGTTGTTGACGTCATTCTACACTCACTCAGTACTGTGGATGCAGCGATGATCAGTCGCGCATATACCGCACTCTCCGCAGATAAGGCCAGACCGCTATGCGACACGGTACAGGTTCGTGCAGCCACTGTTACGAGCTATACCGTCAATGCGGTTCTCACGCTCGATCCGTTGTCTGATCCCGCATCAACACTGGAAGCGGCACGGCTACGACTTAAAGAGCGTGTGGATAGTATCCTCATCGGTCAGAGTATCACAACCTCCTCGATGATTGCGGCACTGTCGGTTGATGGGGTGGATGATGTAACGCTGATCGCTCCCGCTTTGGCCGTATCGGTACTCTCTGATGGCGTAGCAATCTGTACGCTCATCGATATCAGCGTAGGAGCATAAAATGAATATTATTGATAATGCAGCATGGGATGACGTTTATCTGATCGAAACGAGCGATTACGTTTTAGGGGGAGTAGAGGGAACCAGCAACGAACAGGCAAAAGCTCTCGCTAACCGTACCCGATATCTGCACGATTTGCTTGAAGCAATTGAAAATGAAATAGCGCTAATGCCGACATCGAATGTGATGAATCAGGCGCTTTCGCTCAAAGCTGATAAAACCTATACAGATACGGAGCTTGGCAAAAAAGCCGACAAAACCTATACAGATAACAAGCTGGGGCTCAAAGCGGATAAAACCTATGTCGATGATGGGTTTGCTATAAAATCGTCGGTAACTGCCAAAGCTGATAAAACCTATACAGACACGGAGCTTGGCAAAAAAGCCGACAAATCTTATACAGACACGGAGCTTGGCAAAAAAGCGGATAAAAGCTATGTCGATAATAACTTTTTGGCAGCATCAAAAATTGTTACTGCAACATCCGGTGAGGTACAAACTTCAGCCCGTGCAGGTGGACAATTGCAGGCCAATTGGAACTATAACTTCGCAGATATATATCCTCCATCAGGGTTTACGATGTCAAATTTAATTGGCTTTATATGCTCCCCTGCAATTATTTACTTTAATGGAGTGGTAAATGGAGATGACACTTTGTACTGCCGTTGGGAACGACGGCTTGATTATGTGCGTGTCATCTGCCAAAACAGTGAGAGCCGTGGGGTCAGCTCCGTCAACTATTTGGCGATGTGGCAAAAATGATGAACTCGCTCCTCCCTACTCATTACACGCCGAGTGAGCATGCGCTCGATGCGGTCAGCGAAGAGGTTCGTAATAAGCTCTCCGCTGATTTGTGGGATGCTCCGATTCTTGATCCAATGCGATGCAATGAGAAATTTTTACCGATGCTCGCCAAATTCTACGGGGCCGAACTGTGGATGAGTAATATGACTACTGATCAGCAGCGTAAAGCGATCGGAGATTCGATTGCAATCCGTAAAAAGCGCGGTACTACATGGTCAGTCAAGCAGGTAATAAAAAGCTTCGATGAGGGTGCAAGCGTCATCGAGGGGGTTTCCCCCATCCGCTATGACGGTACTCATCATTACGACGGAGCACAGCAACACGGAGTCAACGACGAATGGGCGGAGTACTCCGTCATGCTTACACAGCCGATCCCAAGTGCGGACGATCAGATCCGCTTTATGAACATGCTTGGAAGTTATGCACCGGCACGCTGTCATCTTGTCGGGATTGACTGGCGCGTAGGGGTCTCATCCCCAGTGGAGGCAAAGAGCAACGCTATATTTGCGATCGATCCTTATTCATCGCTCAGTATCAGTGCCTCATCACCCTGCGCTCATGAGACTATGGCTGTATTCGACTGGGATTGTGAGAGTGAACTTTTAATCAGTGCTTCGCTTGCATCCTCGGCATCTATGGGTGCGATGACGCACTTAAACATATAAGGAGAAACCAATGGCAGTTACAGGCATACCAACAACATCAGGGTTGACGATCCTATCCGGATCACTTAAAGAAGGGGTAACGAAATTTGCCCTCTACGGCACATCGACCGCTACGACCGACGTACCGTTTACTGAGGCGAGTACGATCGCAACGCTCGCATCATATCTGGTTGGAACGTTTGACGTGAGTCGTGGGTATTTCGATCAGACCGGCGTACTCACGTTCGAGTGTCCGATCCCTTATAACACCAATTCGACCAAATGGGTAGGAGCATGTGGACTGATCCATGTCGATCCATCTACCGGAGCAAGCACACTCGTTGCGATAACTCAGGTACCTAAATTTCAAAAGGTATCCGGTATCGGAGGAACGGTTATCTATAAAGTGCCAATCGCAGGAACAGCTGGATCACCGGTATTTGGTACTGAGAGCTATGCGACCAGTGTGCAGGTTGATGAGCGTCTCAATGAACTGTATAGCGGTTTAATGATCGCGATGGATCAGGCGGGGCTTGCTAATAAAGAGATTGAAAAGACACGAACTAAGCGGATTCAGTCGGGGGTGATCACACTCAAAAATCGAGGGGTTATCAAAGGGTGTACTCTCACAAAAAGTATTACGGCCACTCGTAACCTGAGTCTTGGCAATGGAACGGCGTACATGAACGGACAAATACTTGCGGTAGCTGATCAGCTCAATACCGCTGTGGTACCGGTTAATACCGATGTCGTTTCGAAGACATGTTATGCCTATATGTGGATCGATACGTCTGGCAACGTGCAGGTGGACTGTACTGCTTTGGGTGGAAGTGTCCCCAGTACCGCTATGGCTATGTATCTCATCACGGTACCCGCCAAC
>Ga0172379_10003396_pt1 | contig 25460 bp, 23 predicted proteins | sample GrowelOW334metaG_FD_119756 | JGI IMG/M metagenome (GOLD analysis project Ga0172379, IMG submission 119756) | Groundwater microbial communities from an aquifer near a municipal landfill in Southern Ontario, Canada - Groundwater well OW334 metaG | ecosystem: Environmental > Aquatic > Deep...
CCTCCTTTTAAAACCCCGGCAGGCTGGCTTCTCATTTATCACGGCTTATCCAAAACCGACCGAAAATACCGTTTAGGTGCAATACTGCTGGATATCAATAATCCTTCTCGCATCATCGGAAAAATCCAAGAACCTATTCTAGAACCACAGGCACCGTATGAAAATAATGGATTCAGACCGGGCACTGTCTTTTCAAACGGCTCGGTACTTATTCACGATATCATTTATATATATTATGGCGGCGCTGATCAATATGTCTGCGGCGCTACATTACCTTTAAAGGTTGTGTTGAATTTGTTTGATAAATAAATTAATTTAGAATGAAACCATTAATTTGATATGCGCGCGCCCTATCGAAGAAATCATTCTTATTCGACACTTAGTTGGGTAAGTATATTTCTTCCTATTGTTTTCATCATTGCGGTTCTTATATGGTTTCCGTCTACTATTCCTCCGAAACCAACAACAGAGTCGAACCCAGTCATAGAGGTGTCGCCTGCCGAACCGGATCTATTCAAAATACAAAATACAAAACAATCAACACCCTCAGATAATATACGTCCAACTAAAATTTCATTTTACCGCACAGATCGTCCGAATATCGTTCGTGTATATTTTCCGAACAATCAACTTACTTTTGGTAATGATTCTTGTACAACCGTTTACGCGGTTGAAAGAACAGTTTCTGATTCCACACACCCTGAAAAAGCAGCATTACTTGAGCTTCTGAAAGGTCCTTTTGAAGCCGAGACTAAAGACGGATATATTACGAATTTAAATTCCGGGATTACCTTACTATCAATATTAATTTCTGATGGAGTCGCTACTGCTAATTTCGATTCCGCACTTCAAAAAGATGTAAATGGAACTTGTCGCGTATCCGGGGGGCGATCGCAGATTTCAAAAACGTTAATGCAGTTTCCAGGAATCGAATCGGTCATAATTACGGTAAACGGTAAACCGATATAGGTTGGTAATTATTATTCTAGAAATCGATGCTTCAACCGCTTTAAATCACGGTAGGATAAAACACCTAGAATTTTATTCTGTTCATCTACAATGGGAATCGCCCGATAGTCGTATCGCTCAAACATCACGAATGCCTGTCTTAATGTACTCTTCGGACTAAGAGCAATAATCGAATTAGTTTCAACGTCCACTAATTTTTTCTCGTCTTTCGCTTGAAGCAATTCCTTTATATCGATGACTCCCTGCAAAATATTTTTGTCATCGATAATGTATAAATACATTACAACCTTTTTATTTTTAGCAACTTCGTAATAATCCTTTTTTGCTTGACCCACGGACATATCGGGTGGAAATCGGATAAATCGCGATGTTGCGTAATTTACTATATCCTCTTCCTGTTTTTGCATAATCGATTTTATTTTATCTACATGCCATTTATCCATCAGTTTCAAAATATCCCGCACTTCCGAGAACGGAAGAACTGAAAGAATGTCTGCGGCTTGACCGCTCGTCATATGAGTTAACAGTTGAACAACCTTATTCTTGTCCAAAGCCGAAACTAGTTCTCTCTGGGATTTCGGATCAATCTCTTCAAATGTTGCGGAGGCTTTTTGGGTATCCAGTTCTTTAAATACGACTGCACGCTGTTTCGAATCCATTTCTTCCAGAATATCAGCAAGATCGACCGGATGAATTTCAGACAATTTTTCCTTCAAAATCGTCAGTTTTACGTCACCGCGAAAACGTCCTAACGGTGCGGGAAGTGGTTGTATATATTTCCATGGAATCAGTTTTCCGCGTTGAGAATTATTATTTATTATTCTCGTAAGAAAACCCAACCCCATTCTTCGCAAAAATCCTGAAACACTGATATCGACGTCGCTTACATATAACCGATTATTGGTCATCACGAGTCTCACATCATAGACAACATCAACATCTCGTTCTTCCATATCGAGAACTTTCTTATCTAGAATATGGTCTTTTAGTTTTATCTGATGAATTTCCGGTTCTTTCTCATAGGATCGTATATCTGGTATGTTGATTACCGCCTCTTCGGACGTTATCGACAGGACGTTATCCCACGGAATCATTAATGACAGGCTTCCGAATAATCGACCAACATAAAGATGAGTTATTACGGGAAGAGGACTTTTCATTTCCATAATAATATCGGAAATCGTCCCGATTTTTTTTCCGTGGAGCATTACTCTTATACCAATGAGACTGTTTAACATGTATACCTCTTGATTTCTATTTGTTGGGATATGTGTAGTCATATTCATAAATCATTAAATTATAGTCAGTTGTATAAATTTATAGAGTAGAAGTGCAAGCATAAAAAGGAGATAAAGTCTAAGTGCTAACAATGATATTTTTACCATAGGAGTCATTTTTATTTTTGGATGTTTGTAGCGTTCATTAATTTCATGAATCATACGAAAAAATCCGGAAAATTTTAGAAGGCTTTGTTTTATTTCTGTCATATACTACTTTTATCCTTATTTTATGTGAATAAATTCGGAAACATTACGCTCAAACAATACCCCGTTGATAAGAGAACTAATCCTATTACGATAGAAAAATTAAGAATATTCTGCACTGTTGTGTTTTTGTATTTTCCCATTAATTCCTCATTGTTTAAGATAAGAATCAAAAAGACTAATGCCGCCGGAAGAAGCGTTGTAGCTACAACCTGAACGAATAACGTAATAAGAACAAGTGGCGCGCCCGGAATCATTACTACTGTTCCCGCAACCAATAGGGTAAAGAAATAATAGGCATAAAACCAAGGAGCTTCCCGAATTTTATTATTCAGTGAGTGAGCCCATCCAAAAACTTCCCCGAAAGCCCAGGAACTCGCAAGAGATATGCAGATTGCTCCTAAAAGACCGGCATCAAATAAACCGATCGCGACAAATGCGCCGATGTACGGATTTATCGACATAAGCTTGATAGCGGCATCCGCGGCACTATCTACCTGCACGCCGTATAGCAATGTTCCGGTAACGACAACAAGAAAAACTGCTACAAAGATTGTCAGTAATGACCCGACAGCTGTATCAATTTTCCCGAACGGAATATCTTTCTCCTGCATCCCTTTGTCAACTACCGTACTCTGTTGGAAAAATACCATCCAAGGCGCAATGGTCGTTCCGACATTCGCCATCAACAAGAAAAAAAGATCATTGGTGAATCCTCCAAGCGGTATGTGAGGAATAAAACTATGATGGAGAATATCTGAAACGGAAGGATGAATCAGTAACGCAGCGGGTATATAGATCAAATTTATCAAACACAAAACAAGCGCAATTTTTTCCCATGTCCAGTATCGCCCCTGAAGAATCATGGTAGCCATAATGATCCAAACGATGAGCACCGTTACCGGAACAGGCAGACCGAATATGCTCATTGCCGCGGTCATTCCGATGAATTCGGTTATCATGGTTAAAAGGTCGGTTATGGCTAAATCCAAGAGGGAAAACCATCCCCAGAAGGATCCGAACGCGTCGAAAATTGCCTCGGCATGCCCCCGTTTAGTGACGGCACCAAGACGAACCGTCATCTCCTGAACACAGTATGCGATCGGTCCAAGAAGCACAAGAAACCATAGGAGAGAATATCCGTATTTTGCACCGGTAACGGCATATGTCGTAATTCCGCCTGCATCATTATCGGCGACCATCACGATAATACCGGGCCCGGCAACTGCAGCGAAAATCTTGATAAACTTCAATACTCTATGAAGATAATAATATAATTTCGACCAGATACTCATAAAGTTCCGGTGAATAGAAAAAGACAATTATTGCTAATAGATAAGGGGAAAATAGGAGAGGAAAACCGTGTTTCGTACCGCTCAAATTTATCGTTAAATTTGAGGGAAGTACTCTGCCGATAATTATCGGTAGTGCTTAAAGGTTAAAGCCCGGCGCGAGACCTGACCTTCCTCAACCCTATAATTTTCTTATCTGATAATCCGATTATAGTCCTATTCCCGTATACCTTGTCAACCCCCTCAGAATTGGCCATATTTAATCTCATACCATCAAATATCCACTAAACATAAGTCTCTGCATAACTAGGGTAGGAAATTGTTCCGAAAGAATATACAGTAGTTCCGGAAAGGCATCGTATTTATTACTCAGTTTTGCGATCACATTATAGGGAGAAAATATGAAATGAGGAAACGTGTCTATAAGATTCAAGATCTCTTTTTCCAATTGCACCCGGAGATATAGAAAATATTCTTTCTTCCGATATGCCCTGAAATCAGAATTACACAATGTCAGATATTCCGGCAATAGATTTTTTTCAATTTCGAAAGATTCGCGCTTCACAATATCCTTATTTTTCAAAACGACGGCCTGATTTTTGACAGGATCTCTTTGTTTGGTTTTTTCCGGGCTGAACTCCGAAGCATTCTCATATTTATCTACAAGGTTTTCGTCGAAAACGAATTTTTCATAAGGAATACTTTTTCCTTCTTTTTGAGCAGCATATTCAGACTGTTTCGGCAGTTTTTTTGCTGCAACCGCCCACCCTTTGATGGCTTCCCGGAGTGCGATAAAAATACAGGCCAGCTTTATATTTATACCGGAAATTGTGATTATATCTTTCTGAAACGTATAAAACGAAAGCGTATTGTGGTAACGGTCTATCCACTTTAACGTATTTTCTGATTTTCTTAAAATGGTGTGGATTTGGGAAATTACTTGCTTGTTCAGCTGAACCGTCAATGTGTTAAACGAGGGATCCTGAAGATTATTGACAAGCTGTTCGGATATATAAGAAAGATATTCCGGAAATGCTCCGAAATAAGTGAAAAATAGAGGAAGAGTTTCTGATCCTAGACTCCGTCTCAAATCGATATAAGATTCTTTGGTGGTTCCGGATGCCTGATCTTCGGAAACTGGCTTTATCACCATAAGGTTAATAGAATTAAAACCAACCGTGTTTTTTCTTACCCTCATCATCAAATTCTTGCAGAAGTTCTTTCTGACGATTGGTTAGACGTGAAGGAATTTCGATCAGAGGTCGAACGTATTGATCTCCCCGTCCATGTCCGCGAACCGATGGAACACCTTTTCCGCGTAACCTAATAAGGGTACCCGACTGAGTTCCCGGCTGAACTTTCAGCTTCAATGGACCATCTACGGTCGTCACTTCTAAGATATCTCCAAGAGCTGCCTGAGAAAAACTGATCTTACAGTCTATAATAAGATCGTTTCCCTCCCGTTTGAAAACTTTATCCGGCCGGACTGATATTACAAGATCAAAATCGTCAAATCGGATACGGTTTCCTTCACCAACTCCGGCTGGAATTTTTATCGTCCGCTCTTTCCCGTTTATCACGGTTGTTTTTTCTGTTCCTTTAACCGCATCCATGAAATTAATTTCTATCTGATAAACCGGATGTTGACGTCGTTGTCGTCCGCCAAATCCTCCCCCACCGAAAAATTGTTCAAAGATTTCAAACGGATCCGAGAAACCTCCGAAATCCACTCCTTCAAAAGGATTTCCTCCCCCACCGCTTGTAGTATAGGTATAAGAGAATGGCCCATACTGACCTCCTTGAGCCTGTCCACCTGCACCCCAAGGGTTTGCTCCGCCACTGCTACCCGGTTGAAAGGCGGATTCACCATATTGGTCATAAACTTCTTTTTTCTTAGGATCACTCAAGACTTCATAAGCTTTATTAATTTCTTTAAACTTTTCAGTCGCGTTCGAATCTTTATTCCGATCCGGATGCCATTGAAGAGCCATTTTCCGATACGCACGTTTTATTTCGTCCTGAGAGGACGATTTGGAAACTCCGAGAATATCGTAATAATTTTGAGCCATAGTTATTATTATGAACAAAATCCGAAATACGAATTCCGTTCACTTTTAACATTAGAACCTGAAATCTACATCCTATTATACCAAGCAGGCCCGCGTTCGCGGGCCTGTCTTTATAATTTTCAATTACTTATTCCCTGCCTGCCGACAGGCAGGCGAATTCTTAATTCTTTTTTTTACTCCACTACCTGTCCTTCTTGGATGTTCTCTTTCTTCCCTTTCTTCCCGTTTTTCTTTTCACCATTTGTTTCTTCAGTACTCGCACCAGGAGGAGTTTGCTCCGGCTGCTTTGCCTGCTGGTTCCCGTACATTGTCTGTCCGATCTTCTGCAAAACATCAGAAAGCGCCTGAGTCTTGGTTTCCAATTCCTCTTTGGTTCCGGATTCCAAAACCTTTTTAAGATCTCCTATTTTTTCTTCTACCTCTTTCTTGATATCAGCGTTTACTTTATCTCCCGCATCTTTCAATGATTTTTCGGCAACGTAGACCATATTATCCGCTTTATTCTTCGCTTCGATGCGTTCTTTCTTTTCCGTATCTTCTGACGCATGTGCTTCTGCTTCTTTCGTCATCCGTTCCACTTCGTCCTTAGACAATCCCGTAGAACCTGTAATCCGAATGGACTGGGATTTGCCGGTTGCCTTATCTTTTGCGGAAACATTTAAAATTCCGTTGGCGTCAATATCAAAAGTAACCTCTACCTGCGGTATTCCACGCGGAGCCGGCGGTATTCCATCGAGAATAAATCGACCGAGCGATTTATTATCGGAAGCTAAAGGCCGTTCTCCCTGAAGAATGTTAATTTCAACCGAAGTCTGATTATCTGCAGCCGTTGAAAACACTTCTGTTTTGGAAGTCGGCACCGTCGTATTCCGGGTAATGAGAGGAGTCATAACCCCTCCGTACGTCTCAACTCCCAAAGTCAACGGAGTTACATCCAGAAGTACCACATCCCGCACTTCTCCGGTCAGAACACCCGCCTGCACCGCAGCCCCAACGGCAACAACTTCATCAGGATTTACGGATTTATTGGGCTCCCGACCAAAGTATTCTTTTACGACTTCTATAACTTTCGGCATTCGGGTCATTCCGCCGACCAAAACCACCTCGCCTATTTTATCCTTTGTCACACCAGCGTCTTTAAGACATGCTTCGACCGGATTAATGGTCTTTTTTATAAGATCTCCTACAAGATTTTCAAGACTTGAGCGAGTTAATTTCGTCACTAAATGAAGCGGTCCGTCTTTACCTTGAGTAATAAATGGCAAATTAATGTCCGCCTCAAGAGAACTTGAAAGCTCAATTTTAGCCTTCTCAGCCGCATCCCGGAGCCGTTGAAGCGCCTGGGGATCCTTCCGGAGATCTACACCGTTCTCTTTTTTAAATTCGTCCGCAAGATGATCCAGAATAACTTTATCGAAATCATCCCCTCCTAAGTGTGTATCACCGTTCGTTGCTTTAACTTCATACACCCCTTCACCGAGTTCTAGAACGGAAATATCAAACGTACCGCCTCCAAGATCGTAAACAGCAACCGTATGCGCGTGCTTCTTATCCAATCCATATGCGAGCGCGGCAGCCGTAGGTTCATTTAAAATCCTTTTTACCGTAAGACCGGCAATTTCTCCTGCTTGTTTGGTTGCCTGACGCTGGGAATCATCAAAATATGCCGGTACGGTTATAACGGCTTCGGTTATTTTCTCTCCTATATGACTTTCTGCGTCCGTTTTGATTTTTTGTAAAATCATTGCAGAAATTTCCTGTGGAGTGAACGTTTTTCCACCCACTTCAACAACCGCCATTCCTTCCCGACCGCTTTTAATCGTATAGGGAAGCCATTTCATATCATGCTGTACCGATTTATCTGTGAATTTTCGACCTACCAGTCGTTTAATTGAGAAAATGGTAGATCTGGGATTGATAACCATCTGACGCTTGGCTACATCTCCTACGATCCGTTTGATCGGATCTACTACTGATGGAATGACATTACGTCCTTCGGCGGAATGAATGACTTTTGGCGTACCGCCCTCCATCACGGCAACGCAGCTATTTGTAGTACCTAGATCTATACCGATTATTTTTGCCATAGTTTAAATCCTTCCTTTCGTAAATGTTTCTTAGTAACGTTATTAATTTTTAAAAATATAAAATTGCGTAAAAATTTATCATTAAAACTTAAGTTTTATTAATTCCTTAACACTAATTTTGAGTTTTATTGGTTGAATCTTGCGTAACGGTCCTCTTCCCCACTTTTACCTTTGCTGGTCGGATCACAACTCCATACATGGTATACCCAGGACTCAACTCTTCCGTTACCGTATCGTCATTACCGTTTCCGTTTACCTCCACACATTCCATAACATGAGGATCAAATTTTTTACCTAATACGTCAATATGCTCAAGCTGTTCTGCTTTTAGTATGTCGGTAAATTGTTTAAGAGCTAGCGTAAGTCCGGCATCATTCAGATGCGTATCTGCTTTCCGAAGACTATCTAGAACATCTAATAGTTTAAACGTAAGAGATCGGGCTGCAAATTTTACCGTTGTTTCCCGTTCGAGAGAAACTCGTTTCTCAAGATTCTGATAATCCGCAAGGGCCCGCAAATATTTATTTTTCCAGTTCTCAACTTCTCCCTTCAAAACTTCAGTTTCAGAATTTTCCGGCAGTTTTTTCTTTAACATAACGTATTACCAGTTTTTGGAAAAATCATTTATTAATGAACCCACGTACCTAACAATGGGAATAATTTCTGAATAATTGAGGCGAGTGGGACCGACAACTCCAATGGCTCCGTGGTGATCCGCAGAATGAAACTGGATAAAGACGCCTCCGCATTGGTTAAGATTTTTTCTATTTAATTCCTCACCAAGAAGTATGGATAAATCGTTCTCAGGTGTGAAATGTGATAATACGTCCCACCAATAATCATATTCATCCAATGTTTCAAGCAATCTCCGAGTAATATCGATGTCGAAAAATTCAGGCATATCCAGGATATTTCCGATTCCCGACGCATAAATTTGACCTTCATCCGTCGCAGCTAAAGACATGGCTTTCGTCTGATCAGCAAGTGCGTGGGTAGATTCACGGAGCAGTTTACCCATCTCACTCCTTACGTCCCAAACTCTTTGCTTCACATTAACCTCATCGGCAACAGATAGTTCTTTTGGTTTCATCAATTTATTTACATACACCTTCATCGCTATGGGTGTTGGGGATCTTCCCGCAGACGTATGAGGCTGTTTGAGGTAACCCGTTTGTGTAAGACGAACCATTTCGTTTCGAATGGTTGCCGGAGATACACCGAGATTGTACTTCTTATCCAACGTTTCTGACCCCACGGGCTCAGCTGTTTCGATATACTCTTCGATAATTGCCTTCAAAATTTGAATCTGGCGGGCGGTTAAATCGTTCATAGTATGCCTAAAAATGAATTAGCACTAAGATAACATGACTGCTAACGTTTGTCAAGACGGTATTCGTTTGTTACGATAACTTAATGAAGGAAAAACTCTATTATTTGTTGTTCGCCGTCGCAACCTTACCCTTTTTGTATTTTGCCAGTACTCAAGTACAACGGTGGTTAACAAAAGCTGCACCAGTTGCGGCCAATCTTAAAATTAATGCGAAGCAATCCTCTGGCATGATTCGTCCTATTTGGGCATCATTTGCACAAGGCGGAGAAGAAGGACCCGGCATGTTTCAGGCTGTAATTCCCAAAATGAAAGCTCTCAATCCTCAGTATATAAGAATTGACCATATATACGATTTTTATGACGTCGTAAAAGCCGTACCGGGGGGTTATCAGTATGATTTTTCCCGGCTGGATCAAACGGTAAGCGATATATTAAATATGGGCGCAACCCCGTTTTTCAGCTTGTCGTATATGCCGTCAGTGTATACAGCCGGCGGACGCGTTATCGATAAACCTACAAGCTGGAATGACTGGAGCGAACTCATTCAAAAAACGATTGAACATTACAGCGGAAAAAACGATAAAAATCTTAATGGGGTATATTATGAAGTCTGGAACGAACCCGAATTGCCTCAGTTCGGCAACTGGTCTCTTTCAGGAGAAAAAGACTACCGGCTGTTATATTCCTATGCGGCAAAAGGAGCGCAACAGGTACAAAATACAAACCAATTTTACATCGGCGGACCTGCCGTCGGATCCTATTATCCACAATGGGTATCTGAGTTTCTCGACTATGTCTCATCCAACCACCTCCGATTGGATTTTTATTCATGGCATCGGTATCATACAAATCCCAATCAATACCTCTCGGATGCGCAGAATATTCGAAACCTGCTATCCTCGTTCCCCGCTTATTCTTCCATCCCTATTCTTTTAACGGAATGGGGTATTGATTCAGAAAACCGCCCAATTAATAATTCAAATATTGCCGCGGCATTTACGGTTGCCACTATCGCTACTATTGATCAAGTAACCGACCAAACGTTCTCGTTTGAGTTAAAAGACGGCCCTCCTCCCAGTGGTGGCGCATGGGGACTTATCACACATGAACGTTCCGGAAGTCCTCTCGAAACTAAACCGCGTTATGCTGCATTTCAGGCTCTGAATTCTCTAAGAGGAAACAAACTATCCGTAGACGGCCAAGGAACATTCGTACGGGCGCTTGCGTCAAAAAACGGAGACACGACAACAGTGGTTGTAACAAATTACGACCGTACCGGTAATAATTCTGAGTCAGTACCCTTATCAATTGAAGGTCTTGAAAGCGGATCTTATCAACTGATATTGAATTATCCTCTTAGCAACTCAACGATTATCTCTCAAGTGGTTTCCACTACTGGTCGAGTCGACACAACTATACCCTTACTGCCAAATCAGATCGTTGTAGCAACCGTTGTCTCAACGGGTCCGATCGCCAAATTGGTTACCGGTGCGTCAAATACGGCAGAAGACCAAGGGTTAACGCTTTCGTCAGGTAGATACATTTTGACATCACCCGAATTTGAACTGCGACCGAAAGGGCAAATTCGGTTTGACATAAAACCCGCTTGGGCTAAGTCAAACGATAGCTCGTTTAATATTCTTGACATACCCTATTCAACTGCATCAGGAATCATCAATCGGCTCTTTTTGGCCAAACAGAAAAAGTCTAACGGAAATGTGCTGACTTTTGGTATAGCGTCACTTGTTCATGAAGAATTATCCCTATCTATTCCGATAGACACCTGGACACCCAATAACTGGCATTCCATCAACATGGAATGGGACACAAATCATCTTCAGCTAACTTTGGATGGAAAAGAGCCGGCAATCGTAAATACGCCTCTTGAGATCAGAAACGGGAGCATGCTGTCTTTCTATCCCATCGACGCAACGATTGATAATTTATATATTTCTCTTGAAGGGAAACAACAGATTGAACGCAATTTCAATGAAAATACGAATTTATAAGAAGGCAGATTACAGCGTCCTTCAAAGTAAAAAAGTTAGACTTCCGAGCGCCCGGTTTCCACCATCTCTTGGGTTGTATCCATGACGACTCCTTTACGTAGAGTAAGTGCCCTCCCAAAAATTCGGGTAATAATGCTGACCTGATCGACTCCCAATACCCATGCTATAAGTAAGTAGACGGTTAACCCCGCTGTTGTCGCAACACCCGTAAGAAGAATCAAATTAATCGTACGGGTTGTATCAAAAACCAATTGATCTAGTAGTTTAATGGGAATATACAGTGCCACACCCGATAAAAATCCCGCAATCATGATTTTTATTGCTGGTACGATGAGTGTAATTCTATCCAATGTATGCACTTTCCGGTCTAAAAATATGAGCAATAAAACCATGTTTGCGATATTTGCAATTGACGTTGATAAGCCAAGCGACCATATGGGCATTTTTGCAAAAATAACAAACCATATTGAAAAAAGTATATTTACGATTACCGAAATAACGCTGATAATAACGGGTGTTCTTGTGTCGTGAATAGCGAAAAAACTGCGGGCCAGAAGATGGACTAAGGATTGAGCAAATAAAGATATACTGAAAAAGGCAAGGGTTTTTCCCGTTAATACCGTACTCTCCCAATCAAAAAGGATCGAAGATCCAAAAACCAATCTCACCATGGGGATCCGAAGAACAATCAGAAGGACCGATAGTGGAACGACGAGGAAAAGAATCTGATTGAAGGATGAAAGAAAAATCGATTTATATTCTGCGTCTTTTTTCATAGCAAAAGCGGAAGATAAGGCAGGAAGTGTAGCCTGCGCGATGCTAGCGCCAAAAAGACCTACCGGCAGTTGCTGAAGATGTTGTGCAAAATTAAACACTGTAACAGCTCCGGCACCCATCAGACTGGAAAGAATTAAATCAATGGTACTGTCTATCTGTGATACTCCTAAACCAACCGTACGAGGTATCATTAATTTTCCTACTTCCCGTGCGCCAGGATGGCTTGTTTGAATGGACATCCGATGACGATAGCCGTACGCAAGTACGGCAGGAATTTGTATTAAAACAAATAAAACCGCGCCGATGACAACACCAATAACCGGAGCATATAATCCTAAAGCATTACTAAACAGAAGTATTCCAACGATAATACCTAAATTGTAGGCAACCGGAGCGAGGGCTGGTATTAAAAAATTCCGGAAAGACTGCAAAATGCCTGTCAGGAAATTCCCAATAATCAGCGGAAATACTTGAGCGAGGATCATTATTTGGGTAAATTGAGCCATTAACGCTATCTGGTCATCTTTAAATCCAGGAGCCAGCATTCGTGATATGGGTGTTGCAAAAATTGCAATTGGAATTGAAATAAAAACAAAAACGATAATTCCGATATTTATTACTATCGATGCGAGATGAAAAGCCTCGTCATCTCCTTTCGTATCTCGATATTGGGTAAAAACGGGGATAAATGCTGTTGCGAGAGCTCCCATAACTAAGAGCTCAAATATCATATTGGGCAACCGGAACGCAGCGTAATAAACGCCCAAAGCATCAGGCGTAAACCGCGCTGCCAGTAAACGGTCACGAAATAATCCTAGAACTCGGGAAAAAGCAACCGCACACATTATCACGGTAGCCGCTGATAAAATGTTCGTTTGTGTCCGGGACAGTAGATGTACCGTCTTTTTAAATAGCTTGACCATTGGTTATTCCTTTAGTATACTACGACCCATGCCAATCACTAGAAGCGCTATAAAAAAACTCAAACAAGACAAAAGACGTCGCCTTGAAAACGTTCTTGTCATGGAAAAAACAAGAAAAACTATCAAGAAATTCCGGAAAAACCCCTCAGTCAAGACTCTTCCTGATGTTTTTAGCGCTATTGATACAAACGTAAAAAAACATATTTTTCATCCGAACAAAGCTTCGAGATTAAAATCCAGACTGTCGAAATTGTTGATCAAAAGCCCTGGTACCCACAAACCAAACACCACAAAAACTCGAAAAGCAACCTCAAAGAAAACCCCATAATGATCTTCTGACTTAATCCTGGGAGTTTACTCTAGTATAATGGTTTTAAAGATCCTTGTTTGGTTTTATTCTTGATGGAAATTTTTTATATTTTATTTAAATTTTTTCTTTTTTTACCGTGCCTGCCCATACAAAACCTGCAAATATCAATCTTGTCATAAAGGATGACCTGGGTGATACCTTAAGTGGACAGCTGTTGACCTGGGCACTGACATATGGTCGGTATATTATCATAATGACCCAGATTGTCGTCCTCTCTGTGTTTTTCCTCCGATTCAAATTAGATCGAGATCATAACGACCTTAAAGAAGCGGTTGCCCAAAAACAGGCGCTTATTCAGTCGGTTTCTGATCTTGAGAAAGAGGTCAGGTATGTACAGGGCAAAATTGTATTAATTAAAACGACTATTCAAAATCAAGACATTCCCGTCCGTATCCTCAAATTCTTATCGGAAAATTCTCCTTCTGATGTCAGTCTTGCCAGCTTGAATATATCGGATAATAAAATCTCATTTAGCGCTACGGCAAAAAGCCTTCGCAGTTTCAGCGCTTTAACGTATTATCTGCAGAAAGACAATAAGTTGGATGAAGTTACTTTAGAAGACATCGTCAGAAAAGTAGACGGTTCCGTAGAATTTAACATGAACGCTCTGGTTAATCCAAAAGAATTTAGTTCAAAACAACCATGACGCCGCTACCTGCTAAAAAAACAATATTACAAGATACGTATACGCGGATTACTCCGTTAATCAAAAACAAGAAAACTGTTTCTTACGTTACACTCTCTCTTTCTCTCTTTACTCTTTCCTTTTTTGGCTTGTTCGCAATCCGTCCAACACTTATCACTGCTATATCCCTAACAAAAAGCGTATCAGAATTAAGGAAATTAAAAGATGCGTATGAAAATAAAATCGGAGACATCATCCGCGCTCAATCGGAATATGAAAAAATCCGACCTAACCTACCGGTACTCAAAACGGCAATTCCTGAAGATCCGAAATTCCCGGCTCTTGCAAAGGGACTTGAAAGATTCGCCGCAACTGAGAAAGTGTTAATCGATAGTCTCCAAATTTCTGACGTTCCGATTTCCAAAATTGATACAACCGGTGATGTCCAATCGTATGATTTTAATATTGAATTGATCGGAGATTATGCAAATTTATCCGCATATATCAATCATCTGATAAATTGGAAACGCATTGTTACGCTTAGTTCAATTGAGTATTTAAAAGATACAGCTACTCAAAGCGCCAATTTACACTTATCTCTGAAAGGAACAGTATATTATGAACCGTAAAGAAGCGGTAATTTTGTCTATCATATTTTTCTTTACCGTTATTGCATGGATTGCTTTTGACATCTATCATACTCATCGTCAAACAACGATTACTACCGTCCAGATGGAGGAGGTAAAACCGTTGACTCCCTCATTTGACAATGACATAATCAATACACTCGTCGGACGGGAGGATTAGATGTATCGAAAGCAAAAACGCATTCCAACCATTCTGGCACTTCTACTTATCGTTGCAGGGTTAGGTTCTGCGGTTTATTTGGAACGTACGACACAATTGATCACATCCTCAGCAAGCTCTTCATCTGCGCCGGAAATGATCCGGGTAACGAATCTCAGCGATACCTATTTTACCGTCTCATGGTTCACGGCTAACCCAGAGACCGGAGCAGTACTTCTGACTGATGGAAATAGTCAAACCACTCATGTTGATGACCGGGATACGGACCTGATCCCCCGCGCTCGCACAACCCATCACATTACCCTTCGGGGCCTCAAAGAATCAACAGACTATCGTATCTCAATAGTAAGCGGCAAACAAACGTGTTCATCAAATAACAACTGTACTCAACTTACCCAAAAAACATTAACACGAATTTCGACTCCTCTAAATTTACCTCCTATCCATGGATCGGTTATATCAAAAGATAACAAACCTTCGGAAGGATCAGTCGTATATGTAACTATTGGAAAGAACTTTCCGCTTTCCACACAGACGGACAGCGCAGGTATATGGGTTATCCCGTTAACAAACCTCCGTTCTGAAAACTTGGAGAGTCCGCCGCTTCTATCTGATTCAGACATCATCCAAATTTCTGTCATTTCTTCGCCATCAGTAAGTGCGTCAGCAGTAACAAGTATGAATAATGTCCGTAATAACGAAGCAATCCCACCAATCATTCTTGGAGGAAATTATAATTTCATTGAGGTAATGGAGAAACTGCCGGATCTTGCACTGGGAGAAGGGAAATCTCAAGTATTAGGAGAATCACAATCTCCTGCAGGTCAAAAAAACAATCAGTCGTCTATTGATTTATTGTTTCCGAAAACGGAACAGGATACTACATCGGATTCGAGACCACGGCTTCGCGGTACCGGAACACCGGGGTCCACACTGTTAATCACTGTCAATTCTGTACCCCAAACCGGCCGAGTTACCGTAGCAAATGATGGGACCTGGTACTTCCGTCCTGCCAATAACCTCCCCCCCGGCGTTCACACGCTTACGGTACAATGGAATGATAAAAATGGTAATGTGACGAGTATATCTCGGCAATTTATTGTGTTGAAAAGCGGAGAAAGCGTACTTGGAGATGCCACTCCTTCGGCCTCATTAACCCCAACGGTTCCTCCTTCTCCTACGCCAACAGTTTTATTGATCCCATCGCCTACAACAATCGTCGCGTCTCCCACATCGACCGTACCCACCGCCACTCCAAACCAGACTCCACCAACAGGTTTCAGTTTTCCGGCGTACGCGATAATAGGGGGAAGTTTTCTACTGTTGGCCGTAGGTACGAAACTCTTATTTGCGTCGTAAATTATCCGCGTTGTTTATGGTTTTATCGAACACTGTAAATCTGTAAGCTGGCATTCTATATACGCGTGAATTTCATCAAAATTTCCGGTTCGGGGAAGTAAAATCCATGCACCGTCATATTTCCATTCGGGAGGATTTTCTAAAAACCCTTTGATATTTTTTTGCGGATTCCCGTAATCTAATTTTATCCGACGAATAGTTTTCAAATCGGTACTCAGAAAAAACCGCGCAAGTGAGAGTTTTTCAACCAACCCCATGTCTGTTTTTGCTATGGTATCAAATGCGGCTGCAAATTCTTTTAAGACCATCGGATCTGACCATAATTTTTCTTTCATAACTTTGTCACGAATTGCGACTAAAACAACCTGCTGACGTGTACCCCGAGCGAAATCAGTCCCCTGATCTCCTTCGGCGTGTCGGCTTCTCACGTATTTCAATGCTGTTTGACCGTCCATATGCATCATTCCTTTTTCGAAAGTAATCGTTTCATACCGGCATTTTAATTCAGGATCTCCGTCACACCCATCATTCTCTTTTCCCGGTATCGGAAATTCCGTATCGGTGAAACCCTCCTCAACTATAATGTCTATTCCCCCTATCCGATCAATTAATGACTGAAAACCGCTAAAATCAATTACCCACCCATAATGGACAGGTACTCCCACTACTTCTGAAACTTCACTTTTGGCAAGAATTAATCCGCCACCAGGTCTTTTCGATTCGCCGTAAGCATAGGCGGAATTAATTTTATCTTTCAACGTCTCCATCCAAAGATCACGGGGAATTGAGACCATCAACGTATCATTTGTGTGATAATTTATGCTTAAAAAAAGAATAGAATCGGTAAGATTTGAACCGTCATGGGAGCCACCGGCTGTCCCGAATAATGCAATATTGGTTCTTCCTTGGTATTGTTTGAGAACTGAACCGTCGCTTTTAATAATCTTTGCAACGGACGTAGGATTAATCTGATTCATAGCTAAAAAATCCCAGATTAGAGATAGTTGGGAACGATAAAGCAGAATACCCGTATACACTAGGGTAAAAACGAGGATAACACTGACAATTGGGATATAACGACGGAATTTCCGTTTAGTTCCTTTTGGCATGAAGAATCATCTCCCAAAACCTAGATGCAGACAAACTGGCTCCCCCGACTAATACTCCATTAATCGCCGGTTGTTGTAGAAATGTTTGAATGTTTTCAGATTTGACGCTTCCGCCGTAAAGGAAAATACGCTCAGCACCTTCTTTTTTGATCTTTTCACCGACATTATTTGCTTCTTTTGGATCTTCTGCATTTCCTGTACCAATTGCGGATATGGGCTCATATGCAACAAAAGAAACTTTGGGAGGAATAGGGGTTTTGGGGGATTGAATACACAAAATCGGCGAAATTGAATTTGAAATTGCCTGTTCGACTTTTAACGCAATCATCGCGTCATCTTCCTTAAAATGCATTCGGCGTTCTGAATGGCCGACGATAGCATAACCGGCATATTCCGCAACCATAGCGGATGTCACAGCTCCGGTATAAGCGCCCGCTTCAAACGGCGACACGTCTTGAGCGCCGATTTTTATCGGGAGTTTATATAAACGGGTTAATTCGAAAGCTAGTTTAAGGTGAACAAACGGAGGACACACGATTATCGCACACTCATCCATAATTTTGGGCTCTGAACTGGAAAGGCGCGAAAAAGAATTAAACCAATTCCCCACCTCAATTGAATTTTTATTTGATTTCCAATTGGCTACGATATAGACTTTTTTTTCAACCATAGACTGGATGTTGACGGATTCTTTTTCCCGAATGGTATGATAGGTAAACATTGTACCATGGAAACGGATATCCTTAAACATCTCAACCCTGATCAACAACAGGCCGTACTCGCTACCGATGGTCCGGTTCTTATTCTTGCAGGAGCCGGATCCGGTAAAACACGCGTCCTTACGATCCGGGTAGCTTATCTTATCCTCGAAAAACGCATCCCCGCGGAAAATATTCTTATGCTTACGTTTACTAATAAAGCAGCAACGGAAATGAAGGAGAGGATTAAAAAAATATTGAGCAATTACGGAGTCAAATCATTAATTCATACGGATAACACTCATGAGGATAAGGTTCAAACACGCGCGTCACCTCTACCTTTCGCAGGTACGTTTCATTCGCTATGCGCTAGAATTCTTCGGAAAAACGGCGCAAGTGTTGGGATACCCCCGGAATTTGTGATTTATGATGAACAAGATTCCAAAGATGCGGTCAAAATCGCACTAAATAAACTTGAACTTGATGTGAAACGTTTCACCCCCGGAGGAATGCGGTCACTCATCTCACAAGCAAAAAACGAGCTTATCTCTCCTCTCGAATACCCGTCTATCGCCCGGGGATATTATCAGGAACAAGCGGCTCAAGTATATCTGACATATCAGCAAATTTTACGGGAAAATCATGCATTGGATTTTGATGATCTTTTATTTGCAACCGTTACTTTATTCCGAAAACATCCGGACATCGCGGGATACTATCAAAACCTGTTCCGATACATTCTTGTTGATGAATACCAGGATACCAATCATGCACAATTCGAATTAACGAAAATTTTGTCTAAACGATTTTCCAATCTTTGCGTCGTTGGAGACGCGTCTCAAAGTATTTATGCATGGAGAGGTGCGGATTTTCGAAACATCATAAACTTTAAAAACGATTTTCCCCAAGTAAAGATATTCAATCTGGAACAAAACTATCGATCCACTCAAACAATTTTGGATGCGGCATATGGCGTCATTTCTCACAATACATCCCATCCCATTCTAAAATTATGGACCGAAAATCATCGCGGTGAGAAAATTACGTTTTTTGAATCAACGAGCGAACACACGGAAGCGGAATTCGTAGTTAACGAAATCGTCCGTTTGAAATCAGATGATCATTCATTGACGTTCCGCGACTTTGCACTTTTGTACCGGACCAATGCTCAAAGCAGGATTCTGGAAGAAATTTTTTTACGCGCGGGATTGCCGTATTTGTTGGTCGGAGGAGTACGCTTTTATGAACGTAAGGAAGTTAAAGATGTTTTATGTTATCTCCGGTACTTTTTCAATCCGGCCGATAGCGTATCTAGAAAACGAATAGAAAAAATCGGTAAAAGAAAATTGAATGCATTTCTTGCATTTATAGAAAAATTCCGCGAACGTTCGGATCAATCTCCCCTTTCAACCTTGACGCTCATGGATGAGATCCTTGCTCATACGGGCTATTTGGATTTATATAATCCGGGAATTGAGGAAGAAGCCGCACGGTTGGAGAATATTAAAGAGTTGCGGTCCGTTGCCGCGGAATTTCCCGACATCACTCAATTTCTAGAAAATGTCGCGCTTGTCGAACAAGAATATTTGCCGGATCATCCGGCATCGCTTACTGATAAAACCGACGCGGTTACCATGATGACGCTTCATGCCGCGAAAGGTCTTGAATTCCACTCAGTGTTCATGGTCGGTATGGAAGAGGGACTTTTCCCTCATTCTAGAGCACTTCTGGATCCGCTGGAACTCGAAGAGGAACGGCGGCTGTGCTATGTGGGAATTACGCGCGCAAAAAAAATCTTATATCTTACCTATGCAAAACGGCGCCTTTATTTCGGACAACGAAGCGCAAATATGGCATCCCGATTTCTTCTTGATATTCCGGAACATTTATATTCACTTCGAGTTGCACGAGAGGACTATCTGTGAACCTGCGTGGTAGGTATACATGGTATTGTTTACTTTTAAAACAATTCGAAATCCGGGAATGATCACTTGATTATAGAAATGATCTTTTTGCGGACATCCCAAACTGGAATCAGGCCATTGTTTTTCTTCAACCGATACCACGGAAATTTGTTCCGGCTGAATACCTAATCGGCCGGATAAATCAGCAGCGGCTTTATCTACATAGGTATCCGCAGGTATCGTTTTGCCGCCAACAGGAAGGATATTTAACGTCGGAATTGGAGATGGAGACCGATTGTCGGATTTGTTTTGATTATTGAAAAAGAACGATAAATATCTCTGTTGGTCAAAAACTATGGAAATAACAAAAAATATGACTATCATTCCTCCCAATATTACCCAGGGCGACAGTACCCGTTTTTTCAGTTTGGAATGTTGCTTTTTTTCGTTCATTACAACTATGATACCATAAGAAAGAGACTTGATCTTTTTTTATTTATAATATGGAAATTAAAATCGTAACGGAACCGTCTAAAAATTCTTTTAACCAATTAGCCCCCCACGTCATGCAATCATGGGAGTGGGGAGAATTTCGGGAAAAAACAGGAATTACGGTTTTACGACTCGGAAAATTCGTTAAGAATAGGTTGACGGAAACGGCTCAAATTACTATCCACCCGATTCCTCATACTTCCTATACGATCGGATATTTTCCTAAAGGAGGAACTCCAAGCGAAGAAATGATTCAGGCGATCTCTGAACAAGGCAAAAAATACCGTTGTATTTTCGTTAAACTGGAACCGAATGTTACAAAAGAGAAGTTTACGATTCTGCCAACGCAAACCAATTTAAAAATTTCCGCCCACCCGTTATTTACCGTTTATTCCTTTCAATTGGATTTATCTCCATCCGAGGATGAATTGCTAAAAAGCTTTCACTCCAAAACACGTTACAATATCCGGGTAGCGCAGAAACATGATGTAAAAATCGTTGAAGATAATTCCCCACAGGCATTCAATCATTATTGGAAGTTAACTGAACAAACGACAAAACGCCAGGATTTTTTTGCGCATGACCGTAAATATCACGAGTTGATGTGGAATACTCTTCATCCAACCGGAATCGCTCATCTATTTAGAGCTCAATTGTATGAGAATAATGTTGAGCATACTCTTGCTACCTGGGTTATTTTTCTTTTTAATCATATCTTGTACTATCCGTACGGCGCATCTAGTACCGAATACAAAAACGTAATGGCGTCAAACCTAATGATGTGGGAAGTAATCCGATGGGGTAAAATTCACCAAGCACAATTATTTGATATGTGGGGTTCTTTGGGTCCGGATGCAAATCCAAAAGATCCATGGTACGGCTTTCATCGTTTTAAACAAGGATATAATCCGAAATTAATTCAATTTGCCGGCAGCTTTGATCTGATTCTGAATCCCAAATTGTATTATATTTATAACGGATTGAACATCGTCAGAAAAATATTCCTTCATCTAAAAAGAAAAATGTGACCTCACAAATTATTAAGACATCCGCAAAAAAGAACCAGAAAGACAGTAATACGTTTTTGAATGGAATCAAATCCCAATATTTATATATTGTTTGTCTCGTGGTAATCAGCGTAATTACGTATGTTAATATTCTTCCGAATAAACTATTTTTCGATGACGAAGAGCTGATTTATAAGAATATCTATATTCAGAATTTCCGGTATTTTCCAAAATATTTCACGGAGAATATGATAGCGGGCGCCGGAAAAATCAGTAATATGTACCGTCCGATTCTTCTTGTGTCGTTTGCCATCGATCACGGAATCTGGGGTTTAAACCCATTCGGATACCACATTACCAGCATTATGCTTCACACGTTAAACGCGGTTCTTGTATTCCTACTACTTCTCTATTTATTTAAAAATTCTATGTTGTCATTTCTGACTTCTCTTCTTTTCACAGTCCATCCGATCCAGAGTGAAGCAGTAATTTACGCATCCGGTCGGACCGATCCTCTCTATACATTTTTCAGCTTATTATCTCTCCTATGTATACTCGCGTACATAAAAAAACCGCAGTTGTTATCGTACGGTTCTTCGTTAATATTTTTCATTCTTGCATTAGGCTCCAAAGAAACCACAATTATCGTTCCTGCTCTAATGTTTATTATTATTCTTTTTCAGATAAGAAAGATTACCATCCGAATGACATTAAAGATTATTTTTATATTGCTTCCCTTTTTATTTGTATCAATCGGTTACATAGCTCTTCGACTCACCGTATTAAATTTCTCAAATACGCTGAATTTTTATTCAATTTCAAATATATACAGTACGAATATTTTCGTACGTTTCTATACGTTTACTCTTGCGTTTTTTAACTATCTCGGAATCCTATTTTTTCCGACGGATCTTATTATCGCCCGTACTATACCGGTTGTTACATCAGCATTTAATCCTAATGTTATTACGTTTGTTATTCTTATATCTGTTTTAACTTTACTTTCGATACTGAAAAAATCGGGCATTCTTCTTTTCTCCATCGCGTGGTTTCTTATCAGCATTTTTCCCGTATCGGGGGTTATTCCGATTAATAATATTATTGCAGAACATTATTTATATTTACCTTCGTTATCGATTTTTCTTATCATCGTCTATAGCGTTCTTATCCTTTTACATAGAATTCAAAACCTCGTTGTACGCATTCTTATTATTAGTTTGGGTGTCAGCATAATTAATATGTTTATTTTCCGTACCATCATCAGAACATTTGACTGGAGAGACCCCATTACTTTTTATACTTTAAGTTTGAAACAAAACCCCAATCACATTCCCATGCGGAATAACTTAGCAATGGCTTATGCGGAACAAGGGGATATCACTACGGCCATAAAGGAATATCAAACGATTATTTCACTTGGAGACATTTATCCTCAACCCCATCATAATCTGGGAAATGCCTATTTTGCACAGCAACGTTATAATGAGGCTGAAATAGAGTATAAAAAGGCGTTAAAAATTGACCCTAATTTTTACTTCAGTGTCCGGGCGTTAAAATCATTATATGAAAAGACGGACCAAAAAACTAAATTGGAAACATTAACAAATATCTATGGGTTGAATCTTTAAATCGTATAGTATATGATTTTCCGTATCTGTAATATATGAAAGCTATTTGGCCAATAATTACCATTTTGTCTTTTATCGGAATCCTACTTGCTTCATATTTATTTTTTAGCTTTCTCAATCCCGCAACAAGTAAACTTTGCCATATCAGCACAACGATCAATTGTGAGGCAATTACCCAGGGGGACATTTCAACATTTTTAGGGATACCGGTTTCTATCATCGGAGGATTAGGGTATATATTTATTTTGCTTTCTTCAATCTATCGATGGAAACGTGTGCTTCTGGGAATGACATTGTTTGGAATGATATTTTGTCTCCGACTTACCATCCTTGAAATTTTCTTCATTAAAGTTATCTGCCCGGTATGTCTCATGTGTCAAACTATCATGGCAATTCTTGTCATCATCGCAATTTATCTAAATCTTAAAAAACGGACACTTCAATCGTAACTGACTTTTTTGCGTTTTACTTTTATCTGATTCCCCGCTACAGTTAATAGTATGACTGATATCCGTCAATCCCCTCCGTTTGCCGATTTTATGAAGAACTTAGGATGGAAATCGAAAAAAATCGGCGGTCAAATCGCATATCTTCGGAAATTTCCTTTTGCCGGGTATTTTGCCAAAATGCCAAGACCTTCACGGATTCCGGAAATTTTAGAGATCAATTCTTTCCGGAAAAAAAATCGGGTATTCCAATTTAAAATTGCTCCGAACCTGCCAACGTCCGATTCATCCTACGCAAAAGTAAAATTACGGCTATTGGATAGCGGATATAAAATTGATTCTATACCGTTTAATCCGGTCACCGATATCCGGTTTAATCTTACAAAATCCGAAGATGAAATTTTCCATGCATTTTCTGAAGCCAAACGACGAGGAGTCCGAAGAGCAATAAATAACGGCATTACGGTTCGGGAATCAGATGACATCGGAAATTTTATCAAAATCCGCTGGAAACAGTACGGACTATTCGGATTTCTGGTAACTGCGGAGATGAAACCGCTTTGGAAAGCTTTCTATCCCAAAAACGGCACTCTTCTTCTTGCGTATCAAGAACACAGACCAGAATCAGATCAGTCAATAATAATTAATAACCCCACTAAACCGCTAGCAGGAATTTTTATGCTGTATTATAACCATCGTGCGTATTATTGGTACGCATCCGCATTACGGATTGGAAAAAAATTATTTGCTCCGACTCTCCTCGTATGGGAAGCAATAAAACTGGCCAAGAAAAAGGGATGCAAGCAGTTTTATTTTGAGGGAATTTGCGACGACCGTTTTCCGAAAGCTTCAGAATCGTGGAAGGGTTTTACCAAATTTAAAGAAGGATTCGGAGGAGAAAAAATTATATATTCTGAAAATTTTTCAACATGATTATACGTCGTTCGGCAAATCCAACCAAACCGTTTCAACCGATGAAAATTCTGATTTAATTTTTTCCTTCAAAGCCGTTATTCCAAATACTTCCGTGTGATAATGTCCTCCGGCAATAAAGTTAATCTTTGCCTCCCGGAAAAGTTCCTGATTCCATTCATGAGCTTCTCCGGTAACATAAAGATCGATCTTTTTGTCGATAAGATTCTTCATATCAAAAGCATTCGGTGCTCCGTTTCCTGAAATAGCTACAATCCGTCTTATGTTTTCGGGTCCAAAATTATAGATAACGGATTTCGGACTTATATATTTTTTTAATGTGCTGACGCACCGTGTAAACGTTGCATTTCCATCCATTTTTCCTATCCATCCCCAGGGATTTCCTTTATGCATATACGGTTCTTCGGGTACTGCACCCATCTTCATCAGAAGCTGTACATTGTTTCCAATTTCCGGATGCCAGTCCAAAAGGAAATGAAATCCGAATAACGAAATATCATTGATGATTAAGTACCCAATTCGGTTCTGAAAGATAAAATCGTAATTGGGAGTCGGCGGAAGATTAAATGCATGATGAACGATTATTACATCACAATCTGCTTCTTTGGCTTTTTTGAAAAGAGCAAGCGATGCCGAAACTCCGAATCCGATACGTTTAATTTCTTCTTTTCCTTTTACCATAAGTCCGTTTGTCATATAGGGGTCAATTTCTATAATGGGTTTATCCGGATACCTGAACACCGCATTTAAATATGTTTGAAGTTTCAAAAGGTTAATCATATGGATTCTTTATTCTTATTATACGTTATACGAAATACGATATATATTTTTCTATCGCCATGCTTCACAAATCAGCTTGAAGTCACAGAAATCGCACCATGGGCCCACCTTTGGAGCAAAATCACTTGTTCCGATTTCTTTAGCTTTTTCGATGAGAGTGTTTTTGGCGGCGACAAGTTGTTCGGGTGTTCTCGTAGAACTGATTTTTTCGTAATGATCAAAAAAGTAAAATGTGAGAATAACATCCTCAGGTTTTTTATTAAATATTCCCCTATCCGTCGCCGCCAAAGCGTATACCGTCATCTGCAGATTGGATGCGATTTTCTTTTCGTCTGGTTTTTTGCCGGTTTTATAATCGATTA
>Ga0172379_10003397_pt1 | contig 25449 bp, 19 predicted proteins | sample GrowelOW334metaG_FD_119756 | JGI IMG/M metagenome (GOLD analysis project Ga0172379, IMG submission 119756) | Groundwater microbial communities from an aquifer near a municipal landfill in Southern Ontario, Canada - Groundwater well OW334 metaG | ecosystem: Environmental > Aquatic > Deep...
TCCTAGTGTTTTTATTTTTTCATTGGTTATTTTTGGAGCCAAAAAATTTCGGAATGCCAATAGCGGAAAAATTTTTCATGAAACAGGGAGTTTGGTTTTATGCAATCGTTTCAATTTTCCTCTGCATGCTTGTTTGGCTCGCGCTAAAAACTCACGCAACAATGGCATTTGGCGCAGTTGTCGGCTCAACGGCATTTTTTATAACACACGGATTTAAACAAAACGCCGAAGCGGCCGAAGCGTCGCTAAAAACAAAAACTCGTTCCGATATAAGTAAAATTTTGTACTTGGAAGTTATAGACGCGACATTCTCAATCGACGGCGTTTTGGGTGCCTTTGCCTTCACTTTATCAGTTCCGCTTATCCTTCTCGGCAACGGCCTCGGCGCATTTGTTGTAAGAGAAATAACCGTAAAAAACGTTGAAAAAATCAAGAAATACGCTTATCTAAAAAACGGCGCGATGTATTCAATTCTTTTCTTGGGAATAATAATGATTTTAGACAGCTTTGGTGTGGAAATTCCGCAATGGGTTTCTCCGGTCATAACTTTCTCTGTTGTAGGATGGTTCTTCTTAAAATCCCACTGGGAAATTAAAAAAACAGCAAATATAACCAATTAAATATGAAAAAAATGTCAGCAATCGTGGCTGCTCTAGCCATAGCATTAACACTTTCCGCATGCGGAATAAGCGGATCTCAGGGTGACGGTCCGGAAAATCCAACTCCGATAGCCAAGAGTGAGAGTGATAATATAAGAATCTTCTCGCCATCTCCGGAAGTGGCAATTGTTTCACCGTTAATTGTAAAAGGAGAAGCCAGGGTTTTCGAAAGCCAATTCAACTACCAATTATTTGATGCAGACGGATCAGTTTTGGCAGAAGGGGTAGGTCACGCAGAAGCTTCAGATATGGGACAATACGGAAAATTCGAAATTACAATTGGTTTCAAAAAGCCAAATGGAACGGAAGGGACATTGAAACTTTTTGACTATTCCGCAAAAGATGGCTCAGAAATTGATGTGGTAAAGCTGGCTGTAAAATTCGGGCAATGATGATTAAAAAAATTCGGGAAGAATCTCGCAAACTGTTCTCCGAAAAAAATGGTTCTCACGGTTGGGAGCACACTTTGCGCGTATATAATTTAGCCGTACACATCGGAAAAAAAGAAAACGCGGATTTAAAAATCCTTGAGACAGCAGCGCTTTTGCACGACATTGCGAGACATAAAGAAGATCTGTCCGATGGAAAAATTGACCATGCAAAAGAGGGAGCATTGATGGCGGAAAAAATCTTAAAAAAACATGGGTTTTCAAAAGATGAAATTGAAAAAATAAAACACTGCATCGTTTCTCATAGATTCCGTGGCAAAAACATCCCGAAATCCAAGGAGGCAAAAATTCTTTTCGACGCAGATAAACTTGATTCGATAGGCGCCGTTGGAATCGGAAGAACATTTCTGTTTGCCGGCGAGATCGGCGCTCGCCTCCAAAACTCCCCCGGCATCAACATCGAAAAAACCAAGCCATACTCCAAAGAAGATACCGGCTATCGCGAATTCGTTGTTAAATTAAGCAAGATTCGCGCTCGAATGCTCACCCGCGAAGGTAAAAAACTGGCAGGCGAGCGCCACAAATTCATGGTCGAATTCTTCGACAGATTCAACAAGGAAATAAGCGGAAATCTATAAATCATCTTCCGCTTCATTCCTCCCGATGTAGCCGAAATTTACAGTCTCGTGCAATATTCTATTCGCTTCACGGCCGGTATCATCAACTATTTCAATAATTATCTTCATAGGATTGTCGCGACTTGCCCCGCTGTAATTCAAAGAAACCTTCACGGAACAATCAACAAGATCGACTATCTGGTGCTGACTTTTACCTGCATTTTTTCCAAAAACATCCTTTAAAATCGCCACTCCGGAGGGACGAGGATGTTGCCCCAATATTTCATCGAGTTTTTGTTTTATCTTTTCGGCCGTAAGCGAAACAGCGATGTCTTTACCGGAACGCTCTATAGCATCGTCATCGTCACAGCCCTTAATTGCAGGAATACGCCCCTCGAACTCGCAGGTCGGGGTTATCTCGTGCCTGATTTTCTTTTCCCATTCAGGAATTTCTGTTTTTTTAGGCAACCTCACCGGACCATCTGCAGTCGAGATTTTCCGAACTGGCTTAGGACTAGAATCTAAAACAATAAGTCTACCCATAAAAACACCGATTAATTAACAAGGTGCACATCATAAGACATTGAGTAGAAATTGTCAATAGCTCAAAAATCACGATTCTTTAGCCGCCAACTGCCCGCAAGCCGCCTCAATATCGTGTCCAAATCTATACCTCTGCGAAACCTCCACGCCATTCAGCCGAAGCTCATTTTTGAAAGCGTTAATAGACTCTTTGTTTGGAGATTTATATTTGTCAGTCTCGTTGTAAGGAATCAGATTTACCATAAAAAGTTTCTCCAGTTTTTTGTTCAACAACTGTGCAAGATCATAAGCGTCTTTTTCCGAATCGTTAACTCCAGCCAAAAGTATATATTCAATCGTAATTCTATTTCTTGTTTTTTCCGTATAATTTTTCAGCGCGTCAAAAAGTTTATCAATGTCATAAGTTTTATTAACAGGCATTATTTGGCTTCTAAGCTCATTGGTTGGCGCATGGAGAGATATCGCGAGATTCACCTGCAAAGGATTTTCTGCGAGCTTGTTTATTCCATCAACAACACCGCACGTCGAAATGGAAATTTTTCTGGCACCGATATTAAATCCGTCTTTATCATTCAAAACTTTGATAGCGCTCATAACATTGTCATAGTTTAACATTGGCTCACCCATGCCCATAAACACCACGTTTGTAACCACGCTTTGTTTGCCTTTTAAAAACCGTGCAAACAAAAGAACCTGAATAAAAATTTCATCGGCGGTAAGATTTCGAGTAAATCCAAGTTTTCCCGTAGCACAGAAATCGCACCCCATCGGACAGCCAACTTGAGTGGAAACACAAACGGTATTTCGCCCATCCTTATGCCGCATTAACACGGTTTCGATTCTGTTTTCGTCGTCCAAAAAAACAAGAGCCTTCGCAGTTTCTCCGTCGGCGCTTTCAAATATTTTCGATTTTATTTTAAGCGGAAATTCCTGTTCAAGTTTTTCCCTGAGCAATTTCGGCAAATTTGTGACATCCTCCCACTTCTCGGCGAAATCAACAAAAACGGCTTTATACGCCTGTTTGTAGCGATACGCAGGCTCATCACTCAACGCTGATTTTAGTTTTTCCAGATTCATGGACGCACATTATTACAACTTTTTATCCCATATACAAGAAAACAAAGATTTCAAAGTATTCGCGATTTTCGGACTTTCAATTATAACTCCCATCATCTCGGATTCGTCGTAAGAGATAAATGCGGTTTTATTGCCGTCGTAAACGTCAATTTCCACCTCAAAAGGATACTTTTTATTGGAAACAACCAGCGATCTTCTTAGATGTTTTTTGTTTAATTTTTCATACGGCTTTGTGTTTTTTGAGCTCACCAGAACTTTGGAAAAAATATTCTTTTTAACCTTTCTTGGCGTAAAAGTTTTCATCATCCATCTTTTTATTTCAGGCGCCGCGTTATCCAAAGAAAGAGCCGCAAAAGTTTCCTTGTCTCCTTTTTTTATAACATCTTCATAGATGTGTTTTATACCATTTACTCCTTCAAAAAAAGAAACTTTTGGCATTTGTTCATGAGGACTAAAAACGGCTTGGAGCTGAGGTAAATAAGCTTTCACGGTTTCGATTTTATTATCCAAAGCTTCTCTTTTGTTTTCAAGAAGTGCGATAAGTTCGTCCGGAGAAACGGGAGAAAAATATTGAACACTCGCCTTGTCGGTTCTTTTCATAAACCCTTTTTTAAAAAGACCCTGAAGAAGATTGTAAGTTGTAGATCTGCTCATTCCTGATCGCTTTGCTATCGTGCTGATTTTTGCGCTACCAAGACGAAGCGCCGACAAATAAACTCCGACTTCTTTCTCCGAAAGATTCAAAGACTTTAAAACCTTTTCCAGCATTGGTTTATGGTTAAAATTTTTGCCCCAAACTGCCCAAATCCGTGGGCAAGCTCATTATACGCTAAAGAAAGAGCTTTTCAAGAAGTCATTTTAAGTGCCGAGGAGGCTTAACAAGAAATACGACTACTTATACAATTGAGTCCGCCTTAACAATAAAAATTTATGCCAACATTTTTCGTTCCCGGACCAACATTTGTATCATCGGAAGTACTCGCCGAATTAACAAGACCGGCGATAAGTCATAGAAGCCGTGCATATGGAGAACTGCATGGAGAAGTTGTTGATAGATTAAAGAATCTTTTCGGGTGGAAAAATTATCATGTATTTTTAGTAACATCATCGGCCACGGGAGTTATGGAAGGAGTAATCAGAAATTGCGTCGAAAAAACGGTAATTCACACAACTTGCGGAGCATTTTCGGAGAAATGGGGGGAAATTTCCGAGATGAATGGCAAGAAAATCATAAAGATAGAAAAACAATGGGGGCAAGCCATTAAACCGGAGGATATTGAGCCGGTTTTAAAGAAAACGATTGAAGAAAAAAACCCCGCAGAAGCAATAACTTTTACACATTGTGAAACTTCCACCGGAGTTTTGAATCCAATCGAAAAACTTTGCAAAAGCGTGAAAAAAATCTCACCGGAAACTTTAATTTTCGTGGATTCAGTAAGTGCGTTTGGAGGCGCACCGGCAGACGTAGAAAAACTCGGAATAGACGTTTTATTCTTTGGGGTACAAAAAACTTTTGCGCTGCCACCAGGACTGACAATCGCCGTAGTTAGCGAGCGCGCCCTTGAAAAATCAAAAAAAATCCAAAACAAAGGCTACTATTTTAACTTTGAAGTATTAGCCGAATACAACGCGAAAAACAATACCCCATCAACTCCGGCAATTCCGCTTATCTATGGCCTAAAAAAGCAATTGGAAAGAATGAAAACGGAGAGCATTAAAAACAGGTTCGAGAGACACAATCAAATGCTTGATGCTGTAAAAGCATGGAGTCAAAATAATGGTTTTAAACTCTTTGCGGAAAAAGGATACGAATCACCAACTGTCACATGTTTGATTCCGCCTGAAGATATTTCGGTGCAAAAACTTGTCGAAAAATTAAAAGAAGAAGGATTCACTGTTCCGGCGGGTTATGGAAAATTGAAAGAACAGGCTTTTCGAATAGGACACATGGGCGAAAATAATCAAAAAGATGTTGAAAATTTACTCGTTGCAATAACTAATTTAATAAAAAATAAATCATGCACAAAGCTCTAATAGCAGCCAAATTTCCCGAAAAAGAAATTGAGATTCTTAAGCAAAATTTTGAAATTACCGTTTTGGAAAATCCATCAAAGGAAAGCTTGTTAAAAGCCGTCGAGGACACGGAAGTTTTAATAGTAAGAAGTTCCCCCCTTGTAGATAAAGATGTAATAAAAGCAGGTAAAAACTTAAAAATAATAGGCAGGCCGGGAACGGGGCTGGACAATATAGATGTCGCGGAAGCAAAAAAGCAAAACATTCAGGTTTTAAACACTCCAAACGCAAACAGTGCGGCTGTCGCGGAGCTTGTTTTCGCAATCCTTCTTTCTTTGTTTAGGAAGATTAGAGAGGCCGATTTTTCGATGAAGAAAGGCCTATGGAATAAAAATTCTTTAATGGGATCTGAGCTAAACGGAAAAACCATAGGAGTCGTCGGTATGGGTAAAATCGGCCGCATTATAAGCAAAATCGGACAATCGTTTGGCATGAAAATTGTCGGATTTGATCCATTTCTGCCAAAAGAAGAGTTTGAAAAACTTGGTGTGGAATTTTGCGGAAATTTAATAGAACTTTTAAAAAATTCTGACATTATAACTCTTCATTTGCCAAAAACTCCGCAAACGGAAAACTTGATAACAGAAAAAGAGTTCAAAGAAATGAAACCGTCTGCGATTTTGGTAAATTGTGCCCGCGGAGGAATAGTTAATGAAAAAGCGCTTTACCAAGCGCTTACAAACGGCCAAATCGCGGGCGCCGGAATAGACACCTGGGAAACAGAACCGACAAACGAATCCCCTCTTAGAGATTTGCCAAACGTAATAGCGCTTCCACATATAGGAGCAAGCACATACGAGGCGCAGAAGAAATGCGCAACAGATTTGATAGACCAAATCGTAAAAATTTATGCCGATGAAAAAAATTAAGCCATTCATCATAGGTATTTGCGGCAATAGCGGCTGCGGAAAAACCGCGTTGGCGGAAAGAATTGAAAATCTTCTTGGAAAAACAAATGTGCTGACAATAAGCTGCGACGACTATCACAAATGGGGGCGCGGCGACAAAAATTGGGAGAATTTTACACACCTAAATCCGCGCGCAAACAATCTTGAAACTCTTTCTCAAGACATAAAAACATTAAAATCCGGCATCGCCACAAAAAAACTTTATTACTGCCACGAAACAGGAAAATTTCTTGGTCCGAAAAAAACCCATCCTCGAAAATATATCATTTTCGAAGGACTTCACCCTTTTTATACACCGGCCTTGAGAAAACTTTTTGATTTCAAAATATTTCTAGACATAGACCCCTCGCTAAATCTTCATTTCAAAATACACCGTGACGTGGGAGAACGCGGCCACTCAAAAGAAAAGGTTCTGGAAGCCATAAAAAAGCGCGAAGCCGATCTTAAAAAGTACATTCTTCCTCAAAAAAAATACGCCGATATGGTTATAGAAAAACGTCCGATACTTCGTCTTCGAGAAGACAAACAAGACACCGCTGTAGAATATGTGTTTCGTCACAACAAAAAACCGAGCGCAAAGAAAATATACAATCTTTTAAAGATTATTATTCCAAAAAAAATGTCATACAATCCAAAAAAAGATATTTTAAAAATACCTCGAATATTAAGTGATTTGGAAATCGGCAAAATCCAAAAACTCGCAAAAAGTAATTTCGGAATCAGGCTGGAGCCAAACATTTATTGCCTGTCTCAACTATTAATAAGCTATAACCTATCCGCCCGTGGAGCCAAAATTGGTAGACTACCACATACACACAGGTGATCCGTTTCTCGATCAAAATCCACCACACGCAATCGGAACGTGGGAAGATTACTTCAAGGCGGCCGGCAAATTTAATATAATCCCCGGAAATTCAAACCACGCCCCGCATTATTTTGGAAAAGATGGAAAAAACTTACACTCATACGAAAATAAAAACTTCATCCGCGGGGCGCACCACTGGGAACCCTTTCTGGAAAAATCCTTGGATTTCAGGGAAAAACGAAAAAGCGCCTTTATGGGCTTGGAGATTGACTTTTTTGAAGACGTAAAAGAAGAAAAATACCTCGAGGCGATAGAAACCGGATATTTAAACTTTCACAAAAATCCTTCAAAAAAAGTCCTTAAGCGCCTCGAAAGGCGCCCGCTAAACTATCTCATTATTTCAACGCACTTCGTCTTCGGTAAACCATTCGATGTGTCGCCGGAAGAATATATGGAAATTAAAAAACTTGCAGGCGGCGACCCCAAAAAAATCATACAATCCTACTGGGAAAGCATCCTGGCCTCAACATATCTCGCCAAATCCATAAAAAACAAAACTCCAATCAAAAAAATCATAATGGGACATCTGGATCTAATAAAAATTATCTCCAAATTCGAGAAAAAATTCGGCAACACGTCTCCGATTAATTTCGACACGGGATATGAAGCTGTAATAGAAAAAATCCTAAAAAATATTCAAAATTTCGGCATAAGCCTGGAATTCAATACCGCGGGCGTCAAAAAAAATATAGGCACCTTCCCCTCCGATTTTATCCTAACCAAAGCCAAAAAACTTCAAATACCGATAACCTTCGGCTCGGACAGTCACGCGCCTTATTCGGAAGATTTTTCAAAAAATCTGTTACTTTTCAAAGAGTTTGCCGTATCATAAAGCAGTACACAAAATAATTAATTAAGGACGTGCTAGAAAATTATCAGATACTAGGCGGCAGGAAAATTTTGACCGGAATGTACATGGAGGTACACGAGGATCAAAATTTTCCGACAACGAAGTAGATGATAATTTTCCAGCACGTCTCTCGCTCGACATGTCGACAAGCGAACTCGGTTACATAAAGAACTGTCAAAAAGGCGATCTTTCACAATTCGCGTATATTTACGACCTCTATATTAAAAAAATCTACAACTATATTTATTATCGCACGCAACACAAAGAAACCGCCGAGGACTTAACAGCAAATTGCTTCACGAGAGCTCTCGAAAACATAACAAAGTATAATCCGGAAAAAGGCTCATTCTCTTCATGGTTATACAAAATCGCGAAGAACACAATCTACGATCACTATCGAAAAATGAAATACGTTTCAAACATAGACGACATATGGGATTTGAGTGACAAAACCGACGTCGAAATGGATATAGACACGAAAATTCAGGTGGAAAAAGTAAAAAAATACCTCACGAAAATAAAACCGGAGCATCGTGAAATAATAATAATGCGCCTTTGGGATAATCTTTCCTACAAAGAAATTTCTGAGATAACAGGTAAAGCCGAAGGAAACTGCAAAGTAATTTTCTCAAGGACTATAGCGGAAATACGCGAATCAAACATTTTGGTGCTACTGACACTAATAATAATCCCGACCATAATTAATCAATAAAAAAATGGCAAATATATCGGAAATCATAGCGGAACTAATGAAGTTCGAACCGGAACTGAAAAAATATGAAAAAGAACTTACAATGGTTGTGAAAGCTTTAATAGAATCCAAACCAAACACCAAATTCGACCAAAATTTCGCTCAAAATTTACGCACAAAATTAATTTCAACACCATCGTATACAAAACCAACTATTTCTAATTTTAATCCGATGAAAAAATTATCTTATCTGTTTTCAGGCGTACTTTTAGCCTTAATCGTAGTGTCTGTCGGATATTTTGGCGTAAGTTCATTCAAAAATGCCGGTCCTTCCAAAAAACTTATTTCCATGGCTCCAAACATAGTTCAGGTTAAGGCAAATGCTTTCGGAAAACTCTCATCAGAAACTCCGGTTCCAAACGAAGGTTTTGCAAATTCAACAACAGCTCCGAACGCGCCAAAAAGTTTTTTCGAGCCTTTCACAATCTCGGAGGCCACAGGGGCAGAAGATGACAGAGGAGACATAATTCCCGCATCAGACAATCCTTCCGTATTAGAAACTGCACCCACGGAGCGCAGCATCACGGCGAAAGTGGATTCAAATATCGCGGCCGATCAAGGAGTTTCGGCAGGAGGTACAACGCCAACTCCGGCAGTTCCAAACAAAATCGCGCCGGATTCCGGCACAGCAAGCACCGATTCCATGATTTATTATCCAACAATTTATAAATTCGTTTACACCGGCGACACCTTTGACGTGGGAACGGATCCGGTAAGCGTACTAAAAAGAATCCCGGGATCTCCATCGGAAAACGGAGTTCTTGATGTTCTGAAAAATTTTGATCTTGGATTGATGGATTTAGGTAAATTAAAAAATACCTTCTTGGAATATCTAACATTGAGCGAAAATAGAGACTTTGGATATAGCCTTTATGTAAACGTTTTGGATGAATCTATCTCCATCAGCCAAAATTCAAGAAAATGGCCGCAATGCTACACTGAATCCTGTTACACAAGCCAAAGCCAACTAACCATAACCGATGTTCCGGATGATTCAACTTTGATTAAAATGGCAAATAATTTTCTCTCGGAATATGGCATAGACATTTCAAAAGCTTATGGAAAACCTATCGTCAATAAAAGCTTCGTTGCCGATTACAAAAGAGCGTTGGTGGAAAATTTTCAACCATGGATTCCTGACGCTGTAAATGTCACCTACCCTCAAAACATAAACAATATGGAAGTTTACAATGACGGCGGAACCGTGTCGGGAATAGACGTGTCGGTAAGCCTCAGAGAAAATAAAGTTTCCTCATTATACGGTCTTAAATCTCAAAACTACGAAGAATCAAAATACGAAGTAGTAAGCCAAGACGTGGCAACTCAAATCATGGAAAAAGGCGGACTTAACAATTATTTATATAGCTACAATCCGCAACCGGATGAAAAAGTTAACGAAGTTACAATAAAATTGGGAACTCCGGTAAAAGGATACATGCAATGGTGGAATTACACCGGCACTGCACAAGAAATACTTGTAGAGGCGCTGATTTTCCCTATAATCGGCGCGCCGTCCGATGGTTCGATATACTATCAACAAGCAGTAGTCGTTCCTCTGGCAAAAGATGTAATAGCCCAACCAAATCCGATAATAATGCCTCTTGGAATTAAATCATCCACAAAATAATGAAAAAGAAAGTGGACTCAAATATTTTGGCGCAGAATAAAAAAGCCTTTCACGACTATAATGTTTTAGAAAAATTTGAAGCCGGAATCGTACTTTTTGGTGACGAAGTAAAAGCGCTAAGATTAGGTTCGGGAAACCTAAAAGGCGCATTTGTAGATGTGGAAAACGAAGAAGCGTTTTTAAATGGAATGCACGTATCAAAATACAAAAAATCCTCGAGAAAAGAATTGGAACCGGTGAGAAAAAGAAAACTGCTCCTTCATAAAAAAGAGATTTTAAAAATTCTTGGAAACTTAAACGAAAAAGGCACAACCGCAATCCCGCTGAGTGTTTATCTAAAAAACGGACTCATAAAAATCACTGTGGGAATATGCCGGGGCAAAAAGCTTTATGACAAAAGAGCAACCATCAAAAAGCGCGAGCAGAAGCTGGAAATCAGTCGCGAGTTGAAAAAATTCAAAAATTCTCTATAATTTGGCTCCTGAAGCAATTTTTAAGGAATCAAATTATATATGCACAATCTTTACGTAAGAATAATCTCTGAAATACAGAAATATTTTAAAGCCGCCGGAATTCAACACGCGGTTATCGGCGTAAGCGGAGGTGTTGATTCAGCGTTATGCCTAAAACTAACCGTGGACGCGCTTGGCGCAAAAAATGTTACGGGAATTTTAATGCCGGAAAAAGGCGTCACAAGCGAGGAAAATTTATTGCACGCAAAAAGACTTTGCGAATTTTTGGGAGTTAGTCATTTCACGGTTACTATAAATAAATTTTTGATAGATTTTCTGTCTCTGCCATGGAAACCAAAAGACTTGGCGCAAATCAATATAAAAGCACGCACAAGAATGTTGATTTTGTACAGTTTCGCAAACACCAAGAATGCCCTTGTAATAGGCACTTCAAACAAAACCGAGCTCACCCTCGGCTATGGAACGAAATACGGTGATTTGGGGGCGGATATCGACGTTATAGGCGATCTGTTGAAAGAGGATGTGTATAAACTCGCCGAACACGTGGGTCTGCCAAATGAATTCCTAACAAAAAAACCCTCGGCGGAATTATATTCAGGACAAACCGACGAAGATGAGCTTGGCATGACATACAAAGAAATGGACAATGTCATCAGATACATGGAGCAAGGAATGAGCAAAGATGAAATTATAGACAAAGGTCTAAACCCAAACTTGGTTCACAAGGTTTTCCGCCTTCATGATTTAAGCAGGCACAAATTCAAACCACCGCATATAATATGCAAAAAGTAGCGCTTTTTATCGGGAGATTTCAGCCGTTTCATAATGGACATTTGGATATAATTAAGCGCATTTTGAAGGAAAATAAAAAAGTGATTATTGTTGTCGGAAGCACAGAACATTCTTTTGAAAATAAAAATCCTCTGACCGCACTTGAAAGAAAAAAAATAATAAAATCAGCGCTGAAAGAAAATGGAATAAAAGATTCTCAATTCAAGGTGGTTTTATTGAAAGATCTGAACGATTTCGCAAATTGGGCAAATTACGTGCTTAAAAACATACCAAAAGTTGATGTATTATATACAGGATCAACGCTTGTAAAAGACTGTTTCTCGGGAAAATATTCTAAAGCTTGTAAAATAAAACCTAAATCGATTAAAATCGAGAAGATAAGAAAGATATTACCGATAAGCGGAACGCTTGTCAGAGGTAAAATAAAAAAAGGACAAAGCTGGGAAAGTCTTGTGTCAAAAAATGCAGCAAAATTACTTAAAAAGTGGAAAATAGCCAACCGTCTAAAATGAACAAAAACATTTTCCGTGCCTACGACATCAGAGGAATTGCGGAACACAAAGATCCGGCGCAAATAGATTTAAATGCGGATACGATTTATCAAATCGGCAAAGGCGTTGGAACTTACTTGAAACAAAAATACGGCACCAAAACAATGGCTGTGGGAAGAGACAATCGCACACATGGAAAAATGCTTTCGGATGTTTATATTCGCGGAATTTTGGAGACTGGAATAAATGTAACAAATATAGGTTTGGCGGTTTCGCCACTGACATATTGGGCGGTTTGCGCGATGGATTTTGACGCGGCGACAAACATAACCGCAAGTCATAATCCGAAAGAATACAATGGGCTGAAAGTGGTTACGAGAGGCGCCCACTCGGTCTGTGGGGACGAACTTCAGGAGATCGTCAAAATAATAGAAAGCGGGAAATTTGATATAGCAAAAACTCCGGGACAATTTGCAGAAAAAGATATTCGCGCCGATTATTTAAAAGATCTCACTTCGCGCATAAAAATTAGCAGAAAGCTTAAAGTGGTTGTGGACACAGGAAATGGAACCGCGGGGCTTTTTGCTCCGGATTTTTTAAGAATGATTGGATGTAATGTTGTCGAACTTTATACCGAGCTGGACGGCACTTTTCCCAATCATGAAGCCAATCCGGAAGAGCACAAGAACATGAAAGACTTGATTGATAGGGTTAAAGTTGAAAAGGCGGATTTGGGAATGGGGTTTGACGGAGACGGCGACAGAATCGGGGTCGTAGATGAAAAAGGAAAAATGTATTCATCGGATTTTATGCTGCTTCTTTTGGCAAAAGATGTGCTAAAGAGAATTCCAAATCCGCAAATTATTTTTGATATAAAAGTTTCGCAGGCGATTATAAATCGCATGAAAGACTTGGGAATGCAGCCGATTATGAGCAAAACCGGCCACAGTTTTATTGAAAGCAGAATGAAAGAACTTAAGGCGCCGCTTGCCGGCGAAGTTTCCGGGCATTTATTTTTTGGTGAAACCTATTACGGTTTTGATGATGCCTTGCTGGCCGCCGGCAAGATCATAGAAATTATTTCAAACGAAACACACCCGCTTTCACAGATGTTTAACGACCTCTCAAAGTCATTTATGACTCCGGAGTTTAAGGCCGCCTGCCCTGATGATAAGAAATTTGGGATTGTGGAAAAACTGGTCGAACACTTTTCAAAAAACTACGATTGTATAACCATAGACGGAGTGCGTGTTAACTTCTCTCCGACATCATGGGGAGCTGTGCGAGCCTCTAACACAAGCCCAAATTTAACTCTCCGCTTCGAGGCGGCCACGGAAGACGAACTGGAAAGCGTGCAAGAAATTATGGCCGTAAAACTCCGCGAGTTTCCGGAAGTAAACCTGGATTGGTTTCATCCTTATTGGGTGCTGAACAAGAAAGACTCCGGCGCCGTTTCATAATTTATATAGAGCGGGCTGTATTGGCATTTACAAGCTGAACCGCCTACGGTTAACGAACATTTGTTATTTCCGATGTCTTTATTGCACAGTCCATCCGCAAGTTTTTCTTCATCTCCGGCCATAGCTAAAGGAACCAAGTCTCCTCCGTCAATAAACGCTTTGGACGGATTAATTCCGTCACAGCTTGCACCTGTAAGACTGTTTTTAATCGGTAAGCCCGCTATCCAATCCAAAACATCACTATTGGTTAATCCTTTTTTGCATTTCTGGTCTATAGGCAAACCGGCAGTCCAATTGCTTCCCAAAAGATCTCCAGCCGAATTATATTCAGGAACAAAACAATCATAATTTGGCGTTTCGGTTTCCGGACACAGCTCAAGTCTCAACCTAAAGAATCTTAGATAATTCAAATCAAAAAGCTGCGCAACAGATTTGTCTTTCTCCGGCAAATTTCCTTTGCCTAAGTACATTTCGTACTTAGTTAAAATATCATTGCTTGCTCCTCCGATAGTGTTTTTTGAGGCTATTCCTCCTTGCCAATTCAATTGATATCCACGCTCTTTAAGAATAGTGAACAGCTGGGTAAGTTTATTGGAAACATCTTCAGGAGGCGTTACCGCTCCTTTTTTCGATTTATATTCCGTTTCAATATCGTTCAACAATGTCGGCATAGCAAAATCAACGGTTGGCGCATTAGGATCCAAATCATTTTCCGGCACATAAGACGTTACCACCCCATCGGCAAAAACAGTGGCATTAATATTCTTTACACTATATTTCACAAATACGTTTCCGCTATCGCCCTGCAATCCGCCATTTTTTCTTAAAACAACGATTGTAAAATTTTTGGGCGATATATCACCATAAAGATTTCCATCTATGTAAACATTTCCGCCATCGACCAGTAAAAGATACGATTTTGTTGAATCAAAGGCTAGTGTAGAAATATCAGGCACGCTTATATGAACATCATTTTCGCTGGAAAAAGGCATATAGGCGACTATGTCAGAACCTCTTCTCAGTTGCTTAATCATTCCACACGGAAGACCTGAAAATGGAGCCTTAAAGAAATCAAGATTTGGAAGAATTTCTTCGGACTCGCAAATCACATCACTATTACCATCCAGATTTTTCTTAATATTCTGGGAAATTAAGTTTCTTATTTTATTCAATGTTTGATCACTCTTTGAATACATTGGAATATTTGGAACGCCACTATCATTTGATGTTCCGCCTACAAACTGCGCGCCAATATTTCCGCTTATAACCGCTCCGGCTTCCATTAACGCATTTGGAATGCGAGGTAACTTGTTTGAATAATACTTAACAGCAGCCCCCTCAGGCGTTTTATAACTTACTTCGCTATACAAAACAGCGCCTCTAAAGGAATTACAAATTTCCGGCGGAATAACATCAGGAAAAGCGAACATTGCTAAAAATTTATCAACAACGTTTCCATCAAAAAGTTCACTAATGTCTATAGTCAAAGTCGTAGGCTGTTGTTCTGTGATTGGATCCCCTATTTCGCCGGTAGGCTCTCCTGTAACAGGATCGACGATAGGTTCTCCGGGAACAGTTACGGTTCTTGTTCCATCAATATCTCCCGGCAATCCTAGTTTTGCAGGATCACTACCATTGTTTTGATCGTATCTGTACGGCGTGGCATCTTCTTCACTTCCGCCATCTTCAAACCTTACAACAAGGTCTTTATTTATGCCTCCGGCAAGAACTGTGGCGCAATCATCAACGACGGCATTTCTCGCATATTTAAGTAATATATCAAGCTTAAGGCTGCCCGGCTCAACTACATCTCTAAATCCGGGCTGAACAGCTCCGGGCCCGCCTGTGGCTTCCGCAAGTCCCATCGTAAATGGTGTGGCAAGGTTAGCAAACTCAGTCAAAATATCATCATTTTTATTTGCAAATAAAATATCCAAATAAATAGCCGGCCTAAAACTCAAAGGTAGTCCAAGTTCTCCAAAAGAGAACTCGCCGGATGCCGGCTGGGAAACACCTGCGTTTTCTTTCACTGAATAATTCACCCTGAGAAGTGAAATTTTATTTTTATTAGCGGTAGTAAGCCTGTCTGCGGTAGGATAGAATTCATCGCTAACAAACCCTTCATTATTCACCGTATATGAAGGCTCTGCGCTGGTTACAGCCGAAACATTCGCATCGGTCGTAGGCGCATAAGAAGTGATTTTTTTCTTCAAAATATATCTATAAACGGGATTACCATCGGCGCCATTAACAACGTCGCCATTTTCATCAACAACTTCTTGTTTGCACCACCACGGAGAGCCGTCTCCGGATTCTAAACATGTAGCTGTATCTTCTGTCATATCCATGTTTTCAACATTCTCAGCCGTCAAAGCAAATTCCGGATCACTTAAATTTATCGGTTTATAATTAACAGCGCCTCCTTTGGAATTAGCATCCTCGTCCGTATCAAATTTAATATTTTTATCGCCTGCCCCTTTAACTTGGTTTAACCTAACCGTGTCGCTCCAAACAAAAGCATCCAAAATCATGGAATATTGATCGAGTTTTATTTCTCCGGTCGGTGTTCTCGGATAAACAGCTATTCTGTATCCATCCATTCCATCAGCCACTGGCGAAAAAAGAGTTTCATCCGAAGAAGCAAATTCCGAACTGTAATTATATTTTCTGTCTAAAGGGTTTGGCAAAACTTCCATACAAACCTGATCGGTTCCGCTGCAACCTTCCGTAGAATGCGGCAGCAAAATTCTTACACCATCGAAATTCAGATAAACTCCGGCGCTGGTGTATGCCTCCCCCTCCAAATACCAGAAAGGGTCGGCACTTCCGGCCTCTCTTTTGGCAACAACTCCATATGTAAAATTCGAGGGATTTGAAGGTACAGCAGATCTATTTAAAGAGGCTGGGCCACCAACAAAACTAAAATTAATAGGAGGTGGAGGAAGAATAGATGGAAGGCTAAAAGAATATTCAATTACAGCGCTTCCATCAGCGGGAACAACAGGAACAACACTAGGTGTAGGATTGGTTATGAAAGTTCCAAGAACTTTATATTTGCCGGAAATTCCCGGATATTGATCCAGCCAGCTCGTTATATCAGCGCTTGTTTGAAATTTATCTTTTCTTAAAAGCACAGTCCAATAAGAATATGTTTGTGCCGGAGGAACGGAAGGATTCAAAACATCGAGCCATGAAATTTCCGAAGGTCTCCATCCGGCTCCCCCCATCATGGAATCGGACGGTTTTGATACGGTAATCTTTTTAATATTATGAAAAAGAAAACCACTTAAGGTTACGTCTGTAACTTTATAAGTACCATCCTGATTAATATTATTGATGCTGAGCGTATGAACAGTGCCGTTAAGCTCGGTTAACTTAACCGTACCAATACGAATTATGTTGTTCGGACACATTGCGCCACAAGGATTAGGCTCTGGAGTTTGATGTTTTATATGAACTTCTTTTATGTCCTGCGGCACCTCAAGATTTACTTCCAAAGTCGTTTCTTGAAATCCGTTATCAACTTGCCAGCCGGTCTGGTCGCTTCCATCAACAAAATCCATTGTAGAACCGGTGCCACCCCCAATTTTATCTCCAACTGCACAAGCAACTCCACTGTTGGTACATGTAACATTTAGAATATTTTTGTCTTTGGTTGGCGTTACAGGAATCGGCGCCAATGGATTATTAACCTCGATAAACGCCCACTCAAAAGGATTCACTCCGTCGGCACAAGAAACTTCCTGACCGTTGGCGGCGACAACCTCTCCGGATCCGATTTTGCTACAAGCGTAAATAAACTTGTCAGTAAAATTATAAGCGGGGACGCCATTAACCATAACAGAAACCGGGCTATAGCTAGCCTTAAACGGGTTATTATTTTCCTGTGGCACAGGTGCTCCTTCGCCGGAAAATTGAATATAACCAAAAGTAGGATTCCATGCATAACCTTTCAAAGCATTGTCATCTTTAATAAAAGATCTGACTTCGTTACCATCGGCATCAAACTCGGCTCTGCCAAGAACCGTATGATATTCAGCATCAGTTCCGCAAGGCTCTCCCAGGTTTTGTCCATCGGTACAATCAAATGAAATAAATCCCAAATTTGTATTCCATGCAAATCCTTTCAAAGGAATTTCAGCATTACCAATGTCAGTATAGTCAACGGTTTCACCATCCAGACACACTTCGATTCCGGGATTTTCCGGTGCAAATCCCATCAGCCCTGGTTCGACTATTCCCAAATCGGCAATATATTCATCACCATTCGCGTCGTAGTAACCGGAGCCCGGATGCGAATTAAATTCGGTAACGCCGGCGTTAATATTATTGTGACCTTTTAACATGTTATCAAATCTGAAAGGAATGTTTCCGTCTTCCGGAGAAGGATACATAAAACCATCGCTAACACAGCTGTCTCCGGTTTCTCCGGGATATGGCGATATGTCATTTGCATTACATGAATATCCTTCGACTCTGCCACTGCAAGTTGCCTTGTCGGCAAAAGAGGTAAAAATGTTTACGGAGAAGAAGGCGGCCGAGAAAAATACAGCCACTAAAATAATTTTGCCGTTTTTGAACATAGGAAAGGTTTTAATATTCTTATAACGGAAAAATTGTATCACAAACTGCGAAAAATAGAAGAATTTATTATATGGTCGGCTCTTCTAAAGTGTGTGGCGTCACAGGAGTTATGGTGGGGCCATTTCCTTCAACCTTAATTTCAATCGCGGATTGTGAACTATATCCAAGTTTATCAATTACTTTGGCAACGAGCAGATGACTTTCTCCATCGGACTTATATCTTGTAAAAATCACATTTCCAAAATATGGCGGCGTGGTTGTTATATATTCTTTTTTATCATCAATATAATATTCGACAGACTGAACATCATTTGGGGCGGATATTTCCACTTCCACAGCCAAGCTTCCAGTCTCAACGGTAGAATGGGAAACAGGAGTTGTAATTAAAATCGATGGCTTGTTTTTGGCGGTTTGCGCAGTATGAACATTGTCATATTCCGTTGGAGGTGTTCCAATTCTAACTGTTCCGGTTTGCACGCCGTCTTCGGTAGATTTTCTCTTGAAGTAATCACGAATTTCATTTGCCCAATTAAACATCGGTGCTATCGGTTGATAATTTTGATATAAAACTTCTTCAACAGCATCCGGAGGAGTGAACTCCGTAGCCAAAAGTCCGGAAATTTTATCTATCTTAACTTTATAAAATGAATCGTCCTGCTCTGTTGGAACCGAAGAGCTGGAAAAAACATCAGTCGTAATCATATCCGGAGGAGTATTAGGTCCGACTAATTTGCCCGACCCTTTGCTTATTTGTACTTCGATTATGCCCTTCGGTCGGGCAAATTGTTCATTTGGCAAGCCTTCCAGCGCCTTTGTCATAACCGCTTTAAAAACCGGTCCGGCCGTATTATAACCATCGGAATTCATGCCAAGTCCGGATCCATCCGAATTTCCAACCCAAACTCCGCCAGCAATCGCCGGCGTATATCCAAGCGTCCAGTTGTCCGCAGGATGAACAAGTCCTTTTGCCTCTTTTTTATTTTCTTTTGTACTTGTTCCGGTCTTCGCGGCATTTGTTTTTCCATCAACAAAAATGGCCTGACCGATCGAGACCGCTCTGTCCGAAAGAATGCTGCTTATTAAATATGCAATCTGTGGATCAAGCACTTCGGGAAATTCTTTCTCGTGCCATTCTTCAAGAATATCTCCTTTTGAATTTTCTATTTTTAAAATTCCTGTAATCTCGGGTTTCTTGCCTTGATTTGCAAAAGTGGCATAAGCGGTAACCATTTCAGCCAACGAAACTTCGCCCGCTCCAAGCGCCAAAGGATAACCATAGCTATGAGTTTCCTTCAAGGAAGTAATTCCCATTTTATTTGCCAAGGCAATAATAGGATCCTGTCCTCCGGCCAAAAAGTAAGCTTGTATCGCCGGAATATTTCTCGATTGTCCAAGAGCTTCTCTTATAGACATTTGCCCCCTCCATCTACCATCAAAATTCTGAGGAACATCACCTCCAACTTTCGTAGGAACATCATAAATAACATTTCCCGGAGCATATCCGTTAGAAAACGCCTGAGCATAAACTATCGGCTTAAAAGATGATCCCGGCTGTCTTGGTCTAAACACGACATTCACATTCCCATCAATCTCCTCATTAAAATAATCTCTTGATCCAACCATTGATAAAATCTGTCCGTTTTTTACGTTAATAACAAAAATCGCCAAGTTGTTTGCATTCATATTTTTGGCATAGTAATCACCTTTTTCCTGCGCAACTTTTTCGGCGTAATCCTGAAGTTTTGAATCTATCGTTGTATAAACTTTAAGTCCACCGGCTTCAACAACATCTTTGCCATATTTTTCCTCCAAAACCTGTTTTGTATACAAAACAAAATGCGGATATTTTATTGATTCTTGATATTTTTTAAATTCCATTTTCTGAAGCTCGTCTAATGCTTGTTTTTGTTGTTCGGGAGTTGTTTTTCCAAATTTAACCATCTGTCTTAAAACCAAATCCGTTCTGCCGGTAAGATATATTTTTGTTCCGTTTCCAAGATCGGCCCACGCCCCGATAAGTCCTCTTACATATTCCGTCGTGTCCAAGTCGCTCTCTTTTTTTATTCCGCGATAGAATAGCTCGTCAGGCGTAAATTGCTTTAAAAGATGAGAAAATCTGTTGTTTCCATAGGGATTATATTTACTCGGAGCCTGCGGTAAAGAGGCCAAAACAACGCTCTCGGACAAGCTCAAATCTTTCGCGTTTTTTCCAAAATAAATTTCCGCGGCCTTTTGTGCTCCATATGCATTATTTCCGTAAGGAATTCTGTTCAAATAAAGTTCCATAATTTTTTTCTTGTCGTATGCTCGTTCAAGCCGAATAGCCAAAATCAACTCTTTGGCTTTTCTCAAATATGAATGTTCCGGCGATAAAAATGCGTTTTTTACATATTGCTGGGTAATTGTGGATCCACCTCTTGGAGTTCCGATTCCAAAGATTTCATACGTAAGAGCTTTTCCAATAGCCATTATGTCAAAGCCCTTGTGCATCCAAAAATTACTATCTTCAATCTCAACAGTAGCGTCAACCAAGTACGGAGAAATATCGTTATAGCTAACATATTCTCTGTTTTCATCTCCATGGATTGTATAAATAAGATTTCCGTCGCGGTCATAAATTTCCGTTGACTGCGCAGCCTGTAAATTATCAAGGTTTGTAACGTCCGGAAGAGTAACGGAAATAATTCCAATAAGCCCTATAAACAAGATAACCCCGAGAATAAAAAGTCCGGCAACGCCAAGCCAAGCCCATGTAAAAATTCTCCTTAAAAGACCTTGCTCTTTCTTGGGGAGAAATTTCTTCAGTTTTTCCAAAATATGTTTACGCATAGTGTGACCATTTTACTTAAAAACAAGAAAAAGGTCAAAGCTCCAGACTCTATCCAACCCCTTTAACAAAAAGTGCCATCGCACACTGCCTGCCAAAGTTCTCCAAAAAATCAGTTTCGATAAATCTGAATTTTTCCGGGTTTATGGCATATACATTCAAAGTTCCTATAATTTTATTACGAATAAATAACGGTATGACAATGAGAGTTCTAAATCTGTGCTCTTTTAATAATTTCGCGCCTTTGTAACGGATATTTGTTGAGACGTTGTCAACAATTAAAGCTCGTCGTTTCTGAAAAGCCTCATCGGCAATACTGTTTTTCAGCACAATTCTGTCTTTGTTCCACCATTTTGAATTAACTCCTATGCAAGATTTTAGTTTTAGCCACGCATGCTTTTCATCATAAACTCTTAAAACCGCCGCGTCGGCCTTGGTTAAAAGAGATATCGAACTGACAATAAGGTTTTCCAAAGAGGCCAAACTGGCATCTGAAATAGCCATTCCTCCGATATCGTTTATGTAATCTATTTGTCTTTTTTGAACTCCCAGTTCTTTATACGCATCTTGGATTGTCTCAAAACGCTTTTGGAGCTCATTGCTTGTACGTTTTTTATCGGTAACATCGATATACGTAACCAAATATCCTATAAACTTCCCATCTCTGTCGACAACTTTTGAAACAGTTATTGTAACGTCCACAAACTCACCTTTTTTGGTAATTCTTCGAGTATCAATTCCTCTTATAAAGCCCTTTTCCTCCACTTCAGCAAGAAGACGATCGCTCATTTCCGATTCATCAATAGGAACGATTATGTCGATGGATTTCCCCAAAACCTCATCTTCTTCATATCCAAATATTTTTGCAGCACCCTGGTTCCAAAGTCTTATGTTTTGATCTCTATCCAATACAGCAATGGCTTCATATGAATTATGGATAATCTGGTCGGCGATTTTTTTGTCGGCTTCAAGAGACCTCATGTCAGTAAGATTGATGTGCATGCCGTAAGATCCGCCAACATCGTTCGGGGCACCGATAACTAGAACCGGGACTTTTTTGCCGGTTTTGGTTAAATAGTCACATTCGTACTGGGAAGAAACGCCTTTTTTCCTAAGACCATGATGTTCTTCAATTCTCTTTTTGCTCTCTTCGGTGAAGCAAAAGTCGCTGGGCTTGCCGATACATTCGCCCAAAGGATATTCGGTCAATTCACAATATCTTTTGTTAACATATGCCGTTTTGTGATTGTTTCCCCCCATCCAAAAACATTGATCCATTGCGTTTGCAATTTTTATCAAAGATCCCATTTTGGCAATCATGGACTGTTCATGTTTTGGGAGCATTTTTTTGATAATATGAAAGTCCTTTCTGCCCACTATATCGAGCAATTCCTGATCGTCGCGGTCAAGCTTGTCCATGTCGAGAAGGCTGGTAAAAATTCCGATAGTTCCGCCGGTTTCCGTAGGAATTCCATGGACCAAAACCGGTATAATTTTGCCTTTTTTGGTTAAAATATCCCCCTCGTATTGAGACGCCACCCCTTTTTTGCGAAGTTTGTGATGTTTTTCAATAACCTTTTTGCTCTCTTCGGTGAAGCAAAAGTCGCTTTTATATTTATTCTTAACCACCTCCTCAAGAGAATAGCCGGTTGCATCCCTGTAAACATTATTTATGTAGATTGTAGTATGGTCTTTATCACCTATCCAAAAGAACTGTCCGAGAGAATTTGAAGTTTCTATAAGTCCTTTTGATTTGACGATAATTTCTTTATCGCTAAACGGAAGGTCTTTTAAGGCTTCGTAATCAGCTTTCCCGACCAGGCCCACTAGCTCTTTCTCTATTTGCGAATTCGTATTTTTCACAGGACAATCATCACTCCAATCAAAACCATTGTCAAGAAATGTCTAAAACAGCATGCCCTTGCTGAAAACACTTGACAATATGAGAAAATGCTGCGAAAATTACACCCCATTAAAAATTTCAGGGCTAAAGCACATTTGTTATGAGTGAAATCATCCAGGGTGGAGACTCGGACGTTAGCGGAATACGACCAGACAAACTAGCACAAAATACCATTATAGACATGCTGATGCATGTACGTGGCGTGTGCCCGGAAAGATGCATATCGTGTGGAGCGTATGGGGAAAATGACATTTTGAAGAGCAGATCAAGGGTTCTCGATCCGGAGGCGGACGACGAACAAGACAGGGCAAATGTGACCGAGGTTACAAGAGAAAAAATAGAAGAAACTTTAAACAGAGTAATCGCCGGAACAAGGTTAAAAGTGCGCGACTTATTGGCGCCCTTTGTGACCACGGATGTTAACGTGGAACCTTTATGGACTGACAATTTTATAGATTTTGCCGAATTGGTTTATGAGTTAACTGAAAGAAGATCTGCGTTCGCGCCAAAAGATATAAGAGAATTACCGCGAAGCAAAGCGGTTTGCATAAGTCACGGTTACACTTTAAGAAAAAACTCCAAGGATCAGTGGGAAGTGCGTCCCGGACAGGAAAAAAGGATGAACAAAATAGTAAAATTGATGATGGACAATAAAATACCTTACTTCGTGCTTTCGATGGATGTTGCAAGAAGAATGGGGGCGTTCGGGGCAGAAGATTTGATTGAGCAAAAAATAGGAATGAAAAGAAAAGTTGAAAGAATCGGCAGTAAGCTGAATTTAATGAAACAGATTGAGGAATATTTGGAAAAAGTTTTGGAGCATTACAAAAGCCCTCCCGATAAATCGCCAGACAATGAGTCTAAATTTTCAGAGGAAACATTAATGCCGTTAAGCAATGCTTTTGCTGAATTTAGTTTATTTCAAACCTCTGATATAAAATTGCAAGAATCTTTTATAGATGCCTCCAAAGAAGAAATTGAAGAAATAGATACAGAAATCGTCAAAATAACAGACAGCGGAAGAAAAGAAGGAGAAAAGATAAGAACAATCGGAATAACCTCAACTGGGCCAAATCCAAAAGCAACCGAACATTTATCAGCCCTTAGGGCTCGTAAAAAAAGAGTGGAAGATACTCTTTGTAAGGCGGAAAAAACATTGGGAACTTTGCGAAGTGAGCTAAATGACATTAGAGATGAAATAGATGACGTAATACAAAAGCGCGAAACCGAACCATCGACAATCTCAAAAAGGATAGAAAAAGCTCAAGAAAAACACGACGAAACCAAACATAGATTACAAATAATACCGGAGGCAATAAACAGTCGTGTTATAGAAGCAAACGCTCAATGCTATGCAAAAACCCTGTTGGCCTTACGCCCAGCGGTAATGGCGGGAAAACGAGTGGGCATATCTTTGCAAGGCGACGACACAAATGATCGGTCAAGTCCGGTCAGAATAGGCCTGACAACATCCGTTTGGCAACGAACTCAAGAACTTTTGGAAGAAACTTTCCGGAAAGAAAAACCAAATGAACCTTTGTACGGCAGAATGGCGTTGGATAACTTTCTAAGAAGATTGGACCCTCATGAGGAACAGTTTTATATATCAGCGGGACGTGCAAGGTACTGCTTAAACATCAGAAAACTTCGCCAAAACGATATAATTCCATTTAAACGTTACGTAAGGGAAATTATGGCCGAAACCCCAACAAGGGTAAACAGAGCGAAGATCGATGTAGACGGAAGACTTCTTATTCAAGGATCTGTAAGAGGAGAAACATACAATAACACTCTTTTAGAAAGATGGACGCAGGTGAGACTGGGTGGAAAAGAACAGATTAAAGAGGTTGCAGACGCATCAATGGCAAAATATAAAGCAACAGCCAAGCCGAGAGCGCTTGGTGATACTGTATATAAAGAAGAACCTCCGTTTGGAGCACCAATGAAATTATCCGAACTTTTAGCTCCGGAAAATCAAGAAAAGATTTTTAAAACTTTCCCATTAAATTTTGTTTCAGCCAACAAGGATGTTAAGGATTTAATATTTTACGCCCTTAAAAAAAGATTGGAGAAAGTAAAAACAATACCTTCCGTAGGCGACGAGAAAATTGAAAGCTTTGATGATATTCGAACAGCTTTGATAAAAGAATTTATAATTCCGGAAAGAGTAGAGGCAGAAAAAGGTTTCACCTCCCGTTGTAAAACAAGAATTGTGCTGGCAGAAAAATTAATAAACATGCACTCTCCAAAAGTTAAAGACACTTCTGATGAATTTGAAGTAGAAAGTGCGCGAAATTCCGGAACAGTCTTGGCATTAAGAAGCATGCTTGGCCATGAATTTGGCATACAAATACCAATTCCGGGAGATAGGTCTTACACAGACGAAGCTGATGAATAATTTATTTTCCGCGGATTTTTCCGCCGATACTTTCCAGGTTATGGAAGATTTTTTGCTGAACCTGCGTCATGTCATTATCGGAAAGAGTACGGTCCAGCGCAAGAAGGCTTATTCGGAAAGCGAGAGCTTTTTTCCCTTGTTCAATACTTTGCCCTTCATAAA
>Ga0172379_10003398_pt1 | contig 25446 bp, 17 predicted proteins | sample GrowelOW334metaG_FD_119756 | JGI IMG/M metagenome (GOLD analysis project Ga0172379, IMG submission 119756) | Groundwater microbial communities from an aquifer near a municipal landfill in Southern Ontario, Canada - Groundwater well OW334 metaG | ecosystem: Environmental > Aquatic > Deep...
CACCGCCCCAACAATACTCAGCTGGTTGATGCTGTATCCGAGGAAATAGAGTCCTGATAATCCGATCAGTACGGATAAAGGGATGGCTACCATGACCACTCCTGATGCCCGTAATCCCAACGGCAGCAAGGTCAGCAGGACAAGCAGTATGGCAAAAAGGAAATCACGCTGGAGTCCGCTGAGTTTCTTTTTCACATTGTGCGACTGGTCAAACCCATTCTCGAACTTCATCGAAGCGGGCAGTTGCTTTTGGAACGTATCGAACTGATCATAGATCAGGTTGCGAACATCATGGATGTTCTGACCCTCCATCATACTCGCGGTGATGAATACCGCGCGGGTGCCGTTGTAACGCCCGTAATACCTGAGATCCTCATCATCCCAGTTGACTGTCGCAACATCTTTCAGATAGACCACCTGTCCCATGTTGGAACCGACAATCGTGCGGTCCACTTCCGCCAGACTCTGGTAATTACCGCTGGTTTTAATATTGAACTTCTGAGGTCCGATCTCCACGCTACCACCCGGGATATTGGCATTCTCGCTCTGGATGGCATTCATCAGCTGGGAAACCGTTATCCGCAGTTGCGAAAGTTTTGGAAGGTCAACCGCCACGCGCAGTTCTTTGGCGGGGTAAGCGACCGCATCAGCTTTTTTCACCCCGGGAATGGTGGCTATAATATCTTTCAGCTTTTCTGCCTGAATGCGCAGTTCATCATAAGAGGAGGTCCCGGAAACAATGGCACCCTGGATAATATTGGTTTCCCCTGCATTAATCTTTTTAAGATCAATCAGATAAAGATCCTGAGGCAAAGTGGGCCTAACATTCTGGACCTGTCGCACCACCTCATCATATTTTTTATCCGGATCGCTGTCGGCTGTAAATTCCACCACCACGGTAGCTACTCCGTCCTTCATCTCGCTCCAGGTCCGCTTGACATTATCCAGCTCCTTGATGGATTTCTCAATTTTATCGACCACCAGTTCTTCCATATCCACCGGCGAAGCACCAGGATACAATATGGTTACCGGAACGATAGGCATCGGTAGATCAGGATCTTCCGCCTGGGGAATCTTCAAATAAGCATAAACCCCGACTACAATCAGCATCACGAATACCACGATGGTAAACTGATGGTTCTTTACAGCTAATTCAGATATTTTCATGGCTGTTCAGATCATTTTTTCTGCATATTCACCCGTACTCCATCCGTCAGGTAGGCAACGCCATCGCTGACCACTTCCTTAACATTCTCCAGTCCGTCCGATATGGCAGCCATTTCCCCGTAGAGGGTGGCTATCGTCACTTTGACTTTTTTGGCGATTCCCCCCGGGGTCACTTCAAACACATATCCGGTTTTCCCGTCCGCTTCCACCACTGAGGCCATCGGAATGAGTGAATAGGCAATCTTGCGGCCGGGAATGATTTCGATGTTGGCGATAAAGCCCGAGGCCAGGCGGTTTTTTGTTTCGTTGAGTTTAAGCTCGATTTCATAGGTTCCGGTCATGGGGTTCGAAACTTCATCAATCTGGCTGACCACTGCCGTGAAAGGCTCTCCCGGCCAGGCATCGATGATCACTCGAGCCGAATCGCCAACCATAATTTTCACGATGTCGCGGTCTGAAAGTGCAGTACGGATGATCCAGCTTTTACCGCTGATGCCCAGCACATATACCGGAAATCCGGGGGCTACCAGCTCGTTTTCCTTGACCAATTGCCGGAGGACCACCCCAGTTTTGGGGGCAGAGATCCGGGAATGGGCCTGGTTAAACCTGGCCATGTCAAGAATTGATTTCGATACATTCAGTGCCGTTTCGGCATTCTGCATTTGCTCGAGGGTGGCCACGCTGTCGGCATACAGGTTTTTAGCCCGGTCATAATCCCGCTGCGCCTTCTCGAATCCGTTCCTGGCCTGGTTTACCTGGGCATCTATTTCCGACAGGTTCAGCACGGCCATCTGCTGTCCCTTTTTTACCGCATCACCCTCCCTGAAAAAGGTCCGGGCTACGATCCCGCCGGTTTTAAACGATAATTTGATCTCTTCGCTGGTAGCTACCACTCCGCCCGACCGGACCGGCAGGCTCACCTCCTGCACCAGCACCGGTATCATGCGCACCCTCACCGGCTCAATCTTCACCACTTCCTTCACTGGCCCTGTCTTGCACCCAACTATCATCATAATCATTAATGCAAATAATAGCGTTCCTCCCCTTACCACTGCACCCTTCCCTGTCATCCCCGCGTGTTTTTTCATAACGAGTTCTTTTTTCAAATTTTATTAATTGCACAAACCTTTTCAAATTCCGCATAATCAGCGAGATAAGTGTATTTCGACAGGATAACATTTTCTTCGGCCTGGGTAAGGGAGGTCCGGGCATCGATAAACTCGATCAAATTAGCCTGGCCCTCCTCATATCTCCGTTTTATCAGCCGGAACCCTTCCCGGGCGGTTTTTACCTGGCTCAGCGCGGATTCAATACCGGCCTGTGCCGTCTTCAGTTCGCTCATGGCGTTGATTACCTGCAGTTCGATCTGCTTTCGAACCTCCTCCGACTGCTGATCGAGCATCTCCTTCTGCAGTTTTGCCTGCCTGATTTTAGCCCTGTTCTGGAATCCCGCAAACAAGTCCCAGGTCAGTATCGCCGAAGCCTGTGCAAAATCTGCCTCCTTATTGATCTTGTACTTTTCTCCCTGAATTCCATAGTCAGCGACGATCATCAGGTTCGGCAAAGCACCGGCCTGGTTCATCTTGATCTGCAGACCGGTGATCCGATTATATAGTGCGAGTTTTTTTAATTCTTCCCGGTTGACCAATGCCGATTCGCGATAGGTGCCGGATTCTGAGGCCAATGCCGGCACCATATCCGGCTCCGACAATAGAATGGTTTCATTCAACGACCGGTTCAGGAGAAAATTAAAATAGGCCGATGCAATTTCTTTGTTTTTCGCGGCCACCTGGATTTTCTGGTCAAACTTGCTCAATTCGGTTCGGGCCCGATAGAGGTTATCGATGGTGATTTTGCCGTTGTCCACCAGCTTTTGATTTACCCGTACATTCTCTTCCAGCAATTTGCGGGTATCATTCAGCATGTTCACCATGCCATCGGCCATCGATACATTATAATAAGCTTTGCGGATCTCGGCTACCAGCTCTTGCCGGTATTGGTCGACCGTGACCTGTTCGGTTTGGGTCAACTCCTTCTTTATCTTTGAATTGTAATAGATATCAGGATTAAATACAGGCTGTACCAACCGGAATTTTGTTTCCTGTTCTTCCGGACGCAGAAACATGAATGACTGGTTCTCAATCTGAGGAAACTTATTCTCCCGGAGAATCTGGTTCAGTGTGGCATATACCGGGTTAAGCAGATCACCGATCGGAAGATCGATGGTCCGTCCACCTTCAGCGACTGAAAACCTCGCATGCAGACTGAGGTTGGGAAAGAACAGACCCTTTGCTTCCCTTAGAGCCTCAACACTCTTGAGGTAACTGGTTTCCTTCTGTTTCAGTGCCAGGTTATTTTCCAATCCTATCCTGATATAGTCGTCGAGGGGTGTTTGGGCCTGGCTGGCTCTGGCCAGAATCATAAGAAATATGAGCAGTTTCGTTTTCATCGTATCCGGTTCTTAATATTGCTGTGAATCCTCAAAAACAACCGCTTCACCAGGTCACGCTCCGCCGGTGAAGCCAATGCATAGAGCTCATCAGCAAAAATGAATACTTCTTTCATTTTCGCCTGATAGGATTCACTCACCATTCTTCCAAAGTCGGTGAGCCCTAGATTGATTTCTTTTTGATTGCGGGAAGTGAGGCGGACCACGAGTTTCTTTGCGATCAGCTTTCGGACGGTCTGGGAGATGGCTCCTCTCGTAACACCCATGATCTCAGCAAGCTGGGTCATGTTGGCATGCGGATTCTCTCCGATCGCCGAAACTGTTTGAACCTCAGTGATATAAATCTTGCTTCCTGTTCCGTAATTAATGGGTTGTTTCTCAAAAAGCGTATAAACGTGAAGGATACCCTGGAATAGCTTTACGAGTTCATTGACTTCGCTGTTCATCCGAATAATGTTTAGTAGCTATACAAAAATAAATATTATTTAGATACTAAACAAAGCGTGAAACGAAATACGTGAAGCGTGAAACTAATTATATATATATTTGGATACATCCTAAAACCCAAAAGTTATGCCTCCTCAAATTAAAAGGCTGGCGCTGCTCTTCGCCATATTGATCGGGCTTTTCTTCGTAGCCCGGCATTTCCTGGTGCCGAAATCGTTCGGTGAATTCGGCCACTACCGAGGGCTTTCCTTAACCGAAAATCAAGCGAAAACCGCCCACTATGCCGGTGAAAAGGCATGCAAGGAGTGCCATCAGGACATGGTCGACCTTAAATCACCCAATGTGCACAAAACCCTCTCGTGTGAAACCTGTCATGGCCCCGGTCTGGCTCATGTGAATTCCACGGATTCGATCATACCGATGAAGGTCCATAAGGAAAGGGAGTTCTGCGAAATATGCCATACGAAAAACGCGGCGCGAAAGTCTGATAATATTGTTCAGATCAATGTAAAGGAGCATAATCCCGGTGAAAAATGTATTGAATGTCATAATCCCCACAATCCATGGCTAAATCTGAAGTAAAATCCAGGCGACGGTTCCTGACCGACGCGGCTCTCTTAACCGGGGGCATATTCGTAGCATCAGGCTTAACCCCATTTGGCAAGCTTTTGTATGCAACCGAACGGAAAAATCCCAATGGTCCATGGTACGGTATGGGGATCGATCTAGAGAAATGTATAGGCTGCGGAAGGTGCGCCGATGCATGCAAATCAGAGAACGGGGTATCGCGCGAGCCATTCTTTTTCCGCACCTGGGTGGAGCAATATACCATCCTGAACGACGGTTCCGTGAAAATCACCTCTCCAAACGGAGGGATCGATGGGTTTCAGCAGCAGGTCCCTGACGCTGATATTTTCAAATCCTTCTTTGTGCCTAAAATGTGCAACCATTGTGAGAAATCACCCTGTATACAGGTGTGCCCGGTGGGTGCAACTTTCGATAGCCCTGAAGGTGTTGTCCTCGTTGATCCTAATTATTGCATAGGTTGCCGGTACTGTGTTCAGGCCTGTCCATATGGTTGCCGGTATATCGATCCTGATAGCCATGTGGTGGATAAATGCACCCTTTGCTATCACCGGATTATGAAGGGACAGCTGCCGGCCTGTGTGGAGGTTTGCCCTACAGGTGCCAAAATCTTTGGCGACCTGAATGACCCGAATAGCGATCTTGTGAAGTTCAAAAAAGAGTATTCCTGGCAGGTGCTGAAACCCCACATGAATACAGATCCTAAAGTGTACTATAACGGTTTAAGGGCGGAGGTCAAATAATATGAATCCACATTTTTTGCATTTATATGATATGCTGTCCAAGGTCGATGGCTACATCTATCCCAATGAAATTGAACTCAACTGGAGTATCCTTATCGTCCTGTATCCATATATCACCGGATTGGTTGCAGGTGCCTTTATACTGGCATCACTGGAACGGGTATTTAAGGTGAGGGTGCTCAGACCAACCTATACCATCGCGTTGATTACTGCACTGGCCTTTCTTCTGGTCGCCACCATGCCACTGATCAGCCATCTGGGTAAGCCTCTGCGGTTTTTTGAGATCATGATCACCCCTCACTTAACCTCTGCAATGGCTATTTTTGGCTATGTCTACATTTGGTACCTGATGGTTGTTTTACTGTTAGAGATTTGGTTCGATTACCGGCGCGACCTGGTATTATGGTCGCAGGAGAAAACCGGATTCATGAAGCACGTTTACAAAATACTGACTCTGGGTGTGAAGGATATTTCCCCAAAAGCGCTTAAATGGGATGACCGGTTGGGTTATGCCATTACGGTTATCGGTATCCCTTCGGCATTCCTTCTCCATGGCTACGTCGGATTTATCTTTGGTTCCGTCAAGGCAAATCCCTGGTGGTCGACGGTCCTGATGCCCGTTATTTTTATATTCTCTGCCATGGTTTCAGGGATCGCACTGGTCATGTTTGTTTATATGATGATTAACTATATTCGGAAAAAGTTGATCGATATGGTTTGCCTGGATACGATTGCCAAATTTCTCCTGGTTGCCTTAATCCTTGACTTTGCCCTGGAAGGCCTCGACCAGATACACAGGATTTACGAAGCAGAGGAGTCCTTTCAGATACTTGACCTGCTTGTCAAGGGCAAACTAACCTATACGCTTTTTATATTCCAATGGGGAATGGGTATGCTGGTCCCGATTCTTACCCTGGCATATCTCCAGATGTTTAAATCGAATGCCCGCCTGAGAAGAATCCTTTACCTGATATCAAGTGCCCTCGTTCTGATCGGCATCTTCTTTATGCGTTGGAATGTAGTGATCGGTGGCCAGCTCTTCTCAAAAAGCCTCGTCGGGTTCACGACCTTTAAACTCAAATTGATTGGATCTGAAGGTATCCTCATGACGGTTGTATGGCTCGTTGTACCTTTCTTAATTCTGATTTTCCTGCTCTGGCTTCTGCCACCATGGAAGAGACATCCTGAGGAAGCGACGAGCGACAAGTGACGAAGGGATCGTGATGCGAAATGCGTAATGCGTGAAGCGGAAGAGAACACTAAACAACCCTCGGAGAAGTGTCATCCCCGCGAAGGCGGGGACCCCGTCACGCAAGTAGGATTTTGGCGAAGGCGGGGACCCCGTCACTCTGGTAGGATTAAAGATCGACCGGATAGCGGACCCCGGCCAGCTTCCTGATCCGGTCAAGCAACTGCATCTGGTCCAGGGTGAAGGAGAGCGGAAGCATAGGGCTTTCCCTTAGACCTGCATCGAGGCAGTCCATCACTTCTTTTGCCTCCAGAAACAATCCGAATCCATGATCAAGATGAAAAGTCAAGTCCTCTTCAAAGGCATCTTTTCTGGATACTGTCACTTTCACAGTCGACGGATCGATTCTTTTGACCCTGACAAACCCTTTTTCGCACCAAATTTCGGTTTGGGTGTCGCTGCAAACCGCCAGACTGGACGAAAGCTGTGCGATCTCACCTCCTGGGTATTTTAATATCATGGCAATGCTCCGGTCGACCCCGGAAGGTGCCAGATCAACCGTTGTGCTGATCTCCGAGGGTTGTCCGAATACCTGCTGCGCCCAGAATACAGGATAGATCCCAATATCCAGCAAGGAGCCCCCGCCCAGTGCCAGGTTGAACAATCGCGATTCAGGATTCATTGGGGCATTAAAGCAGAATTCCGACCGCAACATCATGGCTTTGCCCAATTCCCCCGATCGAACCACCTCTATGGCTTTTCGGAAGGAGGCTTGAAAACGGGTCCAGAATGCCTCCATCATAAAAGTTTTATTTCGCATGGCACAATCGATCATTTCCCCAGCCTGTCCAGCGTTCAGCGCGAAAGCTTTCTCAACCAGCACAGCTTTGCCCTGTTCTATGCATAGGACAGCATGATCACGGTGGTGAGAATGCGGCGTTGCAATATAGACTATATCAATCATCGGGTCGGCCGCCATTTCCTCATAGCTTCCGTAAGCTTTGTCAAACCCATAAGTGTCGGCGAACGCTTGCGATTTATCCAAATTCCGCGATGCAGTCGCATAGAGCCTTGCATTTGGCAGTAATTTCAAATCCATGCTAAATTTTCTCGCGATATTTCCGCAACCCAGGATGGCCCAATGGTAAACCTGTTTCATGCTGCAAATTAGTTAAAATGGTAAAGCGTAACGGTATCTGCGGATGGCAAAAAAAACAAAAAGGGCAGAAATGTTTTGATAATCAATATAAATGTATGTAGATTTCAAAAACATATTTCGGTTCAGAATCCTTAACAAAATGACTGAACCTGTGATTTTATTAATTGAAAATCATTTTTATCATGAAAAACAGAAAGCATGATCGTACCGGACGAGCTGTTTTTTTTATAACAATTTTGGTTTTCCTTTCCTCTTGCGGTGCCAGGAATGGATCTGAATTGGCTAACCATGGAACCCTGACCGAGAATTCAAGTAATGACGGAGCCAGGCCAGGTGGACAAGCAGATGATGACATCGTGACGCCGCCGCCATTCAGTGATGATATTTTCCCATGCACTTATTGTCATACTGATCTTAAGCCTGATCCGAACCGAAGAGAATTAAAGGATATGCACGAAGAAATTTCTGCGATGTTTAATCACGATCGTGAAAACCGCTGGTGCCTCGACTGCCATGATATGAACAACAGGGATTTTTTAAAGCTTGCCAGTGGAAAATTGTTGGACTTTAAGGAGTCATACAAACTTTGCGGCCAGTGTCATGGTGATAAACTCAGGGATTGGAAAGTGGGAGTTCACGGAAAAAGGACAGGTAACTGGAACGGAAAGAAAACCTATATGCTGTGCGTGAATTGCCATAATCCGCACTCACCCAAGTTTAAAGACCTTACGCCGGAGCCTCCTCCAATCAGGCAGGAGGATATTAACTAACTATCATTCATTGAATATGATACCAAAAATGAAAAAAGAAAAATCGAGGCGATCATTTTTAAAAAACATATCGGTTGTCACTTTTTCGGCTATCGCAGCAACTGGCTGTAACATGGCTTCAATTGATGAGTTTCTTCAGCAGAATTTCAGGATCTTGTCCAAAAAGGAAAAGAATAACATAGTTAAGAGTTTGGAAGCTAAGTATAAAGAAAAGTACGGCAAGGAATTTCACGTGTCCGATAAGCCGGCAATTGAGGGAACTCAATTTGGGTACGCGCTCGACTTATCCAGGTGTGTTGGCTGCCGACGATGTGTTTATGCCTGTATAAAGGAGAATAATCAGTCGCGCGATCCGCAGATTCATTGGATTCAGGTGCTTCAGATGGAAAAAGAGCGAGGGATCGACTTTGCTCATGCCGATGTCCATTATAATCCTGAAAAAGTTCCGGAAAAGGGGCATTTTTATATTCCTGTCGCTTGTCAGCAATGCCGCAATCCTCAATGCATCACAGTGTGTCCTGTTAAGGCTACCTGGCAGGAACCTGACGGAATAGTTGTTGTTGATTACAATTGGTGTATCGGATGCAGATATTGCATGGCAGCATGCCCTTACGGTGCAAGGCATTTCAATTGGGGCGAACCGAATGTGCCCGGGGAAGAAATTAATACCGAGATGCATTATCTGGGAAACAGGCCCAGGATGAAGGGTGTTGTGGAGAAATGTACTTTTTGTATTCAAAGGGTAAGGGAAGGCAAATATCCGTCGTGCGTGGAAATTTGCCCGGTTGGAGCAAGAAAGTTTGGAAATCTCCTGGATCCAGAAAGTGAAATACGGTACATCTTAGAGAATAAGCGTGTACTCGTCCTGAAGGAAGAATTGAATACTCAACCAAAATTCTATTACTTCTTTGGCGTTTAGCGCTTTGGATAAAAACGATTGCTCAAAACCAGATAAAAAATTTGATATGAATTTTTTTCGCTTCTTAAAAGGCAGTATTAAAATAATACTTAAGGGAAACAAGGCCTATTACATTTGGCTTGCATTCCTTCTACTATTAGTACTTTGGGGCGGATACGGATACTTTGGTCAGTTAAGGTTCGGATTGATTAAATCCCATATGAGGGATTCCGTATCCTGGGCTTTTTATATCGGTAATTTCACCTTTCTTGTCGGAGTGGCGGCCGCGGCTATTATGCTGGTTATTCCAGCCTATGTATATAATTGGAAGCCAATCAAGGAAATTGTGATTTTTGGTGAACTCCTGGCTGTTTGCGCGGTAATTATGTGCATTTCGTTTATTGTTGTTGATATTGGAAACCCACTGAGATTCTGGCATATGCTACCAATCGTGGGTACCATGAACTTTCCGTCTTCCATGCTTTCGTGGGATTTCTTTGTTCTTATGACTTATTTATTGCTGAATTCCGTGGTAGTGACTTATTTGTTATACTGTGTTTTTTACAAAAAGGAGTACAATAAAAAATTTGTATTGCCCCTGGTGTTGTTTAGTATTCCTCTCGCGGTTGGCATTCATACGGTAACAGCTTTTCTCTATAATGCTTTACCTGCTCGTGTTTTTTGGAATTCCGCTCTACTTGCCCCAAGATTCCTGGCATCCGCATTTTGTTCAGGTCCGGCCATTCTTTTGATTCTGTTTCAGATCCTTAGAAAAACCACCAAATTTGAAATCAAGGATGAAGCTATTTGGAGAATTGCTGAACTGATGGTCTATGCAATGTTTATCTATCTTTTTTTCACCCTCGCTGAACTTTTTAAAGAATTTTATTCAGGTACCGAGCATATTTTGTATTGGAAATATCTGTTGTTCGGAATAGGCGAAAACAGGGAAATTGTCGTTTACAGCTGGGCATCAATTATTATGGGATTTATCGCTTTTATGCTTTTCTTAATACCCAAGACACGAAAAAATTTCGTGACTTTAAACATTGGTGCAGTCTTTATTTATGCCAGTGTTTATGTCGAAAAAGGAATAGCCCTGATTATTCCAGGATTTACTCCTGATGTATTGGGTCAGATTTATGTATATACCCCTTCACTGACCGAAATCAGAACTGCCGTCATGATTTTTTCTTTAGGTTTTCTACTGTTTACCTTCTTGTCAAAGATCGCCATCGCAATTATTTTTGATCATTACAACATCGACAGCCTGAGGGGAAAAAGCTAGTTGACAGGATTATTGCGTGAAATTCGATATCAGGGTTTTATCACCTTAACCATTCTGAGGGCCTTTCGTTCCTGTTTCATAAAAGGATGGTCATTTGCCAGCGGTATATTTTTCTGCAGCAATTTGTGAATATCACGGAGATAGTTCTTTTCGTCCGGATCGCAGAATGAAAGGGCTGCCCCGCCGGCTCCAGCCCGACCGGTACGTCCGATACGGTGAATGTACATCTCTGATACATTCGGAAGTTCGTAATTAATGACCATATCGAGATTGTTGACATCAATTCCGCGTGCGGCGATGTCGGTTGCTACCAATACCCGGGTCAGGTTGCTCTTGAAATTTCTCAGGGCTAGTATCCTTGCGCTCTGGGCTTTGTTGCCATGAATAGATTCTGAACGGATCCCGGCATGGATCAGACTGTAAACAACCCGGTCGGCGCTCGTTTTGGTCCGGGTAAATACCAGTGCGCTCGCATGAGGTTTGCTTCTAAGAAGGTTGATCAGTAAAGCCGGTTTATCTTTTTTATCCACCAGATAGAGCGATTGGTTAATGGTGTCAGCACTCGAGATTTCTTCGGTCACATCTACCTTCTCAGGTTTATGTAAAATAGCGTGCGCCAGTTTCATGGCCTCCGGTGGAATGGTGGCTGAAAGAAAGACCGACTGCCTGCGTTCAGGAAGCTGCCTGATAATTCTTTTGATATCCGGGATAAAACCCATGTCCAGCATCAGGTCGGCTTCGTCGAGAACAAACCATTCGAGGTTCCCGAAATAGATGTACCCTTGACCCATCAGGTCGAGCAAGCGCCCGGGAGTGGCAATAAGAACATCAACGCCGCTTCGGAGCATCGTTTCCTGTGCACCCTGTGGTACACCGCCAAAAACCACTCCGGTGCGAACCGGTGTGTAACGGGCATAGGAGTTGAAATTCTGGCCGATCTGGGCGGCCAGCTCACGGGTGGGACATAATATCAACGCCTTTATCTGCCGCGCCCGGCTGGGGTCAGCAGGTTTCAGCAGGAGCGTTTGAATAATCGGAAGGGCGAATGCAGCGGTCTTACCCGTGCCGGTCTGCGCAATCGCAAGCAAATCCTTATGATCAAGCAAAATCGGAATGGATTGTTGCTGTATGGGTGTGGGTTTGGTGTAACCTTCAGATATTAAGGCCCTCTGAAGGGTCTCATCTAAATTTAAATCCTTGAATGGCATGTAATGGAATTAGAAAACGTGACACGAGACGCGTGACGCGTGACGGAGAATTGTCATCCCCGCGAAGGCGGGGACTCCCTGAAGTTTCAAAGAGTCCCCTCCGGGGCTATATTAGACTTTTTTAACCTGAACTGCATTCAGGCCTTTTTTGCCCTGCTCAAGTTCGAAAGTTACTTCGTCATCTTCTTTGATGCTGTCGATCAGATTGGAATGATGTACAAAATACTCTTCACTGCTGTCATTGTCTTTAATGAAACCGAACCCTTTGTCGTTATTAAAGAATTTTACTTTTCCTGTTTTCATGATATGTAATTATTAAAAAATGTTTTTTGCTTTTGTATTGAAAGTGTGAAGGCAACCCGAAAGGTAATTCCGGATGATATTCAACTCTGAAGAATTGTGATTGTTTTGATAGTACCGCTTGAAACGGCTTGGGGAAGGATGAACCTGTGATTATTTATTCTTGTAATATTGTATGCAAAGATACGGATAATTCTCATATGGAGCATCATTTGTGAAAATAAACCGTGAAACGTGAAGCAAAGGATTTTATCTTCACCGTAATTTACCACATCCAATATGAGAACGCTATTCGTTATCCTCGCCTGCCTGCTTCCGGCATCTGCCGGCTTTTCCCAGAAAACCAGCGTCTGGGCACCTTGGAATGACGGATGGGATTTTGTCCGGGATGGCGATAGTCTTGCCTCTCCCGGTTTGTTTGAACGTACCGGTACGAACAACATCAAATGGCAGAATGTCACCCTACCACATACGGCCAGTCTGGAACCACTGGTGATCAAAGGCGACCAATGGCAAGGGATCTGCTGGTACAGGAAATTCTTCAGGGTTCCGGCAGTAGATGCAGCGAAACGCCTGTCGGTCTATTTTGAGGCCGCCATGCACACAGCCCATGCGTATCTTAATGGTAATCTGATTGTTACGCACAACGGAGGCTATCTTCCTTTTGAGGTGGATCTGACCGGTAAGGTCAAAAGTGAGGGAGAGAATTGTTTGCTTGTCATACTCGATAACCGCGATAATCCGCAGATTCCTCCCGGTAAACCGATTCGCGGACTTGATTTCAACTTCTTCAGCGGCCTCTACCGTAATGTATACCTGATAAAACAGGACAGGCTTCATTTTCCGGATGCTGTGGCCATCAACCGCAGGTCAGGCGGAGCCGTCATGATTCAGTATAAGAATGTCAGCCGGGAAAAGGCTTCCATTACGATCAAGGCGGAGGTGCAGAACGACCATGATTCTTCGCAGAATGCCCAGGTCCGAATGACCCTCTGCGACGCTCAATCTCACCCCATTGTGCAAAACCTGTCTCCAGAAACAGAAGTTGCTCCGGGTGGTTGTTTAACCTTCAGGAATATTTTTGATGTCCTCAATCCTAACCTCTGGACTCCCGAAAACCCTTATCTCTATATACTTAAAATTGAGTTGATTACCGCAGGTGAAGTTATTGAAGAGCTGAACATTAGACCGGGCATCCGTTCTATCAGGTTCACCACGGGTGGCTTTTATCTCAATGGCTCCAAATACAGAATCCGGGGGACCAACCGCCATCAGGAATACCCGTATGTTGGTTACGCTTTGCCCGACAACGCCCAGTTTCGCGATGCATGGAAGATCAAGGAAGCTGGTTTTAATTTTGTTCGCTGTTCGCACTATCCGCAGAGCACGGCTTTTCTGGATGCCTGCGATGAGTTGGGAATCATGGTGATGGACGCGATTCCGGGATGGCAGTTCTACGGGGATCAAATATTCCAGAGTAACAGTTATCAGGATATCAAGGATATGGTCCGGCGCGACAGAAATCATCCATCCATCATTTTGTGGGAAGCTTCCCTGAATGAATCCGGCATGACGAATACTTACATGGAAACGGCAAATAGCCTGGTTCACCAGGAACTGCCCTATGCTGAGGTGTTTACGAGTGGTTGGATTGAAGGAATTTACGACGTTTTTATTCCGGCACGTCAGCATTCCAACCCCCCCGATTACTGGAGCACATTTGCCGGCAGCCAACCCCTGCTGATCAGCGAATATGGGGATTGGGAGTACTATGCTCAGAACGCGGGGTTCAATCAAACCTCTTTTTCCAATCTGAAGGAAGCGGAACGGTCATCGCGTCAGCTGAGGGGCGATGGTGAAATCCGGCTTCTGCAGCAAGCCCTCAACTATCAGGAATCACATAACGACAATTACAGGGGGCCGGCAGTGGGTGATGCCAACTGGCTGATGTTCGATTACAACCGGGGATATGCCCCGGATATCGAATCTTCCGGAATCAGCGATATCTTCCGCTTGCCGAAATTTGCCTACTATTTCTACCAGAGTCAATACGGTCCGGCTGCGGATCTGAAAGGTTTCGGCAAACCGATGGTATTCATTGCCAGTTATTTCGAAAAAGAATCACCGGATTTCATCAAGGTTTTCAGCAATTGCGAGGAAGTGGAACTGCATCTGAACGGAAGGCTGGTCGCCCGTCAGAAACCCGACTCCGACCAGTATTCAACTCACCTTCCGCATCCCCCGTTTACCTTCAGAATCCCGGGTTTTGAGCCGGGAACCCTGGAGGCCATCGGGTATATCACTGGGGTAAAAGTTGCTGAAAGAAAGCAAACAACCCCTGGAAAGTCAGTTGGTATTCAAGTGAGGGCCGACCTATCCGGGAAGAACCTTGAACCGGGTATCCCTGATTTGATTTTTATATACGCCTCAATGATTGATGCGAAAGGAACCGTGGTCGGCAAAGATACCCTACCCGTAAGGTTTTCCGTGAATGGTCAGGCTGAACTGATCGGGGATAATCCTGCTAAAGCAGAAGCCGGAATCGCCGGAATTCTGTTAAAAACCTCGGGACAGGGAAATATTACCGTGACAGCAACCGCCGCCGGTCTGAAGACCACTTCATTGGTTTTGAAAACAAAACGGAAGGGAGGGTGTTTATTAACATTATGATCGATTCCCTGGGCAACCCGGGAGAGATCTCAATTCTCCGGGGTGTCCATAAGGATCTGGATAATGAGGTTTTACGGGTGGTTCAACTAATAAAAGACTGGTTGCCGGCGATACAGAACAGCAAAGCAGTTCAATCAGTTGTCACAATCCCGGTCAGATTTGAGCTCAAACAATAGAAGCACCGGCAGATCGAAAGGGGTTTTTCTTAAATTTGGACCATTGTTTTTCCATACAGAGTTACGGAATGATATTACTATACGCTTAATGAATCAGAGTTTTACGATTTTCTCAGGATTCTTCCTCGCAACATCCCTGGTATCTTGTTTTGTCGCACTCCTTGCCTTGCAGAGGAAATCAGTGAAAGGAGCTAAAGAACTCAGCTGGCTCATGATGGCAGCTGGCCTGGGAGCCTTTTTCCTCATTTTCGAAACTGCAGCCACATCCGCGATACAGAAAATATTCTGGGCAAAACTCGAGTATATCGGAGGAGCAGCCACACCAGTCCTTTACCTGATTTTTGTTCTTCGCTTTGCCGGATTTGATAAGTTCCTTACCCGGAAAAACATTCTTGTCATGTTTGTATTTCCGGCAATATCGCTTTTGCTCGCCATGACCAATGAAAAGCATAACTTGTTCTGGTCAGGGTTTTCAGAAATATACGGGAAAACAAACTTGATGGAATACTACCATGGGATGGGTTTCTGGATTTTCTACCTTGCCTATAGTTATGTTTTACTGGTCCTGGCTACTATCTTCCTGTTCAGATATATCATCAGAAATACGCAGCCCTTCCGTCTGAAAGGCTGGATTATTTTCATCGGATGCATGTGTCCCTGGTTTGCAAGCGTGCTGTACCTGACGGGATTGAATCCGGTACCCGGACTCGATCTGGTGCCGATAAGCATCATTCTGAGCGGGATTCTGATGGTTTATGCCATCTTATATTACCAATTCCTTGATTTTGTTCCCATCGCCCGTGAAACTCTGGTTGAGACCATGACCGATGGTATTATGGCCCTGGACGAACAAAACCAGATCCAGGATATCAACGAAGCCGCCATGGTCTTCCTGGGGATCACCAACAGGAACATCATTGGTCAGACCGCCCGGCCTTCACAAGCTTCTGCAAGCTGGCTGCTTGAGGCTATTATAAATCAGGCTTCAGGAAGTACCATCGAAATCAAAAGCAATACGAAAACTTATCGGATATTAAAACAGCCAATTAAAAAACAAGTCGGCAGTAATCTGATTGTCATTCAGGATATTACTGAACAGGTTGCCAGGCAGCTTGAGATCCTGAAAGCAGAGGCTCGCTATCATAATATGTTCACCATGTTCCGCTTGATGTCCGATAATATGTCAGATATGATCTGGGCAAAGGATCTCCAAAAGAGATATATTTTCGTCAATAAAGCCGTTTGTGATCACCTTCTTTTCACAAAAGATACTGATGAACCCATCGGCAAGGAATACCAGTTCTTTGTTGAGCGCGAAAGACAAAATAAGCCAGAACAACCCGATTGGTATTCCTTTGGTCAACAAAGTTCGGATTCTGACCAGATAGTCATGAATTCAAAGCAGGCGGAACATTTTGACGAGTATGGCAATGTCCGCGGAAAATTGCTGCATCTCGATGTTTGGAGGGCTCCTATTTTCAATGAAGGAGGTGAGATGATCGGAGTGGTGGGCAGCGGCCGTGATGTGACCCTTCATAAAAAAGCCATTGATGATCTTTATAAAAGGGACCTGCTGCTGGATGCCATTGCGCGGGCAACCGCGCTCCTGGTCACCGGTGAAAATCTTGAAAAATGCATCAATGGGGCGCTGAAAATTGTAGGCCAGGCAGTCGGGGCAAACCGGGTTTACATTTTCCAGAATCATTCAGCCCTTGGCTATCGGCTGCCTTTAATGAGCCAGATGTATGAATGGTCAGATGATTCAGTTGATCCGCAGATCGATAACCCACTCATGCAGAATATACCCTATGAAACCTCCGATCCGCGCTTGTTTGAAACACTTTCGGCCGGCAAAGTGATATCGGGTAAAACCTGCGAATTTCCGGAGGCGGAAAAAGGGGTGTTTGAAGGGCAGGGGATCAAATCAATTCTTCTGACACCAGTCATTCTTGATTCTGTTTTCTGGGGTTATCTGGGATTTGATGATTGCACGAATGAGCGGGACTGGACAGCCACTGAACAACAGATCCTGAACGCGGCTGCCAATACTATCGGAGCTGCCTACCTTAGAAAGAAAAACCAGGATGAGTTGATCGCGGCCAAGGAAAAATCGGAAGAAAGCGACCGCCTGAAATCGGCCTTTCTCGCCAATATGAGCCATGAGATCAGAACTCCGATGAACGGTATTCTTGGATTTGCTGAATTACTCAAGGAACCTGACCTGACAGGTGATGAACATGATGCGTATATCGAGATTATTGAGAAAAGTGGAATCAGGATGCTTGCCATCATTAACGATTTGGTGGATATTTCGAAAATTGAATCAGGTCAGATGGAGGTAAAGATCTCTGAAACAAATATTAACGATCAGGTCGACTATATCTTTGATTTTTTCAGACCTGCAGTGGAAAGCAAGGGTATTCGACTATCCATGATAAGGAATCTGTCGGGAAGAGAAGCATTGATCAGTACCGATAGGGAAAAGTTAAATGCAATTTTGGTCAATCTGGTAAAAAATGCAGTAAAATTCACTATTGAGGGATCAATCGAATTCGGTTACGAAAAAAAGGGGGATTACCTGGAATACTTTGTTAAAGACACCGGCATCGGAATTGGGAGCGATCATCAGGAAAGCATCTTTAACCGTTTTGTTCAGGCGGATATTGCCAACAAGCAGAATATGCAGGGGGCCGGTCTGGGCTTATCGATTGCCAAAGCCTTTGTTGAAATGCTCGGGGGACAGATTTGGGTGGAAAGCCAGGAGTTTGTTGGCTCCTCGTTTTATTTTACCATTCCCTATCAATCACTCCTATTGACAGCGTAACGATCTCATGCGCCTTTAACTTGACTTTCACTTTATTGCCTTCCATCAACGGTTTATTGCCGGAATCCTGTGGCAACTCAATGATATTCATGCGTGCAATGCTCACCGCCTTAACAGGCAAAGAAACTACCACATCGGTTTCCTTTCCGTTCACTTCCGCCAGACGGATAATCAGGCTTTTACCGTCTTCGCCCTGTTTGATTCCGCTCATCACCACTTCCGGGGGTGAAACTGAAATCAGGGAGCCGTTCTCCGGCCGGGTCGCGTGGGTTTTAGCCAGGGCCAGAGAGGGTGGCTCTGCTGCGTAAACGGGAATATTGAAATTCTCCCCTTCAGCCCAGACCCCATTCTTCCAGTCACCCGTGTGCGGAAACAAGGAATATTGAATATGGTTGATCCCGATATTCGGATAGAGGTTTGGTGAATAGGTCGCCCGCAGAAGCGACAACCGGAGCTGACCCTTGTCAAAGGCATGTCCGAACTTGGTGCGGTTGAGCAGGGCCAGGCCATGAACGCCATCCGAAACATCCACCCATTGTTGCGCCGGGACTTCTTGTCCGTTTACGGCTCGACTGACCACATCGAAGGGTACCTGACTGTAAAACTTGGGATTATCAATGGCTAAATCAAAGGTGGTTTTCAGGAACGGAGCCGGATTTACGCCATCGCCCGTTTCAAACCAGTGGGCCTCCAGGTCGAAGTCGATCCGGGGATAACTCTTATAGATATAGGTCCGCTGGATGAATTTTGAACGGCCCCATTTTTTTACCACTTCAACAGTGGTACGTACCGGACCCCTTTCAGTGATCGCAACACTTACAATATCAGTGATATCCTGGATCTCCTTTGTTGCACCGATGGTCCAGGCATTCATCCCGTTCGGGGCTTCCATCCACATCCGCAACCGGTTAAGGCGGCCGTTGGCCGTGACGTATTCCTTACCCGACCGCTTATCTTTTAATCCGCTGATATCCCCAGTTTTAAGATCAATCTTAACCAAGAACCAATCGGTCTCAAAAACCCCGTCCTTTTCCGGAATCTCTTCAACCGATGATCCAGCTACCATGGGGTCCATATAAAAAGTTTGATAACCGCCGGCTGGCATGTCGTCCACGACAAATTCCACCGTTGACCGGTATCCCGGAGGAAACTGTTTGCCACCGATGATCTGGGCCGGATAACTCTTGCCCGATGCATCGCGTACAAGGACGGTTGCCACTTTATTTCCCGTGGCCGGTTTTACATGTGCATATTCATAATAATCACCCCAGGTGGAGAGATTGGCCGTTGCCGGACGGTCATGCGAGAAGATTTCGGCCTGCACCAGCACCTGGCCGCCCCTGGGCTGCATGTTGAGCGCCACAACCGGCTGTCCGGCTCCGGTTTTAAACGTGATTTCATCAGCTAACCTGCGGAAATCAGATTCAAAAATGGCATTTGCTTTTTTCTGAACCATTTTATGATCCGCCACCGCATCCTGGTAGGATTCATAGATGGCCGAACCGGGAAGGATATCATGAAATTGATTAAAAGCCACCGTTTCCCATAAACTTTTCAATTCGGCAGCAGGATAGGCATTCCCGGAGAGCCAGCGAAGACCCGATAGAAATTCAGCCTGGTACATCGATTGTTCGCTTTTCCTGGTGTTCTCCTTGATCTCGGCAACCGAGGTATAGCATCCTTCGAAAATAAACTGCATCTCCCCCCGGTGAACAGGCAGGCTTACCGCCATCTTATCGGTGGACTTAAAAAAAGATTCAACCGAGGAAAACTTGATCGACGGGAACTTTGGTGTGCCATCAAGCTGATGGATCATTTCGATATTTTTCAATGTCGGGCCACCGCCATGGTCACCTATCCCTGTTGGATGCAACATCTTATGCGTGATCGGAGAGATTCTCGCAACTTCATTTTTCAAGGCGGGGCTGATCTCCCCGTTATAGGTGTAATTCGTGAAGCACAGAACATTTGATGAATCCGGGCCGATCCATCTGAAGGGTCCTATGAACGGGACACACCGGTGGAAATAGTAATAATCCATTCCTGAGAGCCTGAGCATCTGCGGGAATTGTGAAATATGACCGAAATTATCCGGCAGCCAGCCCACACGGGCGATCTTGCCAAACTTATCCAGAAAATACCGCTGTCCCAGTAATAGAGTGCGGCACAGCGCTTCTCCACCGGTCAGGTTGCAGTCGCTCTCGGTCCACATTCCGCCGGCAAGCTCAAACCGGCCCTCACCCACCAGTTTTTTCACTTTTTCAAAGAGGGGAGGGTCCATCTCTTCCACATGCCGGTAAATCGTTGCCTGGCTCTGCAGCATGCGGTAATCCGGAAAGCGCTCCATAAAGGCAACCGCCTGCCGGAAATTGTCGTGGAACATCTTGACACTTTCATTGTAGGGCCATAACCAGTTCATATCCATGTGGGCATGTCCGGTCACAAAAATGCTGTCACCGCGGAGATCCGGAATGTTGTTGATTATGTTACGCTTGATCTCATCTAGAATACCCATGACCTCAGGGAACCGGTCTTTGGAAAGCAATCCGAGTGCCTTCATCGACTGCGCGGAGATGTCCGTTGTTAATCCGTACATCCTCATGGCCGAGGTTACCGATGAAGCGGAAAGCTGCAAGTCCGGCTCTCCGATACCGGGTATGGCCAACGCCTTTAACAAAAGTTCGGTGGCAGTTTCAGGTTCAATGACGACTTCGTTAATCCCGGCCCTGCTCGAAATCCTGATCCTGGCACCTGGTTTGCTCAGTAATCCGCATAATTCAGCGACAGGCAAATCAAAACCGGCAGTCATGGTGGATCCTGCGGGCAAACTGCTAATCAATACAGAATATAGTGCAGGGGTTCCATGGTTTCCATCTGAAACTGCCCCTGCCTCAATAAATTCACAGGGAACATCCTTTAGGAGGGCGGTGCCGTTATTTCTTACCGATACGGTTAACGAAGCCGTTTCACGGTTGATTTTTGTTATTCCGATCCGCGTGATCGCTGCTCCCGGGCTTTTCACGAGGGTCTCTTTAGCCGGACGGTCATTGCTGTTCCTCAGGTCACCGGCAACCATCGAACAAATCATCTCCCAGCCCCCGCTTCCCTGATCTACTTTTATGAGCAGGCGGTTCCAGCCTTTCCCCAGCTGAACGTAAACCGTGTCCTGGCTCTCAATAAGCGACCGCTTAACTCTTTGTTCCAGAATACCTATCCCGTTGAGCCACATGATGGTTCCATCATCTGACCCGAACCGGATGGTTGCCAGCCGGTCGGATGGTGAATATATATAAGTGAAGGCATAAGCTGCGCAACGGTCGGTTTTGGCAAAACCCTGTTTGGTAAAATCCACAAACCCGGCAGTCACCTTTTTCCATTGTACCTCCCCTGCTTGTTCTCCATGAGAAGGAGTGGCATTGGGCTCATCTATAAACGGATAACTTAACAGATCCGTGGTTTGGGCAGAGGTGAAAGAACCTGCAACAAGCCAGTTGCTGATTTTTGTGCCATTGGCCTGACTAAAACCCGGACCGCTGCCTGCGAGCCATATCGTCACCAGAAAGAGAATTGCTTTTTTCATGTTTTATTTGATTATCCTTTCAAAGCTACGATTATTTGGCGGCCGAAGTTCAGCCGCCTACTGGAATCGTTCGTCAAAAACTTGCCTTAGAATCCGGTAATTTACTGCCAGTTACAGCAGTTACGTGGAAATATGATTTAATTTTAACTACGCAGGTCAGGTAAGATTATCCAGTCATGAAAACTTTACAACCAACGAGGGAAGAACTGGAAAGTAGTCTGTTTCTTGAACAGGATCGTATCAACTTGTTCATTGATTTGAATATTGTTGGTGTTATAATCGCAGCGGTTGACGGGAAGGTGATCAGGGCTAATGATTATTACCTTAATTTACTGGGCTTCAGTCGTGAAGAATTCGATACCCTGAAACTTGACTGGCGCTCCTTAACCCCTCCGGAATGGATTCCTGCTGATGAATATGCGATCAGTGAACTTCGTCAAAAAGGCCGCTGCACTCCATATGAAAAGGAATATATACGCCGCGACGGTTCAAGGGTTGCTGTATTGCTCTCCGACGCCATGCTTCCCGGACCACAAGAGCACATTGCTGCTTTTGCCATCGATATCACCGAAAAGAAGCTGGCAGAAAATGAAATCAAATCTAAAAATAAGGAACTCCAGGATCTCGTTGCTGCAAAGGATAAGTTGTTTTCTATCATTGCCCACGACCTCAAAAGCCCATTTACTTCCTTCCTCGGTTTTACCCGTATGATGGTCGACGACCTGCCCTCTCTCCGGCTCGAGGAGATTCAAAAGATGGCCCTGTCGATGCGGAAATCTGCCGATAACCTTTACATTCTACTGGAAAATCTTCTGGAGTGGTCCCGCATTGAAAGGGGAATCACCTCTTTTGACCCCCAATCCATTTCTTTGCTTCCCAAGATTACCGAGAGCTTGCAGTCGGTTCATGAAACGGCCAATAAAAAAGAGATACAGGTCAGTCTTGATGTTTCGAAAGATTTGAAGGTGTTTTGCGAGTGCAATATGCTCTCATCCATTATTCGCAATCTGATCTACAATGCTGTTAAATATACCCAAAGAGGTGGCAAAGTCAACGTCACGGCCAAACCCGTCAGCGGCAACATGGTTGAAATTTCAGTCAGGGATAATGGCATCGGAATGGAGCAGGATTTACTGGACAAGCTTTTTCAACTGAATGACCAGACCAGCAGTAAAGGTACCGACGGCGAACCCAGTACCGGCCTTGGACTGATCATTTGTAAGGATTTCGTTGAAAAACACCAGGGTAACATCTGGGCTGAAAGCGAAATCGGGAAAGGCAGTACCTTCCATTTTACTCTTCCGTCCTCAGATTCTGCACAACCCCCGCCTTCCTCACCATAACCCAGCCCAGCAAAACAATCCACACCAGGCCATTTACAATCAGGATCAATAAAATGGAAATGAGGTATACCGGGGAAACTTGACCTGAAGGGTTGAATAATCCCGGAAGTACCGAGATCAGGGCTGAAATGCCGCCGGCCAGTGTGCCGTAGAAAAGCAGGGTCGAATATTCCCTGATCACCAGCCTGAATATCCTTGATCTGCTGAATCCCATCGCCCGGTAAAGTGCAATTTCCGCCCGGCGCTCCTGCAGATTGCGAGCCAGAATAATGGCCAAACCAATGGTGCCGAGAAGCATGGCCAAAGCGCCCATTACCAGGAAGATCGATAAATAGGTATTCTCAATCGCATTGAATTCCGCCAATTTCTGGACCGCCGGTTTCAGCTCCGTCCCATAGTCACGGAAAACATTTAAAACCTCCGAATGAATAACTTCGGATTTATCCGGATCGGCGTCGATGAGCATGGTTTGAGTTCCACTCACCGATGGCCAATGTTGCGTAAAAAGGTCTTCCGGTATCAGGATGTTTCCCTGGAATACCGAATTCTCCAATCCGCCTGCCAAAACAATATTTACTGTATCGCCGTTCTCCGACTTGTATTTAAGTGTATCACCGATCTTCAATCCCAGTCCCCACTGTATAACCGTCTGATCCGCCACCCCCGGGATACAGCCGGGTGAAAGTTTCCGGTCGAGCAACTTCCAGGGATCTGCCGAAAACTTTTTATCGGCCAGCGAAATAAACCTGAAACGGCCTGAAAAGGCGCCCGATGGAACACCAAGTAACGGTGGATTGGTCACCCGGTTGAGGTTCAGGCAACTGGCATCATCACCCTCCAGTCTCTTCATCTGCACAAATTCCGATCGGGTCTCCAAACCGTATCTGGCCCTGACAGTTGGATCATTCAGATTGTCCGGGACTGGGACCGTCGTTTCCATATAAAAGAGAAATCCCCCCGTCCCATTGGCTTTTTGTAGAGACAGATTATGATCTGTCTCTACAGAGAATCCGGTCGTTTTCCGGTTTGCCCCGATGGCAATCACCATGAACACACCGATGGAGAAAAGCAGTACCACCGAAAGGCTCCTGTTGCTGTTCCGGTATAGGTTGCTGTTGCCGAGTGAGGCCAGGGTCAGGTTCTGTGCAGGTTTAGGAGGATCGTACTTGAATATTTTAATGGCCAGAACGATAAAGCTGAGCAGCATAAGGGTGCCGGCAGCAAAGAAAAAGGTTGGACCGGTCGATTGAAAACGGAACAGCCCGTAAAGAGCCATGCCAAGCGAAATGATGCCTGTAATTCCAAAAACATAGGGCAGGATCTTTTTTTTAGAGGATGAATAATTCCGGTAGGAAAGCCGCAGCATCTGTGAGGTCTTACCGGTAAAAAAGCGCTTGATGGTCAACCAGGCGGTACCGGAGGATACGACCAGACTCAATAAGGCTCCCATAACCAGCGTTCCCGGTTTGAATACCGGCTTCAAGGTATCAGTCAGCACAATTTCGTTCCATACGCCGTTGAGTCCCCTAAAAATCAATACCGTATAAAAATAGGTCAATATCAAACCCATAGCTACTCCAATCAAGGCGATCAGACTATACTCGGCCAACAATGATTGCCTAATCCTTTTTTCGGGCCAGCCCAAAGCCTTTAGAATACCGATCTGGGTGAGCCTACCTTCAAGGCCAAGACGGATAAGTAAATAAGTAAGGATGATACCGCCGGCAATCAGGAAAAAACTCAGGCCAAGAAAGAGTCCGCTGAAATCAACACCCGATGAAGCTGCGGTAATACCCTCCCTGGAAGGTTCGGACACTGTGATTCCAATATCTGACGGACGAAGGTGATTGAGTATACTCTTCTGAATATCAGCCGGATTAGCTGACGGTGGTAACCGGATCTGGGTGTATTTCCCAAAGCGGTTTTGCCACAGTGCTGCTGCTTGTCCCGGATTGATGAATGCTTTGGGCGTACCGTGGTATTGATTCCAGTACCTCTCATCTTTATCCCTGATATCCTTTAGATTGATCGGAATGCTGGTCTCCCAGTCCCGGCAATTTCCGGCATCGGACAATCCGGGTATCTCTGGCATCAGCAACCTGTCGCACCGCGGATCCTCCATTTGAATAATTCCGGATATTCTGAATCCGATCTTTTTAACTGTCAGATTCCTGAGGGGACCAACCATGAAGAAGCTGAGCGTAACGGAGTCCCCCGTTTTTGCTTCCAGATCGTCAGCCAGCCAGCGGTTGATAAGTATTTCGCCGGGTTTTACCTGGTCCCCGGGCAGGGTGGAAACAAATGAATAGGGCGTTTTCCTTTCTGATGTCCTGAATTCATTGACAAAATAGCTGAACCACAGACTCTTTTCACCTGACATGGATTCAATAGCGGTGAGGGTGGGGAGGTCGAAGAATACCCTTGGGGTCCTGATGATCCATTCACCGGTAATTGGATGTCTATCCAGATGCAGCCCTGCATCACTAAGGGCCCGGTTGGCTGCCAGGGATTCCTCAACCCGCTGCGCGCTAACTTTTCCGCCGCCGGCAAGCAGGATCCGGTTCGAAAATCCATCGAGACCGGCCAGTTTTTGTAGGTATTTTTTGCCTACGAACACATTGAAAGGGGCTGTTTGGGTGTTCTGTAAATG
>Ga0172379_10003399_pt1 | contig 25445 bp, 20 predicted proteins | sample GrowelOW334metaG_FD_119756 | JGI IMG/M metagenome (GOLD analysis project Ga0172379, IMG submission 119756) | Groundwater microbial communities from an aquifer near a municipal landfill in Southern Ontario, Canada - Groundwater well OW334 metaG | ecosystem: Environmental > Aquatic > Deep...
ATATAAAATCGATACGGTTGAAACAGTTGCTCTATCCAACGTTTCTTTTAAAATCAATGAAGGTGAATTTGTAGCAATAATGGGTCCTTCTGGATCTGGAAAATCAACATTAATGCATATTTTGGGTGCACTGGATCAACCGACTCGTGGAGAATATATTTTGGATGGGAAAAATGTTGAAAAGTTGTCAGACGATGAATTGGCAGATATTCGAAATCAAAAAATAGGTTTTATATTTCAAGCATATAATCTTCTTCCAAGGACTACATCTCTGAAAAACGTTATATTGCCGATGACATACGCTGGCGTTCCCAAAGAAGAGAAAATTAAAAGAGCAATAAAATATCTTACGATGGTCGGATTAAAAGATCGTATGAATCATACCTCAAATCAACTATCTGGAGGTCAGCAGCAACGGGTGGCAATTGCCCGTGCATTATCGATGAACCCATCAATTCTTCTTGCTGATGAACCGACAGGTAATATTGCGTCCACTCAGGCAGAGGAAATCATGTCTATTTTCCAGGAACTGAATGATAAAGGGCATACCATCATTATGATTACCCATGAACCGGATATTGCAGAACATGCCAAACGAATTATACATATTCGAGATGGAAAAATTGTAAAAGACAGTATCAGTCATAAACAAAGATTAATTAAACGATAAAATTTCTTATGGATTACTTAGGACTATTCATTGAAAGTATCGGTACTCTTACCTTAAATAAAACAAGGACAGGTCTTGCGATTTTAGGGATCGTAATTGGCACCGGTAGCGTCATAGCACTTGTTTCATTAGGACAAGCAAGTCAGCAGGCTGTACAAAGTCAGATTCAATCTCTCGGCGCTAATCTATTGACTGTTAATCCAGGAGCGCAAAGATCAGCGGGAGTTAGGGGAGCAGCGGGTGGTAGTACAACTTTGACAAATGACGACGCAACCGCCATTTCAACATCCAACCAAATAACAACAATAAAAAACGTATCCCCTGAATTATCCCGTAGAACACAAATAACGACAGGAGGAAGTAATACTAATACGCAGGTTATCGGGGTCATAGGTGTTTATTCTGAAGTACACAAAATAACAGTTTCTTCCGGAAGTTTTATAAGTGATCGGGATGTTGAAGGAATGACTAATGTGGCGGTATTGGGACCCCAGGTGGTCACCGACCTATTTGGTGATAACGCGGATTCAATCGGCAAAACCATAAGGATTAACGGCCAGACGTTTACCGTGATAGGAGTGACTACATCAAAAGGGGGTACCGGATTTCAAAATCAGGACGATATTGTTTACGTCCCTTTACCGGTCGCCCAAAAACAATTATTCGGAGTTAATTATTTGAGTTCAATAGCACTCGAAGCTAAAAGTGAAAACGTGATGGTAGATGCGCAAAATGAAGTTGGATATTTACTCCTTGCCCGGCATAATTTAAAGGATCCCACCCAAGCTGATTTTTCCATATTTTCTCAGGAAGATATTTTGAATACAGCATCCGCAACTACCGGCACTTTTACCGCCCTTTTATCCGGGATTGCAGCAATATCACTTCTTGTTGGAGGAATCGGAATTATGAATATAATGCTCGTTACCGTTACAGAACGTACAAGAGAAATCGGATTGAGAAAAGCACTTGGTGCCAAAAAAATGATTATTACGGCTCAGTTTCTAATCGAATCAATCCTTTTAACATTTACCGGGGGAATTTTGGGAATAATACTTGGTGTGATTAGTTCATTTATCATTTCTAGACTAACCAGTTCACCGTTTGTTGTATCACCCGTGTCTATTCTTATGGCTTCGGCGGTATCCGCAGGAATCGGAATCTTATTTGGTTGGTATCCCGCCCAGAGAGCGGCAAATCTACAACCGATCGAAGCACTCAGGTATGAGTAAATTCAGATTTTGAATTCACAGCGGATTAGTCGATTTATTTATGTTTATTAACTACTTAAAGGAGGTGAATATATAGAATGAAAAATAATTTAATCATTACTGTAGTACTAGTTCTTATTGTCGGAGCGGGGGCTTTTTTCGGAGGGATGAAATATCAGCAATCAAAATCAGATGCAAACAGACAGGCATTTAATGGTACAGGTGGTTATGGAGCTGGTAACGGAGGACAAGCGAGAAATAGGACTACAGGAAACAGGCAGGTGATTGGTGATGTTATAAGCCAGGATGATAAGTCTATAACCGTTAAACTTCAGGATGGAAGTTCTAAAATTGTTTTGATATCTACCAATACAACTGTAAACAAAGCGTCGGAGGGTTCGACAAGTGATCTCAAGGTTGGGGAACGGGTTGGGGTTTTTGGATCGGATAATTCAGATGGTAGTGTAACGGCACAAAATATTCAGTTAAATCCAATGTTTCGTGGAGGTCCGGGGAGTGGAACAGGAACTCCTTCCGCAGGTGGTGGAACTCCAAGATAAATTCTTGGAGTCCGCCATTCATGCCGGTAGTTGAAGGATGGAATATCATTGGTATAATGCAACCATGCACAAGAAGATACGGAACTATGTAGTGTATTTAGCATGGATACAGTCAGTAATTGCAACGGCAGGAAGCTTGTTTTTAAGTGAAATTATGAATTTTCCTCCGTGCAAATTATGCTGGTATCAGAGGATCGCTATGTATCCGTTGACAATCCTTATTGCGGTAGGGATCATCAGAAAAGAACGAAAACTCTACTGGTACGTTTTACCGTTTAGCGTGATCGGTTTAGGTATTGCCTTTTATCATAATCTTTTAAATTATCACCTATTACCAGATAGTGTTTCAAGTTGTACCGCAGGGGTTTCCTGTGCGACAGATTATTTCAATTTACTCGGATTTATTACAATCCCGTTTTTGTCATTTGTGGCGTTCCTCGTGATAAGCATATGTATGATAATTTTCTGGCAGGATAACCGGAAAAATGTTTCCATAAATTAATTTTATTTTTAAGACGATAGTCTTTGGATATCTATTATATTCATGATTACGACATATTCTGTTAATCTTGGAAACACATCTATTGGTGTACCTGTTTTCCGTTCCTCTGAACTTTTAATAAAACCCCGTATTCTTATTACGGCGGGACTGGATGGGGACGAATATGCGAGTATCGATGCAGCGTATCATCTCATCTCAAATTTGAGTAAGCAAAAATTAAACGGTTCTGTTGTAATAATACCGATTGTTAATATACCCGGATTTAATATATTGAAAAGTTATAATCCATTGGATAATAAATATCCCAAATTGGTTTTTCCGGGAAACCCAAAAGGTACCTCGACAGAACAACTTATCAGATGGCTTGACCGTGAATATGTTTCCAAAGCGGATGTTTGGATTGACCTTCATGGCGGCGGACTTACGGAACATTTGAATCCTTATATGTATGTATACGAAACGGGCATAAAAGAAATCGATAATTCTATTCATAAAATCGTTCGCTATGCTCCACTTTCAAAAGCAGTTTGTCGAAAAAAGGGCGCTTGGGATAAAACAAGTATTTTAGCCAAAAGGGGGATTCCCTATTATTTCATTGAAGCGGGAAGTTCCGGTCAAAGGACATCTTCGGCGGTCAAAATTCATTTAGAGACAATTCAGACGATTCTTATCCATTACGGATTAATATTCGGGAAATTAAAAACAAAAGAAAAAAAGATATACAGTAAAACTTCTGAATACCGGACGAAACAATCAGGACTATGGTATCCGAATTTCAAAAAAAACGGAATCGTTCGGAAGGGAGACTATTTAGGAACAGTACGGTCACTTGATCAAAAAATATTAGGTACCGTTATTGCGGGAGAAATGGGAGAATGGCTTTGGTATTTGGAAGGCCTGCGATGTAATACCGGAGATTATCTATGTGAGGTAGCACATGGAGAGATTAAATAATTAGTTTTTAAAACTTTCTTCAAGTAATTTTTTAATTGCCTCAATCTCTTCTTTTGTTTCCGTGCCGGGTGAAATTCGGATAAAGGGTTCACCGTAATCATTATTAAGTGCCGTAATATAGATGCGGGTTGTATTAAGACCGAAGCTTGTTCCAGCTATGAGTGGAACATTTTTTCGTTTAGCTATACTAATGATTCGCGATAAAAGTTTTTTATAATACCTCTGGTTTCTGAATCGTTTTTTCATTCGGATGGTAAAATACGCTCCTTGAAACGGCAGATTTTTTATCGCTGGATATCCGCTATGATTGCTCAGACCGGGGTAGATGATCCGCTCGATCGGGTTTTTGGGATTATCAGTACAAAAATGACTGAGGTTTATCGCAAGAAATTGGGTATTTCTTCCCAATCTTCGCATACGACAGTCAAGTAATTTCACACTAGGTTCCGGTAATGCATGCACGGAAGCGTCGGAGATATTGGTACCGGTATGCTCGCGGTAATAATATAATTTCCCGGTATCTTTGCCATATGCGGTGATTACACCACCGGTAACCCGGTCGCAACCGAATTGATGATATTTATTCAGACTTTCGTAGGAAATCACGTGAAGTTTTCTCGTTTTTCCGATAACAAGAGGAAACGGTTGGCAATAGAATGAGAGACCTGTGTTGTCGAGAATAAGGTATGTATCTTTTTGGCAATTCTTTATAAGCTTGGGGACTAGAGTAGAAAAATCGGGAATGGGGATTTCAGGCGCATTACAAAGCGAATCCAGGAATATTGCATTTGGTTGATAGCGAATATAGGCATTCAGGATGCCATTAGTATCCGATTCGTCCACATAGACAAGCCTATTACCATACGTTTTTGACAGAAGCTCTTTTGCCTCAAAATAGGTAGAAAGACCTGCGAGCACGATGCCATTTGTTTTTTCTTCCATGACAAGAAAATTCAGGATTGTACAGAAGGCTGCCATTCCGGAATTTGTTAGATATGTTTTTACCAGAAATTTCATGGGTGTATGGATGTATTCCCGAAGATATTTGGATTCATAATCCCTTTCGTCCAAATGAACATCTCGTTTGTAATCGTTGATATTTCCTGAAATCTCTCCGGTTTGCCTTCCGGCTTCCGACATCACAGAATGTTTAAATGAGGGGGATTGCCAGTCAGTGGCTGTGATGAGAGAACTTATAATTCCGATTTGAGAGCGTAGGTTATAGGATAGGCGGTGTTTATGCTCAATAAATCCGCTGAAATTGTTTCGGATTCCATCTGTATCGAGTAGTTTCTCTAATAATTCTTGAATCTGACTTATTTCACGGGAAAAAATTTTCTCAGATTGATGATATTGATTCATCAATTCCGGTAACAGATCGTCCGGTATATAGTTTTTTTTCTTAGCTATCAGTTGATAGTTGGTTTTTAGTCTGTTTAAGAATGAAATATACAAGAATTTTAGTTCCTGAAAATCGTTTATGAGGTCGACTTTTGTAATCTCACTTGTGGAAAGATTCATCATCCAATAGTATATCTAAAAAGAAGTTGGATCAACCTTATTTAAGGAATGACATCCTATAGTTCTTGACATTGCGTTAGGCTGATGTTATAATCCCGCAAGTTACTTTCATTAATGAATATTAGTACAAAAATTCTCTAAATTGTTATGCAAAAATATATCGTCGCACTTTTGTCTGCAGTAGTTATTCTTAGCTTTTCAGCATCGCAGGTATCTGCAAGCGGTTCTTCTTCCTGTGTTCCTGTATACGGAGGTGGTACTCAGTGTCCCCGATCAGGTCAAGTCCTCATAAATAAGAAAGTGAAAAATCCTGCTTCCGGAGTGTTTGTTGATAACTTAGGTCCTACAGATCCGAAATATCGTCCTGAACAGGTTGTAACCTTCCGAATTACCGTTCAAAATCCGGGCGATTCTTCGATTGATTCTATTACCGTTACGGATACGCTTCCTGACTTTGTCGATTTCATGACCGGTCCCGGAGCTTATAATTCAAGTACACGAATGATTGCATTTACCGTTACGAATTTAGCCAGCGGTGAAAGCCGTGATTTTGATGTGACGGCCCGTGTCGTTCATCAGGCTGTTCTTCCAAATGAAAAGAATATTGTGTGTCCGGTGAACGTCGTTCAGGCACAATCTGATTTCGGAAATGACCGTGATGAAACCCAATTCTGCATAGAAAAACAGATGATAGTTCCTGCGGTTCCGAAAGCAGGACCGGAAATGTGGATAGTTCCAGGATTAACAAGTGTATTTGCCGTTGGAACCTATCTTCGAAGAAAAGTCCGGATCTAAATCATTTTTGGCAGAAGCCTGCCATACGAACTATCCTCTGAGACTTCTTTTGCCAAAGAAGGTGTAAGAGGATTTTTTTTCGAAAAGTAGATTGAATCCAAAATCATCCTTTGAATCCGTCATGATTGATGCGATTTCACTCAGGATTATCTTGGGTTTAATTCCCAGGTTTCGACTTCCTCTCAAACTGAAGGCATTTTGCGTCTTTTGATTCAGAGGATTTTGAAAGCACGTTAACAAACGAGAACGCAGAAATTCTTCAACTTCTAGGAAGTGAATTGGGTATAAAAATTTTAACATTAGAATAATATAAAATTTCGAAATTTTTTTGTATCTGTTTCGCTTCTTAGAAGCAAGGAGGAAAAAACGAAAAAATAAAAGTGAAGAGGAAAAATTCACTTAAAATCAAGAACCCGGTATAGGAGTTTCCTATTTCGTCAAGAGTACAATATCCAAATGGTTCAGTTGATATCTAACTCAAGGAGAGTAGAATCATGAACAAGAAATTGATTTTGGGAATCGTTCTAGCGATTCTGATGATGAGTGTTTCGCCTTCGGCAGTGAGAGCTGAACAAGCTACCGCTCCATCGCTACCGCCGGAGGTTACGATTGAGTGCCAGGCAGACTTCTTCCATGAATGGCTCTGTCAAATGCATCAATGGTATACGGCGAATTCGCCATCGCCACTGGTGTCACCGATCCAGACGCCATCGTCAGTAGCGGAAAGTGTTGCACAGATAACGTATATGCCTTTCACGCCGGACTGGACCGGTCTTTCGGCCGCGTGTCCCAGTCAGACGGCATTCCTGAAGGCACATCGTTTGAATGCGAATCAGGTGATCTTTCATCCCGCTCGAAGTGTGACGTGGGAGCCCTGTCAATACGTGGTGGAATTGAAACCGGCCTTCTATGGTAAGGTAACGATTCCGCTCATGGATGGTTGGGCTTATACACTCGCGCCGGTCAATCAAGACGTTGTAGATATGTGGGGTGGAGATCCTAACGTCGTCACTATGACGCTTCAGTGGGGGTTCACCGCTCGTTGGGCGCCTACGTACCAGTCTTTGCCATACAAATGGCTACTTGCGGACAATCCATGTGAATGGGTGGTTCGGGACTGGCGTTTCGGTCGTTACTGGCGGCTTCCCGATCTAGGGTTGACTCCTCCGGAAGTTCCATACTATGACAGGGTAGGACCGTATACTACCATGCCCGGAAACGTGGATTGCCTAGGCTGGGTGCCTCCCGAGCTCGACCAGACCGTGCCCAATAACTATTTGCAGGCGACGGCCATGCTCGGAGGACTTGCCAATTCGAACGAATGGAAAAATTCAGCGGATAAGCTTAACTGGGCATGGCGCTACAGTCAGAAGGTTGCTGGCAGCGGCACATATTGTCCACGGGGCATGCCGTGCTGGCAAACCACATATATCCCGCCGGATAGTTTTGGGTATATCGAGCTTTGGTCTCAAGGGGGCGCGCAGAAGTTCTACGCCGAAGACTTGGCCAAGCTCATGTTGGGGAACATGAATGTGGATGAGTTCACATACCATGCTGACCCCAATAAATAGGAGAAGACGCGATGTGTAATCGCACTTCTCGTGTAAAAAATATGACGAATTGTCGCCATGTTTTTAGGAAGAGAGATCCGCCCGTAGGGGATCTTCTCTTCCCCCTTTCGGGGGTTAGCGGTATTGCAGGATGCCTGGAATCTACTGAAAAGTGGAATCTGCGAAATAGCGAAGGAAAAAAGAGAATACCGATGAGCAATTACGTTCATCCACTTTGGTAGCCTCTGGCTTCCCAAATCTATTTCTTTCTTTTTCTGCGTTCTCGTTATTTCTTAGAGTTGAATCTTATATTCAGCTTTGAGAAATATTTTATTGTATTTAACGAAATGACAACATTTTAGATATGAGACAGTACATACAAAAATATGACCGTCCGGACAATCTGATTATTATCTCCCTATATCCGAAAAGAGGAGAGCTTTATAGTGCCGGAACCAGCGGGGTAGCCTCTTACACGAAAAATATCGCCAAAAATATGAATCGAAATATTATAGTATTGGCGGATTATGAAGAAAAAAAGGAAATGTATGAAGAAGGAAAAATTCTTGTATACCGATGTTTTCAGAGAAATACTCCGAAAATGTGGATTGAAATTATCAAAGCATTATTAAAATTTTCCAGCATCAAGACCGTACTAGTCCAGCTGGATTTTGCTATATACGGTTCGACTCTAACCACGTCTCTTGTTCTTCCACTTTTAGCAGTTCTTAAGCTATTCGGATACCAGGTGTCTGTGACAATGCACCATGTAGTATTGGATGCATTTAAACTCAAAGGACACGTAGGTATTAAAGAAGGAATTATTGGGCAGATTAAAGGATGGCTTTATAATATTCTATTCCATGGATTTTATTTTCTTTTGGGAACATTTACCCATCAAGTGATTGTTCTTGAGGAAGTACTAAAAACCCATTTAAGTAAGGTAATCGCGTCCAGAAAAATTACTACAATATCTCATGGAGTAGATACCCATCTCCATCCAATCTCAAAACTAGAAGCGAGAAAAAAACTTAAGATCAGTAAAAATGAATATGTAATCCTATTTTTTGGATTCATCAACTGGTTTAAAGGTGCAGATTGTTTTGTTGATGCTTATAAAGATACCGAGTATTGTTTGGGGAGAAAAGCACGCTTCATTATCGCAGGAGGGGAAAGTCCGACTCTCAAAGACCGGAAATATTATCAAGAATATTTTAATCATGTGATTACAAACGTGAAAGCGGCTAAACAATTTGAGATTACCGGATATGTACCGCAGAAGAAAATCGCCCAATATTTTTCAGCAGCAGATCTCGTGGTACTTCCATATCGTACGTTAATGACGGCATCCGGAGTTTTATCTCTAGTATTTTCATACCGGAAACCGTTTATCATATCTGATGAACTAGGAAAAATGTTTCAATCTCCTGATTTCAAATATGCTCTAAAAAAGACAGGTCTTCATTTATCAGATGTTGTATTTAAATTAAACCATCGGTCTGCTTTGGTATCAAGCGAAAACGTATTGAAAAACGGTATCAAGAAAAAGATGTCTCAGATGGCAGGAATCATGTCGGAGCTTCGTTCTTATGAAAATACTGCCGGACTCTACGAAAAAGCATTATCTTCGTGGCATACTAGTGGTATAGAACAATATGTACAATAAGATCCTCTGGATCGTATTTACACTTCTTACTCTTATTCTTGCGGTATTTTTCTTAAGATATCCCATCCAAAATTCGGGAGGGGATATAGTGGAATATTTCGGGATGACGGAATCCCTCATTAAACACTTTGGGTTGAATCTAACCGACGCCGATTATGACAATCTCAAACATAGTCTCAATCCAGGGTATTTTATAAACACCCAGAATTCAGATCAAAACGGCGGTTTTTTCTATTACATGAAGGGTCGAGATGAAAACCGATATGCCGTTCATTTTCCGTTTTACTCACTCATTAGTCTTCCCGTAAGAGGTTTTTTAAAAATATTCAACCAAAATGAACTTCTGACCCTTCGTATGGCAAACCTTATTTTATTGACCATCGCAGTATACTTTGCGCTTCGAAAATATACTTCCCTGTTTAAACGAATTGCGTTTTTGATTCTTGTATATGTTTCGCCTATCGTATCGTTCATCTTATGGCCGGGACCAGATATCTATTATCTGTCTCTTTTGATGGTTGGCGGGTTTCTTTTTTTTCAACGCATGTACATTTCTGCAATTATCTTAACCGCACTTGCTTCTTGGCAAAGTCAACCACTTATCATTCTTTCTTTGAGTTTCCTTTTTTACTATATCTATAAAAATTTGCACATAGAAAAAACAGACGGAAAATTGAACTTTTCCTTGGATCCAATCCTAATCTTAAAAAGCTGTTCTCTTATTCTACTCATGGTAGTTCCATATATATATAACTACTTGATATTTGGAGTATTAACTCCCTGGACAATCTTGAATGACGGGTGGACGATTATAAATGGATTTGGGATGCAAAATGTGGGACTTAGAAAATTATACGAGCAGTTTTTTGATCTTAATATTGGGTTGTTTTGGTATGCTCCTCTTATTCTTATTATTGGGGTTTATTATGCACTAAAGACTACTCGTAAAGACAAAAAAGGTATTTTTGTGTTGGGAAGCCTCATTCTTACTGCAATATTCTATCAGACCAATCCGGCGTGGAATTACGGTACTGCAGGGTATGGGCCTACACGACATATTCTATTTGTAATTCCATTCTTGATAATAATATTAGTGGACCATTTGCAATATAAAGTAAAACATATAGTACTGCTTGGTTTTATCGTACTAACTCAGCTGTATGCTCTTTCATTTAACGGATATTTAACTCCAGATTTTACAAATTCTCTTCGGCATAGCGTATTTGCATCATTTGTTTTAGATTATTTTCCCGATTTGTATAATCCTACACCTGAAATATTCGTAGATCGTACAAATCATACTGATTTGAAATACATTTCATCCGCAATTTACAAATATAACGGGATATGCAGAAAAGCATATATTCTCAAACACGAGACTGATATCCTTAAAAAGGAATGTGGATATATACCGTCGGGATACGAAAGTCAGTTGGAAGATGAATTTGTGGGGATAGCGAATAAGTCCAGAAATGTTTGGACTACCGAAGCTACGTTTTGGCCGGATCCTGAAAGCTGTTCCGATTATTTTCAATCTACTTCCAACAAACCATATATTTGTATGAAGACGATAAAGGATATGGCAAAATACACAGGAATTTCGGATTTAAATAGAATCAAATCGCTTCCGGAGTATCCCTATCCGGGCGTATGGGTGATGACAAAGGGGGATCCAGTAAAAATTACAGTACCTCCAGGTTATATAATAAATCATTATTCCATGGATGGGGTCTATGTTACGTATCAGTAATTCAATCAAGGTCCATTTTCCTATCATATTATTCCATCTCGTATTTCTTGCGACTTTCCTTTCGAACTTTCCATGGGGAAAAATGCTTATCGGATGGGATGCGATAAATCCAGAATTAAATTACTCCATCAATTTCTCCCGTTCGCTATTTGCTTCCTGGCAGGAAAATTACGGTGTAGGACTCCTTGCTGGACACGGGTTTGCTTCTCTTCTTCCCCATACGATTATTACCTTTTTATTGTCGATTTTTTTCTCTAATTGGGCGATACGATCCGTATTTCTTTTTTTGTGTCTATATTTAGGAGGAATAGGAATGTATGTTCTGTGTAGGTTGATTTTAACCATATGGACACGGGGGAAACATGATTCTCCTAAAATAATTCGATATATTCCTCTTTTAGTATCTCTCTTTTATATGCTGAATCTCGGGACGGTTCAGAATTTTTATCTTCCTTTGGAGCCTTATCTTGTTCATTTTGCCATACTCCCATGGCTTTTTTGGTCTTCAATTCAATATTTAATTACTAATAAAAAAAAATATCTTTTGTACTTTGTAATAGTAAATCTTTTCGCATCGATTCAAGGGTTTATTCCGTCGGTATTTGTATCTTGCACCGTAGCGTTTGCAGGTTTTTTACTTATATTTGCATATACTGATAAAACTTCACTAGTGAACTTTAAAAAATCTGCAATTCTATTTTGCCTTTATATGCTTGTCAATGCTTACTGGTTTTTCCCGTTTATGTATTATCAATTTACGAACAATTCTACCGAACAGGCATATAACAATATCCAGTCAACTCAGGAATTTATCGATAAAAGTCATAAATACGGAGATCTTTCCAATGTCGCACTTTTAAAGGGGTTCTATTTTGATTCCAAGGAAAGCGATCAGTATGTTCTTCAACCATGGAAAGACCACTTAGAACTATTATCCGTAAGACTTGTGGGGTATGGTTTTTTCATAGTTTCAGTTATGGGGCTGATATTTGGAATACTATTTATAAAAGATTGGATTGTAAAGGGATTTGTAGGCGTTTCTTTAATTTCGTTTTTAGGACTTGCAATCAACATTATTCCCTTTTCTATCATAAATAAAATCATCCTATTTTTCTCTCCTTCATATAGTCAAGCTTTTCGAACAACATTTACAAAATACAGCACATTGACAGCGTTTTCTTATAGCATATTTATTGCTACAGGTTTGTATTTGTGCATTATATTTCTATACCATCGTACCAAGAGCCGATTAATTAATGTAGGATCGATATTATTTTTTGTTATTTCCATTTTGTATTATTCATTTCCTATACTGCAGGGTAATCTTATTTACAATAAAATAAAACTAAATATACCTAGCGCTTACATAGATGTAATGCGTTATATGAGAGATAAACCAGCAGGAAGGATAACAGATCTACCTCAAGATTGTTCCGAAGGTTGGTACGGATATAACTGGGGATATTTTGGGTCGGGATTTAATTGGTATGGGATTGAACAGCCAATAATGTCACGGACGTTTGACGTATGGAGTAAGAATAATGAGAATTACTACTGGGAAATAGTCCAATCCGTTCGAAAAAAGGACTATATTCAGATGGAAAATGTATTACGCAAGTATGATGTCAAGTGGTTGATATATGATCCAAATCTCATTCATTGCAGAATTACACGTGCATTTATTGGGTATGACGATGTTATTAAGTATTTAGAAAATTCTCCTGATTTTTCTTTATTGAAAACAATTCAATCTAATGGACTTCTACCTATTAAAATATACGAACACACTAATAATTCATCTAATCGGTTTGTGAGTATAAAATCCAATATGGATAGTGTATTACCGCGGTATACATATGGGAACAATGATATCGCATTTAATAATTATAGAGATTATATTTCATCTAATACCTACGATTCAGGGAAAAATATATACTATCCTTTCCGTTCCTTATTTACCGGAAGAGGAGATATAAATTCAGAATTTACGTTAAAAGATGAAGGTGATCATTACTTGATAACAAGTAGCATTCCGTTACGCGATAAGGATCAATTGTTGGTGATTCCTGAATTAGATAAAGAGGAATTTGTTGAAATAAATCCAGTTACTCTAGAAGAGTCAGAAGTGAAATACCCTTTGGTTTATCTTGATGATACAGCCGTACAATTAGGAAGTAATCAAAACGGAAACATAGACGCCATTAGTTCTTCATATGTCCCCGTTAGCGCAAATCAGATACATAAACTAACAATAGTAATACCTAAAATCAGCGGCTATTATAGTTATAATACTAATTTCTCAGGAGATCCGAAAGAAATAAAATCAACAAATTGCGGTATGGATACGGTAGGATTATCATTGATATCGTCGGTTTATAATGATAGTACAAAATATTTACGGTTATCTAATACGAATTCAAGCAGATGTTTAATATTTGATCTCCCCGAATTTACACATAAAATTTCTTATATTTTTTCCCTTGATACCAGGAATGTAGAAGGGAATTCGTTATTATTCAGTTTGATCAATAAAACAAATCAGACGACGGATATCGAAGCATTCTTGCCTAAAACCAATCAGAATAATATATTCAATTTTATTCAGCCCCCCATGAATGAATTTGGTCAAGGTTATTCCGTTCAGTTAAAGAACGCATCTATAAGTGAACAAAGATCATTAAATGATATTCTTAATCTTAGCGTTCACCCCATCCCATATCGGTTATTATCCCAACTTAAAGTAATAGATGATACATCCACTGTTCAATTAAAATCTACTTCTAATTCGGATAGTTTAGATGTATATCATCCCAATCCAACGTATTATTCTATTGTATTGAATCGACAATTATTCCCCCAACAGGATAATGATGTTTTAGTATTATCCCAAAGTTTTGACGACGGATGGAAGGCATATGAAATAAAATGTTCAACGGACAGCACACAATGTGCAATAAAGAAATTCTTGCCGTTTATTTTTGGCACGGAATTGAATAATCATGTATTGGTAAACAATTGGGAAAACGGATGGAAGATTGACAATAATACCGAGTCTTTAATTGTTATTTATTATCTTCCGCAATTATTAGAGTTTACCGGCTTTGGAATGTTGTTGGGTATTCCTGTATTAATTATTCTAACCCGTAAAAAATCTCAAACCATTTCCTAACCTCTTTACGCTCGGATGCGCGTACCCTATACTTAGTATGCGAATTCCATGAAACGTATATTCCGTCTTCTATTTTTGATGGTGGCGTTTGGGGTTTTAATGATCGTGGTAGTACCGCGAATTCCTCTTGTTTTGTTACAGTTCGGATTGACGCGAGAAACGATACCGATTGCCGGAACCGGGAGTATGTATCCGACATTTCCAAAAGGATCGGGTGCTACCGATGAAGAAAGGGCGACAGAAATAGTAGCATCACCCAAAATGAGAGTTTTTCCAGGAGGAGTAAAGCTGTACGATTATTCCTTCCTGCAATATCAATTAAAGCATGGGGATGTTGTCGAGTTTGATAATCAGAAGACAAAAGAAATTACCGAAAAGAAATACGGTGAAGAATCCGCTTTTGTTAAACGGGTTATCGCTCTTCCGGGAGATACGATTGAACTGCGGGATGGTTATGTTCTGCTGAACGGTAATCGTTTGGATGAACCATACACGGCTAAACCCCGTTCGACATACGGTGGAGACGTAATTTCTGATTGTCACCAATTAGTCATACCTCCTTCCAGTGTATTTGTTTTAGGAGATAACCGGAAAGCGAGTCTGGACTCCCGTTTTGAATTAGGTTTGATCCAAGCATCAGATATACGATATGTCATGCCATGGGAAGATCAAATTCCATATGAGAGTCTCTGGCGCGACACAAAGAATGATTCCACATTTGCTCAATCGCCTACCGTAGATTCTGAAGCTTTTGTTAAACTCGTAAATGCGAAACGTCAGGAGAAAAAGCTAGCAAATCTCAAACTGAACACGTCGTTGATTAACAGTAGTTCCCGCCGGGGTGCGGTTATGATCGAAACTAACGATTTTTCCACAGAAGCGACAAAAAGCGGATTAACTCTTCAAAAAGCTCTCTCGGAATCTGGTTACCGTAATATCGTATACGGAGAAGTGTTTACCCGAGGATATTTTGAAGCGGATGAGCTTCTGGATAATTTCTTGGAATTTCCCCAGACGAAACAAATTATTTTTTCACACGAATATCAGGATATTGGGTTATCTGCCGTAAATGGGCAATTAAACGGGTGTCCCGTTCAAATAATCGTTGCACATTTTGGTGGATATGTTCCACCGAATTATAAGCAAACCGAAATTGACAGTTGGGCGACACTTATTAAAAACATTACGGATATTCTTCCTTCTTGGGAAGGGGCACGCGGAGCAGAAAACATTGATCAGGGAAAACTATCCCGCTTAATCGAAATTCTAAAAACCCGTCGTGATAACGCTCAGAAAATTTACGATAGGATGAAATCAAATCAATGGCTTACGGATGAAGAACAAAGCTTATCCGCAGATGATTCTAAATTAGGTAAAGAAGGCGAGACTCTTATGTCAGAGCTCCTAAAACATTGATATGAGGCTTCATTTTAAAAAATCGTCAACCCTTTATAGATTACTGCCGGTAATTATTATTGGAATTTTAATAATTATTTTATTTCATAGCGTACTATTTCCTCCTAACGGCCAAATGATTTTCGGGGGAGATATACAGGGTGCCTATTATTTCTGGAAGGGATTTTTACAAAATAGTATTCTAAGCGGAAATATCCCGTTTTGGAATCCCTATAATTTTTCAGGAACACCATTTCTTGCTCATCCAAATATCAATTTTTTTTATCCACCTAATTGGTTATTTGTCGTGCTCCCACTGAATGCGTCATTTAGCTGGTATTTTGCGTTCCATCTTTTTGTTGCAGGAGTCAGTATGTATTGGTTATGTCGGAAGTATACAGGACGATTTGGGGCTTTTCTTGCGGGATTTGTTTATGCGTTCGGGGGATTCTTTGTGGCGCGGGTATATAGTGGACATCTGGAATATGTGGATGCTGCTTCGTGGATACCGCTCGTTTTTGGACTTACACGGGATGCGTTTTTAAAAACATCCGTTAAACCAATTTTGAAGGCCGGTATCGGTTTTGGAATTCTTTTTTTATGCGGCAATGAACTATTTATGCTATTTTCGCTTGAAATGTTGGCTTTGTACGGGATTTTCAGGATTTTTCGATCAGTAAAAAAAAGAAATTTGTCCATTATTTGGAAAATTCCAATAGCCGGATTAGCAGCAATTATTATTGGAGCTTCTATATCGGCGATAGAATTGATCCCCCGATATGAATTTCTCTCCCAATCACTTCGTTCAGAGGGCGTGCCGTATTCAGTGGCCGGCACAGGGTCACTGCCTATTGAAGGCTTAAAATTATTTATTAATCCCTATGTTTGGGGTAGCGCATTTCAGGATTCATATACCTATTCCGGCCCGTGGCCAAATCTGTTTGAATATCTTCACTATATTGGGATACTTCCGCCTTTATTAATCTTGGGATTCGCGATTTATCTAATACTACGTAAAATATTCCACCGTTCGGATACGAAAATTCATTCTGATTTTTGGTTTTTTCTACTTATAGCGATTCCGGTGTTTATCTTAATCAGCCTTGGAGCATCGATCGCTCCGAATATCCATGAACTTTTATGGAAATATACCCCTTTGTATAAAGGTATTCGATTTCCTGCCCGTCATCTCTTTTTAGTTGCCTTTTCAGCCTCACTTCTTACCGGACTGGTTATAAATACTATCCGGCCTGTTTTCTTGAAGCTCCTTATTGTGATAGTGGTTGTTATCAACCTTCTTATTTTTGATATGAGATTTATCACGCTTACTCCAGTGCCTACCACTCTCGAAAATCAAAAGCTGATTACTATGCTTTCTAAAGACAAAAATTATAATCGTATTCTACCTGATTATTCTGTGGTATCAGAGGTTCGTAAAGATATGGATTTCGGTTCTTCAGCAATTCATCAAATATTTTCAACAAGTGATTATAATTCGATGATTCTTTTCAGGTATTATGATTTTATCGATTTGGCAAATAAAGCAACCGAATCTTCCATTCCTTATTATAATGTTGAAATTCCTCCGCTATCTCCCTCATCTGCCTATATTAATTTTCTAAACATTTCATACCTTCTTTCTGACAAAAACAACGATTCGGTTTTAAATGGAAATATTATTAAATATAAATTAATTTCTGATGAAATGCGTTATCGATTATATAAAAACGTGTCTGTTCTTCCCCGATATTTTTTTGTATATGATGCTTATCAGTTTAATCAGACGAAGGAATTGCGGGATGCATTGCGGGGGAATACGTATGATTTAACAAAAATCGTATTGTTCAGTAAAGAAGATGATGATGCAGCTGTCCCAACAATCAAATGTGATAATAAAGACACCGGTAAAGTAAATATAATTGATTACGGAATAAATCGTATAACATTGAACGTATCAAACGATTGTGATGGGTTTTTAATCGGGAGCGATGTGTATTATCCCGGTTGGAAATCCAATATTGACGGGAAGATAAGTCCCGTTTATCAGGCTAATTATGCATTCCGCTCCCTATTCGTGCCCAAAGGTACCCATCGGGTGGAAATTTATTATGATCCTTTCGTTTGGTATATAGGCGGATTAATATCAGTTATAACCATATGCTCGATCATATTTTTTTGGAAGAGAAATGAAACTTAATATCCGACTATCCATTACCATTATTATTACCGTCGTATATTTTATTATTCATTTCATAATCGCGAATGATTACGGTTTATCATGGGATTATCATTACCATAACTATGCGGGTAGATTTCATATCGGGCTTCCGATCCCTTCCATTCAAGATCCAGCTCCCGTACCCTTTTCACCACCCGATCCGAGGTTAACGGTTGAAGATCCGTTTGGTCCTTTTACGCAAATTATTCCCAGTTTTTCCCAATATTTATTTTATGAAAGACTCCATATCTTGCCGTTTGATACAGCGTATGACTTACCGATGATTGTATTTGGAGCATTGGGTGTCGGTTTAGTCTTTTATTTGCTTTCGGATATCGTCGGACTTGCGGCTGGTTTCGCGGGAGCCGCATTTTTAGGACTAATGCCCGTATATTTTGGCTATCTTCATAATGATATGAAGGATATTCCGAACGCGTTTGCTTTTTCACTAGCTGTTTACTGTTTCTGGAAACTTGAAATGAAGCGTAACTTACGGACTCTTCTATTGGCAATTTTATCGTTCGCTTTTGCGTTTAACGTAAAAATAAATTCAATTATGATCCCTGTAGTGTGTGGAGTTTGGTTTCTGATGATTCATAGAACAGAACTAATCGGAATTATTCGAGGAAAACTTCATTCCATAATTAATAATCGTTTATGGATTGTAGTCGTATATTTTATCACTGCCCCTGTAGCTGCTGTTCTTATGTGGCTCCCGTTCTGGAAGGATCCGTTTGGAAAACTTCTGGAGCTTCCGTATTTTTATTCCAACAATACGATCAATATGCCAGTCTTACTGTTTGGGAATATATTCAGATCCGGTTTTAATATTCCTCCTTACTATCCTTATGTATATTTAGGCATTACCATTCCGTTACCGATTCTAATATTTTTTGTGATTGGAATTGTCTATGCTAGTCAGACGCTTCGTAGGGGAAACCGTTTTTCGTTATTATTGCTTCTTTGGTTCTTTATTCCGATCTTGAGATATCTTTCTCCGAAGGCGGGAGCCATTGATGGTGTTCGTCATTTCATGGAAATTGTTTATCCGCTAAGTATGATTTCAGCGCTGGGCGTTTATTGGCTATTTCATAAATTTTTTCTAAGGAAAAAATTATTAATTTTCGGAATTGTTATTTCCTGTATTACAGTTGGGATGTTGATACTGGAGGATGTTTATTATCATCCGTACCAAACCAGCTATTTTAACCCGTTTATTGGAGGAATTAGGGGAGCATGGGGAAAATTTGATATCGATTTTTGGGGAACTCCTCAAAAAGAAGCTATTAGTTGGTTGAACGCAAATGTACCGCCGAATTCTTCCGTATATATTGTGATGGCTCAAAGTACCGCGGCGACGTACTTGCGGCCAGATCTATTGAAGTACGTAAATACAAAATCTATTGCGGAAAGCGATTACGTTGTGGTTCTCAATAGAGAGACCTTTTTTACTGTGTATGATGTGTCTAATTATATTACAGGGAAAACGATTCATAAACCGGTTGCGTTTGAACGGACGATTGATGGAGTCCCGTTAGTTTGGGTATTCAAAAACCGATAGGGAAGTTTGATTAAAAATATAAAATAGTCAGACAACGTTTGGTTGACTCTTAATTTACTTATCCCCCAAGTACGGGGTCTGTATTGTATTGGTATTTCGGTAATTCGAAATCCATATTTAGTAGCAATCAGGATAAACTCCATATAAAACGGATATCCTTTTTCAGAAAGATCCTTTTTAATTTGCGTTATGACGTCCCTTTTTATCAACCTGAATCCCGAGGTATTATCCAGGGTATGCAATTTTAACAGTTTGGCTATAAACCTGTTGGTAAACAGACTAACGAATTTTTTCCATGTCCGTTTCTCATGATTGATACCTCTTTCGATAAACCTGGATCCTATGACGATATCCGTTCCTGATTTTTTTATTGACCGAATAAAATTCGCTAGTTCTTCCGGTTCATGATTAAGGTCTGCATCCAGGGTAAAAACATACGTTGCTCTTTTTATCATATGGTTGAAGCCTTCGCGGTATGCAATACCGATTCCGAGAGGTTTTGAGTAATATAAGTACTCAATATTATATTTTTTCTTTAATTGATCCAATATGCTTAACGCGGAACGATTTCCCTGTATAATATATAAAACCTCAAGATGTATTTTAAGACTTCTTGCCGCTTTAAAAAGTCGCCGAGTGAGCTCAGAGAGATTTCCATCTTCGTTATATGCTGGAATGATAGCCTGTATTACCATAGGTTTAAAATAGGGTTTATATAGTAGGTATGATACTATATGGATTATTCAAAGTGAATCTGAAAAAGGTATGCTGAAATGAGAATATTAATGATTTCGTATTGGACTTCACCTCTGGCCTCGCTTGGGGTTTGGGAAGCAGGGGGTATGAACGTTTATGTGCTCAGTTTAGCTTCTGCATTATCCGAAGAAGGCCATACTGTAGATATTGTTACCCGGACTAAAAAAAGAGTTCTTTCGGTAACAAAACTTAACAACCGTTTACGCGTTGTGCATATTCCGGGAAAGATTTCACGGTATTATTCCGATATGATTCCGTTTTCTAATAAAATCAATGACTATATTAATGAAAAAAAGTTGAAATATGATGTTATCCATTCACATTACTATTATTCCGGATTAATTGGATTGAATATAAAAATGAAACTGGGTATACCTCTTGTTCACTCATTTCATACACTTGGTGCATTAAAAGAAAAGTCAGTAGGGGTTTCAGACAAAAAAAGAATCCAGTCAGAAAAAAGGATTATTCTTAACGCTGATAAAATCATATCATCTACAATCCTTGAAAAAAATGATCTCGAACATTACTATCATGCAAATCCTGAAAAAATTTCCGTAGAAGCGCCTGGAGTTGATCATCATTTATTTCATCCGATCAACAAACAAACAGCTAGGAAAAAACTTAATTTAGACAATGAAGCCCCTATTGTGCTTTTTGTTGGTCGTATAGATCCTGTAAAAGGAATTCGGATATTAATCGAATCGGTGGTAGAACTAGTTAAATTGCACGATAAGCGGTTAGAGAACTTAAAAGTTTTTCTTATCGGCGGTGACGTTAAACAGAAGAAATTTTGGAAGCAAAAAGTTGTTACAGAATCCATGAAAATCATAAAACATAATAATCTAGAGAATTGTGTACAATTTATCGGAAGCCGATCTCATCACAAATTGCCCCTTTTTTATTCCGCATGCGATACTATGGTATTGCCATCCGTTTATGAGTCTTTTGGGCTCGTACTTATCGAAGCAATGTCTTGTGGGGCGGCGGTCATTGCGTCTCGCGCGGGAGGTCCCGAACAGATAATTCATGATAACAAGAACGGACGATTGTTTGAAAGCGGAAATTCGAGTGAACTTGCGCATATTTTGACGGAATTGCTGTTGAACGAAAACAAAAGGAATAAAATAGGTAAAGAAGCAATCCGGACCAGTCAGGATTATTGTTGGGATAAACAAAGCCGGAAGATTATTTCTATATATAAATCTTTACAATGATAACAACTCGTATATTTTTTATCCGTCATGGAGAAGTGGAAAATCCAAACAAAATTCTTTACGGACGACTGCCTGGATTTGGTTTGTCGGAAGTAGGCAGAAAACAGCTTATGGATACTTCAGAAAAACTTAAAAACAGAAAAGTCGATGTAATATTTTCAAGTCCTCTTCTTCGGGCCCGGGAATCTGCAAAAATATTAGGTGATCGATGGAGATTGATACCAAAAGTCTCACGTCTCCTTATAGAAGTTGATCTCGCCGTAGAAGGAATGTCTACGATAGAATACAACGCGAAAGTTCAGCCACATCTGTACGATCCATATTATCTGGAACAGGGTCAGGAAAGTATTGACCACATCAGTAAGCGTATGACAAAATTTCTTCACATGATATTAAGCGAATATAAAGGAAAGACTATCGCTGTAGTATCGCATGGAGATCCAATAGGGATATTAAAAGCAGATATAATGAATAAACCGTTTACCTTTGATTTTAAAATGACAAATTACCTCAAAACGGGCCAATGGGCTGAGCTCATATGTAAAGATTATGTATGTGAGTGGTCAGATTTATCTTTATGAAATCCAAATTAAATCCCCATCACCATTTCTATTGTCATCCAATTTTTAAAGCCATTGTATTCTCTGTCTTATATATTATTTTAAGTATTATTGTTAATACCGATATCTTTCGGGATTATGATTACCGATTGATGTTATATCTACAAAAAGTAATCAGCCCAAAATTGGATGGTTTATTTTCATTGCTGACATATACAGGATCCGGAGAATTTACCGTGTTAATTATTGTCTGTCTTTTTCTTTGGTTGTTATTCAGGAAAAAAAAGTTATTTATGGGAATTTTTATATTCTTTTCAATTATGATCATTGAGTTGTCAGGAAAACTAATGGTTTATCATCCTAAACCACCACCGTTTTTTACCCGTTCAGTCGTGTATATCCGTTTACCAACCAGTATGTTTATCGAAACATCGTATTCTTACCCATCGGGACATATCGCGAGGGTATTTTTTGTTTTAACCATATTTATTTTTTTCCTTTCAAACTTAAAAATAAGAGGTCTGTATAAAAAGGGAATGTATATTCTTATATTTCTTTATATGGTTGTTATGATTATTAGTAGAGTATATCTGGGAGAACATTGGATTTCAGACGTTTTCGGCGGGATATTATTAGGGAGTGCTATAGCCAATTTTTCACTATTATTCTGGTGAGCCTATGAAAAGTTTTAAATTCCAAGAGAAATTCGAACAATTTATCCATATGTATTTGGATATGAAAGTGGGAATGTTAACTGTGCGCTGTCCGTATTGGTCCAATAAAATACAAAACGGTCTCGTTACTGTACGGGGTTATGAAGAAGGAAAAGGAGTTGCGACGCTAATTGGGACTAGACTGAACACTGTAGTTCAAGCTTACGCACGTCAATACCCTTCGGAGAAAATAGATAACCTTCTGATTATGAAGTTAGCTAAAAGAAATAAGATCGGAATCGATTGTTCAGGACTCGCATATCGAATTATGGAATTTTTGCTTCAGTCAGATTTAAACCATGGTAAGATTCGAAACCTTGAAATTATATTCTCCGGAGGTGCACGAAAAACAAATGTTCAAAGAATTACAAGCAGTAATTACTGCATTAAGGTTGATAATCTTTTACATATTCAAATCGGCGACATGATAAGAATGATGGGCGGTAAGCATGTTGTTGTGATAACAGACATAACAAAAAAAGAAATAACATACATCCATTCATCTCATCGTTCAGAAATCTGCGGTGTGCATACTGGAAAAATATCGATAACAAATTCAGAAAAAGATCTCTCATATCAAAAATGGAACGAGAAGACTGTAAATCATGAAAACTGGGGTCAGAGTTATTTTCATCCGGAAAATGGAGATGGTATCTATCGTTTAAAAGTATTTAATAAAGAATATTCTCAGTCTTTCATAGAAAAGTTTTTAGAAAAAGTACAGGGAAAATCAATTCATATCGTAGGAGTCACGGGGTCTGAGGGGAGTAGTATTCTTCGACTGTTATCAAAATATTCTGTCACAAAAATTACCGTTCACGATTATATTGATTCTAATCATATAGAAAAAAGCTATAAACTCTGGCATAAAGGGATATCTGTTGATAAAAGAAATAAACTATATAAACAATTTTTAACGGATCTTAAACAGGTTACGGTACGTTTTGGATCGGAATATCTTAAGGATGTTGAAACTGCCGATATAGTCTTTGTTCCCCAATCCTGGAGGCTGTATCATGAACGCAATATTAAACTGTTTCAATTAAATTCAAATAAAGTCCCGTTTTATTCAATTACCCGTTTATATTTAGATTTTAGTCCATGTCGAGTGATAGCGGTTACAGGAACCGTTGGAAAAGGAAGCACATCCTATCTGATTTATGAGTTATTAAAACAAGCAGGAGAGGACGTGTATTTAGCCGGAAACGATACGTGGTCTATCCAGCTGGCAGATCAACTGTTTGATCTAAAGCAGAACGCATTTTTAGTTTTGGAAATATCTCACCGGCAGTTACAGGACGGTTTTTCGAGAGCTCCTTATATTGCGCTATTCACAAATATTTATCCAAATCATTTAGATGAGATGAAATGGGATAAGTATAAGAATTTAAAATACTCTCTTTTTATACATCAAAAACAAGACCAATTTTCGGTACTGAACTACGATAATATTCCGGTTCGCGAGCTTGGTAAAAGATTAACTTCGAAAGTATTGTATTTTAGTCTTCTAGATAACAAATTGAACACTAAAGATATTCAAAACATATATAGCAAAATAAAGAACATAAAAAGTGATCATTATTTATCAAATATATTATCAGCTCTATTAATAGGTAAGATTTTGAATATAAATATTGATCAATATTGGAAAGACCTTATTCAATTGCCTCCTTTGCCAGCACGACGTCAATTGGTGGAAACGATTAATGGAGTAAAAATAATTGATGATTTGAAAAGTACAACTCCATGGGCAACAATAGCGGCAGTCTCATTAATTCCTAAAACTATATTAATTTGTGGCGGAAGACCAAAAGGCATTGATTATTCAACATTTTCCCGAGAAGTCCCCAAATATGTTAAAAAGATAATTCTTATAAAAAGCGAATTGTCAGAAATTCTTCAACAACATCTACCGAATTCGATTTATCAAATTACAAACGATCTACGATCTGCGATAGTAAACGCATTAAAATTATCAGAGAAAGGTGATTCTATTTTAATATCTCCAGGTGGAGCATTCTTTTACACAGATTTTATAAAAGGAAAAGAATCAATTCGGAAGATTATTATTTCTCTTCCTCAAGAGGGTTTAACTGGATAGGATTAAGGGATAAAACTTCTAATTCTGTACCGCAAGCCGGGCACTCGATTATTTTCCCCGGTTTGAAATTCTCCGGAATCGATAATGCGTTATCGCATTCAGGACAGGGAACTGGATTTTGAGAATTTTGATTCTTATTCATTACGATATTATAATTTAACCACATTTTATATGCTCAATCAAGAAACTCGCGGTATCTGGAAATACTCAAAATATTTACCACCTACTGAATCTTTGTTTCGGTTAACTCTTGGTGAAGGTCATACATCACTTCTGAGATTTGGTTCTTTCTATGTTAAGTGCGAATTTGAAAATCCGACCGGATCGGTAAAAGACCGCGGTTTTGCATTTCAGGTTTCAGTAATCAAGAAATCCGGTATTACTCATGCTGTTTTATCCTCTTCCGGAAATGCCGCTATTTCAGCCTCGGCATATTGTAAACTCGGTCATATAGGTTTGGATATTTTTATATCAGAACATATTAATCCCGGGAAAAAAGAGATATTAACTCGAAATAAAACGAATATTCATACGACTTTGAAGCCCATAAGTTCCGCTTTTCAGTATGCAATGAAA
>Ga0172379_10003400_pt1 | contig 25443 bp, 21 predicted proteins | sample GrowelOW334metaG_FD_119756 | JGI IMG/M metagenome (GOLD analysis project Ga0172379, IMG submission 119756) | Groundwater microbial communities from an aquifer near a municipal landfill in Southern Ontario, Canada - Groundwater well OW334 metaG | ecosystem: Environmental > Aquatic > Deep...
ACAGCAGAAGCAATATCTAAAAAGGACATTATCTCGGATATCTTATTGCAAGTATATGCTGAAGGAAAATATGTGTCCGATATGATTTCTGTACCTAATGTCCTTAATTTATTTCTTAATGGTTCATCTTTGTCCATTATGTCCGTAACTATATAAAGAGCAGTAATAAGCTTGTGGGTTTTAGTATATGACCCAAAACCAAGCCCCGCAGATTGATATAGGGCAGGAACAGAAGAAGAGGTGTCTTTTATAGAATCTCGTGAGGTGTCTTTGAGATTTTTTTTCTCTCCAAACATCTGTCCATTATATATAGGACAACAAAAAAAGCAAGAGCCCAAAGAGCCCTCAAGCAGAATAATATGTTTTGCGAATGGTCTGGCCGAGGCGGTAGCCGAGGAAAACCGAGGACCTGAGTAAAGCATATTATTCTGCGTAAAAAGTATTTAATAAAAAAAATATTTATACTGAAACTATTTTATAAAATGTGTTAAAATGTTTTTATATGGCAAAAAATGAAAAGTGGAAAAAGAATGAAAAGAAAATTTCTTCCGGATTAAAAACCCCAACCAAACATGGAATCATCGCAGTCATCTTTTTTGTTCTCGCGATATTTTTTTTAATGTCTTATTTTGGTGTTGCCGGAAAAGCGGGAATATTTGTTTATGAAAAACTTAATTATCTGCTCGGTGTAGGATATATTATTCTTCCTGCCCTTTTTATTTTACTCGGAGCTTCATTTATAAAATCAGAAACACCCGACATTGGATGGACACGTTCCATAAGCGGAATAATGTTTTTACTTTCTAGTTTAGGAATGATAGATGTCACTTCCAATAATCACGCGGGTGGATTTTTTGGAGAAATTTTGTCAACGCCGCTGGTTTCTCTTTTTGATGTATATGCCAGTTTTATTTTTCTTGGAGCAATTTTAATAATTTCAATTTTAATGATGTTCGACACAAAACTCAATCTCGCTCCATTTTTTATAAAAATTTGGTCATTTTTTACAAAGAAAAAAATAGAACCTGTTTCGAGATTGAACGAAGATGAAATAAAAGAAGTAGAAAAATCGATGCCGCAGGAAGACAAAGAAACTGCCGGAGAAAAAATTAAAAACGCGCTAGGTGTCGGAAAAAAGAAAGAAGAGTCCCTCGGTGCTCGGGATGATTCTGTTGAATCAGAAGAAGAAATACCGATCAAAAAAAGAAAAGTCGGATTAGGTTCTTACGTCCCTCCTCCCCTCTCGCTCCTGGAAGAAGACAAAGGTAAGCCTAACACGGGCGATATTAAAGCCAACGCAAATATTATCAAACGCACTTTAGCGAATTTCGGCATTGAAGTGGAGATGGATGAAATAACAATCGGCCCAACCGTTACCCGCTATGCCCTGAAACCAGCCGAAGGAGTAAAACTTTCCCGCATTGTGGGTTTGCAGAACGATCTCGCGCTTTCACTAGCCGCGCATCCGATTCGAATTGAAGCGCCGATTCCCGGTAAATCATTAGTCGGTATTGAAATTCCCAACAGGTCAAAATCAATAGTGGGATTAGCTACTCTCTTGGCTGATGAAAAATTCCAAAATTCTTCAAAACCTCTGACAATTGCTTTGGGTAGGAATATTTCCGGTAAAGCGGTTTTTGGCAATATGGTGAAAATGCCACACGTGCTTGTTGCCGGTACGACTGGTTCCGGAAAATCGGTGACAATTCATTCGATGATTGCTTCCCTACTATATAGAAATGGACCGGATGATTTGAAACTTATATTGATAGACCCAAAACGTGTGGAGTTAACTCTCTATAACAATATTCCGCATTTGCTCACGCCGGTCATTACTGAGGCCAAAAAGACAATCTTGGCTTTAAAATGGGCCGCCAAAGAAATGGATCGCCGTTATGACATATTAGAAACTGAATCTGTGCGAGACATAGAGTCATATCATACCAATGTATTCGGTAAAAATCCGAAAAAAATGAAAAAGAACAGCGAGGGTGTTGAAGAAGAAGTAAATGCCGATCGCATGCCGTATATTGTTATCATCATAGACGAGTTGGCGGATATTATGAGCACTTACCCCCGAGAATTGGAAGCGGCTATCGTGCGTTTGGCGCAAATGTCTCGAGCAGTGGGTATTCACTTAATCCTCTCTACCCAACGTCCGGAAGTAAATATTATTACTGGTTTGATTAAAGCCAATATTCCGGCTCGTGTTGCTTTAAAAGTTTCTTCACAAATTGATTCGCGTACAATTTTAGACGCCGGTGGAGCGGAAAAACTTTTAGGCGCGGGCGATATGCTTTATTCTTCGGGCGAAGCTCAGCCGGAAAGATTGCAAAGCGCATTTATTTCGGAATCGGAAGTTAAAAAAGTTGTAAAATACTTAGCCGATGCTTATAGGGATGAGGTATTAGAAGAAATAACATTGACCGCAGGTTCTATTTCAGCCGATAAAAGTATTTTTGAAAGCACTCTCGAGAATAATGATGACATGGAGGATGATGATGAAATGTATGAAGAAGCCAGAGTTTGCGTGATAGAAGCCGGGAAAGCTTCAACTTCTTATTTACAAAGAAAACTAAAATTAGGATATGCGAGAGCTGCCCGATTGATGGATAAACTGGAAGAACGCGGAGTAATTGGCCCGGGGGACGGCGCTAAACCAAGGGAAGTATTGGAAAAAATTTCACGTAATGAAAACGGGGACCTGCCTGCCGGCAGGCAGGAAATGTAATATAATTATGAATCCTAATTTTAAAAAAATAGTTAAAACAGCCGGTTTTTCTATTTTTTTTATTTTAATTATTGTCTTCGTATTTTTTCGTTCCAAAGATTTAATCTTTGGGGTAAAAATTAAAGATGTTAGTTTAGTGGATGGCATCACAGTTTCAGACAACATAGTAAAAGTAAACGGCAAAGCAAAAAATGCGATTAATCTAACTTTAAACGGTCGAGAAATTTCTATAGACCAACAGGGTAATTTTAACGAAACAATTGCGCTCTTGCCTGAATATAATATAATTAACATAAAAGCACGGGATAAATTCGGATATATAGATGAAAAAAATTATAAATTAATGTATGTAAAGTAAAAATAAATATGATAAAGAAAAAAGAAAAAAAAGAAGACAAAACAGTGGGAACAGCGGTACTTGATGATACTTTAAAATCCATCCAAACAAAATTTGGAGAAGGTTCAATAATGAAACTGGGAGATACGCCGAAAGTTAATATTAACGCGATACCAACCGGCTCTATTGGTTTGGATATGGCTTTGGGAGTAGGCGGAATACCGCGCGGGAGAATTATTGAAATATTTGGACCGGAATCCTCCGGAAAAACAACTCTTTCTCTTCACATTGTAGCCGAAGCGCAAAAACTCGGCGGTATTTGCGCCTACATAGACGCTGAACATGCAATGGATCCGGACTACACAAAAAAACTTGGAGTAAATATAAACGACTTACTTATTTCTCAGCCAGACAATGGCGAACAAGCGCTTGAAATTGTGGAAAGTTTAGTGCGAACCGGGAAAATTGATGTCGTCGTCATTGACTCCGTGGCCGCGCTTACCCCTAAAGATGAAATAGAGGGCGACATGGGAGCATATCATGTCGGCAAACAGGCGCGCTTAATGTCTCAAGCGTTGCGCAAACTTACGGCCATTGTTGCCAGATCAAAAACTTGCGTTATTTTCATTAATCAAATCCGTATGCAAATCGGAGTGATGTTCGGCAACCCGGAAACGACACCGGGAGGAAAAGCATTAAAGTTTTATACTTCCGTCCGACTGGATATCCGTAAAATAGCTCAAATAAAAAAAGGAGAAGAAGTTGTGGGCTCACGTACCCGAGTAAAAGTGGTAAAAAACAAAGTCGCCGCTCCTTTCAAACAAACAGAATTCGATATTATTTACAATGAGGGCATTTCCAAAGAAGGAGAAATTATGGCCTTAGGAGAAAAATTCAAGATTATAGAAAAAAGTGGAAATTCCTATTTTTATACTCCACTCGGAGAACAAAAAGAAAAAATAAAATTGGGCGTCGGTTATGATGCGACCCGCACCTTTTTGAAAGAAAATGAAAAAATCTCCAAAGAAATCTTGAAAGAAATTCGCAAAAAGTTTGTGGAGGAAATATGACAAATAAAAGAGAAGGATTTGTACCAATAAAACCACCCATAGGCAATCCTGAATCAAGTTCGGATTATTTTGATTGGCGCAAAGGTAAAGTAGTTGAGTGTTTGAGCGGAGAACTCAGAGAACAAACTGAAGAAGAAAAACAGGCTTGGAAAAAAGTATATGAAAGAGTTGTCACTGGTGAAAAAGAATATGCGGGAAAAGGAACAGATCAGTTTAGAAGAACAATGGCTTGGTTGAACGACGAGCAGCTTGGCTACGTTTTGGCAACTGCGGCCAAAATTGATATTGAATTATCTTTAAAATATGGCCGGCTTGACGCTGGACGTCCATATAAAGTCTTATCAAAAAAAGAAAGAGGGTGGAAAACAAAACTGGACCAGGTAGTCACGACTATAAGTGATAAAATTTTAAAGGGTGAAAAAATAACAACCACTGATCTTGATTCAACAACGTATCCAAATTATCCTTATAATCGTTTTTCTAAAATCCGTTGTACTAAGGAACGTAAAGACGAGATACTTGTGGGCGATATTTTGGACGGAATGCTTGGTCATCGCACGTATGGATATGGAGAGAAAGGTAATGGGCTTTTGGGTTATGTTCCTTATATCTTCTCTATCCCAAAATCTCAAATCGCAAGAATACTTCGATCTATGTTTGAAGATCTTTACAAGGAACAGCTGACTAGGGAAAAAGAGGAAAAATTAAGCCCAAGAACGGTTGTTTAGGCGCAAGAAAGAAATTTGCAAGAAGTTTGCGGAAGAGGCGTAGTTAATTTTATACTCGCTCCACCCTTCTACTTGGTAGTATCAGGATTTCACGCACTAAACGCGCTCAACATATTCCCCGGTTTCGGTATTCACGCGAATTATATCCCCTTCATTCAGGAACATCGGAGCATTCAAAGTTGCGCCGTTTTCCAATGTAATTATTTTATTTCCGCCCTTGGAAGTATCTCCGCGAACGGCCGGTGGAGCTTCTTTAATTTTAAATTCCATCTTAATCGGTAAAGTGACTTTAATAATCGTTTCTTCGTCGTCATTATCCCAAACTAAAGCAGTGGCATTCCCGTTTTGTTTAAAAAATTTTGCCGTATCGCCAATCAAAGCGGAATCCAATTTAAATCTCTTGCTTTTGTCTTCCGGATCACAAAACCAAAATTCACCTTTATTGTGATACAAAAAAGTAATATCACGCTTTATTATATCCGCTTCGTGAGCTGAATCGGCAACATGAAAAGTGGCAGGAAAAACTTTTCCTGATATTAAACTTCGTAATTTAACTTGATTTTGTGGTTTGCGCTGTTGAGTGCGAGCCACATGCGACTCTACCACTTCACACGGCTCATTATCATGAATTATTATTTTTTTCTCGCGGATTTCGCTATATTGTAGTTGTGACATAAAGTTATACTAGCAGTTTAAATGCTTGATAAAAACAAAACTATGGCTGGTTATTTAACTACGAAAGGAAGCAAACCCAAAAATCTCGCGTGTTTAATGGCATTAGCCAGAGCGCGCTGGTTTTTGGAAGTCACGCCAGTACGTTTATGGCTTACAATCTTGCCGTTGGGATTCAGAAATTTTTTCAAAATTTCAACATCCTTGTAATCTATATATTTTATATTGTTAGCTGAAAAATAATCTTGTTTCATAAATTAAAATGGGATGTCTTCAGGATTAATGTCTTCCTCTGGATATTCTATAGCATCAACCTCTCCCCCTTCGGATGCCGGGGCTTTTGAACCGGCGCTCGTGGTGCTTCCTCCTCCGCTTCCCCCCTTAGGACCAAATTGAGTGCGGTCAGCCACTATTTCTGTGCGATATTTTTTCTCTCCGCTTGTTTTATCATCCCAGCTTCTCGTCTGCATTCTACCTTCAACGAGGATTGAGCTTCCCTTTTTCATATATTGCGCAACTGTTTCCGCCTGTCGTCCGAAAACCACAACATTGTGATAATCAGCCGATTCTTGACGCACTCCATTTTTATCTTTCCAGACACGGTTGGTAGCAAGAGAAAAACTACAAACTTTTATACCGGAAGGAAGCGAACGAAGTTCCGGATCGCGAGTAAGATTTCCTATTAAAATTGCTTTGTTTAAATACATAATATTTTAAAAATTAAGCTGCTATTAATGCATCTATCTCTTTATCAATCTCTTCTTTGTTTATAGGGACAACCGTTTCGTTGTCGCTACTTTTTTCCACTCTTGGTTTCCTGCCATGCATATCTCCACGAACAAATCTTTTTGCGGCGATAGTATTTTCTTTAACTGTTTTTAATATCAAAAATCGAATAAAGTTTGAATCGAGATCAAGTTTCTTTTTTAATTCTAAGACCTTATCTGAATCCATCGTAAATTTAATCCAACCAAAATATCCGGTATTAAATTTATTACGCACGTTGGATACAACTTTAACCATCGCGTAGGCAAGCGGAATCATTTTTGGCATTTCATCAGAAATTGCCACACCTCCCAAAGACGAGACAAGTTCTTTTAAATTACCAAAAACAACCGGCACATTTTCTTCGGTGATAGTAGGCACCAAGAGATAGCCGAGTTCATAAACTCTAGAATTTCCATTCTCGTCCATTTCATTTTTTTCTTTAATTTCTGCTTCTGACATGAATTTTATACTACCAAAAAGACCTGAAAAAGTAAACCCCGCCGCAAGAAAGCGGTGGGGTTTACTTAAAAAAAACAAGTAAATAAAATCTACTTATTCAAAATCGCCCGGACCATCGGCCCGACGATTCCATCGCCTTTTAATCCGTTGGCAATTTCAAATTGGATAACAGCCGCCTTTGTTTTTGACCCAAATTGCCCGTCAGCCATTCCGATGTCATAGCCGGCATTATTCAAGAATTTTTGTAGTTCCATAACTTCGTTACCACTTGAGCCAAAATCAAGCCACTGTGTGAAGTGGAATGCCTCGGCGCCAAGCACGGAAGCTGTCGTGAAAGGTAATGTCTCTCCATAAGCCGTACCTTTGCTATTTGTCGCATAAGCGCGAACATAGAAGGTAGTGTTAGACCGTAAATTTTGTGTGAAGTTGCTGGTAAATGAACCAATCCCCGTTCCATCGTTTGTATGTAGATTATTAATTGTCACTGTCGGCAAGGAATTGTACGCAACCCCGCGTGCCGTTACCGGCGATCCGCCATCTGAAATCACCGTTCCTCCGCTAGTGGCACTGGTCGCGGTAATGTTTGTGACGGGAGAAGTAGAGACAGTGGGCAGAGAAATAGGTGTCGCTGGATCTACGGTTAAGGAGAATTGCTTAGAGACCTTTTCCGTGCCAGAAACTACCTCAACAGTGAATATAAAAATCTTTGCGACTTTTAATTCTACACTATTTTCATATATCTTAACTGGAGTACCTGTAATATAAATTGGATTTCCGTATGAAGAACTAATACCTAATCCTGGTATTGGAAAAGATTGTGCGCCGTTATTTACAGTCCAGCCATGGAAGCCGGGATCTCCTCCAGTAGTATTGAGGGCAACCGAATATGGAACCCCCACTTTTGCATTCGGAAGCGGAGAAGAAGTGGTAATGGAAAGAGGGGTGGTGGTAATTGCACCCACATTGACAGTAAACGACTCTGAGTCACTTCCGCCCTTGCAATCATTTACTGAAACCTTCACAGTATAAGTTCCGGCTTTTTCCCAAGTATGAGAGGAAGAATAAGTCCAATTCTTTTTGGAACCGGTAGTTGGATTTATTTGACAAGTCGTAGTGGATCCGATACCTTCTCCCCAGTCTAAACTCCACGACAAATCATCATTGTCAACATCCGTTGCGTTGAAATTGAAATTAACCGATTGCCCCGCACGGATACCCTCAAGAATCGCAATTGGCCCGATCTTGGGTGATGAATTTGTAATCGTTTCAGAAACAATTGTGAATGTCTTGTCGGAAAAATCTTTTCTATATTCTGTACCATCTTGGCTTTGCCAAGTAGCTAAGAAATAATACATACCGGGAGCGTATATATTATTTATTTGATAACTACCACTAGTAATTTGACTAATACCAGAAGCATATCCTTGTCCACAACCTAAATTATAATATTTAGAATTACCCCAAGCATTACTGCTATTGCTTGTTGTAATATATTCACAAACACTACCCTTTTTTTGAGAAGAAAACTCTATTTTATAGTTTAACCAATCGCCGGTGGCATCCGAAGAACCTTTGCGAATAATGTCTCCCCCATTCGGCGATAGGACGGTGATTGAGGGAGTGGAAATACTACTAATTGCAGTTATCATAGAAGAGCGCTCATCGCCGCCACCCTTGCAATCATGAACTGAAGCTAACATTTTATAAGTTCCGGCTTTTTGCCAGGTATGGGAGAAAGTAATTGTCCAGTTTTTACCAGAACGCACAGGAGGATTCACTGGACATACTCCTGAAAAAGAGGGGGTGCCATCTCCCCAATCTATCCTCCATGACAAGTCATCATTATCATCATCTTTTGCTATAAGCCGATAGGTTACCTCCTCACCTGCGTTCACGGTTTGCGAAGAAGGAAATTGAGTTATTGCTGGTAAGTGATTTGTGCTCGTCGCATTCGTAATCTTGAAGTAGTTGTCGCTGGTATCACAGTCTGCAGCACTCGTGATGTTTGTTGCTCGGCAAACTTCAATTTTGTAACGATTGCCTACCCCTTCACTACTGCCAAACCCAAATACTGTCCATTTATAAGACGAACCGGGTACGTTATACCCGACAAGAGAACTGCCACCACCAGGTTTGCCATAATCGTAAGTAATATGAATATTGTACACCCCTGAACTTTGGTTATCAGTCCAGGTAATAACTTTATCCGTCCCATTCACCCACGTTTCTCCCCCATTCGGCGAGAGGACGGTGATGGAAGGGGTGGTGGTTGATCCACCATCGGTTATAAATTTATAAGCTGTCCGATAATTTTCTACCGGTAGTAAATCCTGAAGCCACCAGTTTATATTCAAAGCAGAATTTGCATAGGTTTGAATTTGATTCAACTGAACGCGAAATGAGTGGCTGGCAGTTGGACCCGATGTCATAATTACTTGCAATGTGCATCTTACGTCTTCGCCTTCATCTAGGCGGTAAGCAGTGCCACTTTCTATACCCGCATTACAAGTAAACACTGAAGAAACAACGCCACTTTCTAGGCCGGTAGTTGGAGCAGTTGAATCTTGTAGTTCAAAAGAACCGGCTAATTTTTTATCAAGCGCATCATCTTTTTCATATTCCCAAGCAAGACCCATGTATTGGGTGTCTCGGAGAGCAGTTATGGTTAGGGGGATGTTATAAGTAACTTGCGTGGTATCCCCACTGTCCGTGACTGACTCGTAAGTTACATTGCCCATTTTTACACTAAGTAAATCATAAATGGAAACGCTTCCCACCTTCACGCTTAAGCTTGTTTCGGCGCTTTGGCCGGAACTATTGGTAACGATAAATTTCGGATAGTAAGTATCAGCCTGTGAATAGGCGTGAGTAAATGTCGCGGATTGCTGAATTTTTTCCGAGATATTGGATTGAGTCACATTCTCCACATAACCAGGTTCATCTCCCCAAACTACACCATACGAAAGATTCCCCTCACTTTTACCATAAGCAGAAACTTTCCATGTTCCCTTTTCCCCTGCTTTCAATGTTTGCGGACCGCTGACTCCGGAAATAACTGGAGTAGTGGAAGTTGAATCAACTATAGTTAACGTCATAGCATTACTTTGAGATTCTGCACCAGTGGAATCAACATAATTAAAATTATGATTACCAGTTCCAGCACTTTTAGGAACAACAAAACTAAACTGAGTTGAAGAAAGAAAACTTATCGGCATTGTTATAAGGTTACCGGTGGTGGTTGAAAAAGTTTTCATAGCCGATCCAGATTTAAAACCATAACCACGAACCCATATTTTCCAATCAAAACGAGCTTGTGAACAAGATTCACCTGTCAAAGAATTCCAACCATTAATGGAGGTACAACCCTCAGGAAAGATTTCTTGTAGACTTATAAGAGACGAAATCACAGCTCCGCACGACTCTCCAGTAATAGAGTTATAACCACTAAATGAAGTACATCCTGGACGATATGGTCCGCAAGGTTCTCCGGTTATGCTGCTATACCCTACGCTAGATTCGCAACCTGCTGGAAATATTGAAATAACGGGACTAGAATTTAAAATAGCTCGCGATCTTGCACCCAAAACACCATCAGCAACAAGGCCGTGAGCTGATTGCCAAACCATCAGAGCCGCTTTGGTGCCCCGACCGAATTTTCCATCTGCGGTTAAGCCAAGTTTTGTTTGTAAGCAGGAAACTTCGCTTCCGGTTGAACCCTGCCGAAGAGTATTGTTAATCACACAGTCAGAAGTAGAAACCTGTGCTCCGACTGAATTCGTATTAATAAACAAACCAAAACTAAATAATAAAGCAAACAAAGACAAAAACAATATATGTTTTTTCATATGTATGCATTATAACCCTCTTAAATAAACCAGCAATTTTTGCTGTTCATAACTTTTATGAGAAAAATTAAATCCCAAATACTCGTTTGGCATTCGCGACAATTGCCGCAGCCACTTCGGGCTCCGGTAAATTTTTGATTTCCGCGATTTTTTTGACGATTTCCTGGACATACGACGGCTCGTTGCGTTTTCCGCGATATGGTACCGGCGCCACATAGGGCGAATCGGTATCAGTTAAAATCATATCCAAAGGAGTTTGACGGACAACTTCATCGTAATCATGGGTAAAAGTCAGAACACCAGTAAAAGAAAGCATAAATCCAAAATCAATAAATTCTTTTGCCTCCTGAATATTGCCGACAAAAAAATGCACGACGCCTTTTACTTTGGCATTTTCTTTTAAAATTTTCAGAGTGTCCGCATAAGCATCCCGCACATGCAACATTAATGGTTTATTAAATTCATTCGCAATTTTTATTTGTTCAATAAACGCTTCTTTTTGTTTTTCAATTGAATCGCCTTCTAGGTGAAAATAATCCAACCCGCATTCCCCGATTGCCACCACTTTCGGATCTTTTAAAAATTCCCAATAAATTTTTTCATCAAACTTTTCTCCACGCGAAGTAAATTCGCTTCCCTCTTCTCCCAGCTCTTGTTTGTCATGAAAAGATTTGTCGGTATGTATCGGATGCAAACCAACGATCGCATAAACTCCTTCTCTGTATTGATGCGCTAGTTCAATCGCTTTTTGAGAAGTATTTACCTGTGTGCCGACATTGATTACCCAAGTATCGTTATCCAAGGCGCGTTGAATCACCTCATCCCTGTCAGTATCAAAGGCAGTAAAATTCACATGGCAATGAATATCGATGTATTTGGGAATCATAAAAGTATTTTCCCCCTCCTCCTTAACAAGAGGGAGACTGGGAGGAGGTTCTTAAATTCACCTCACCCTGCCCTCTCCTTATTAAGGAGAGGGTTATTTAATTCACTAATAATTTTTTCTATAACACCATCTATATTAACATTAACTTCTTTGTTCCAAAAACGAATTACTTTTATATTAAATACAGACAAATACTCCGATCGTTCAATATCATATTCTTTTTCTTCAACATGCTGTTCCCCATCAATCTCAATAGCCAACTTTTTTAATGGACAGTAAAAATCTAAAACATAAGGACCGACAGAATATTGTCTTTTAATTTTAAAACCTAACTTATTATTTCTTAATTTGCTCCAAAGAATTTCCTCTTGTGGAGTTTGGGCTTGTCTTAATAAAACACGTTTAATTAAATTTTTTGTTTTGTTATAAAAAACTGTCATGGAATGATTTTTTTGCAACAATAATCATGTCCTCTGAATCTTCCGAGTAAGACGTTTTATCCCAATCAGAATATATTTCAAAATCTGTAAAACCAACTTGCTTGCACAAATCTATAAACTCTTCTTTAAGATAAACCCTAACTGAATAATCTTTCTTGACCTCATCACCATTTTTATTTTTAATAATCCAAGCACCATGCATTCTCTTATCCACAGCATCATATTTATCTATAATTCTTAAAGTCTTTCCAGAAACCAAATGCCGAGTTTCATCTTGTTTATATTTACCTGACAATATCCTTGGGATATTCACATCTGTGTGAAAGAGAAACCTACCACCTGGTTTAAGCGCATTGTAAAAATTTCTGAGAACTTTATTATTTTCTTCCTCGGTATTAAAAAAACCAAACGAATAAAATAAATTAATTACAACATCAAACTCATTCTCATAATTAATATTAAGCATATTTTCTTGAATAAATTTAACATCCACATTTGCTTTTTTTGCATTTTCAATAGCTTTTTTAATATGAATTGAATTAAGCTCACTTCCAACAACATTAAATACTTTTTTGGCTAAACCAATGCTATGCCTTCCATAACCTGAAGGTATATCAAGAATTTTCTCTTCTTTTTTTAAATCTAGAAGTCGGACAATACCCGCCACTTCAACACCTGTTCTTTCTTCTAAAGTTTGCTTTTTACCAATCAAATAACCTTCTTCAGAATTATCACCTTCAAGATAATACTCTCCAAAAAATCCATATTCTTCAGACCACCAATTTATATTTTCACTATCCATAAATTTTATATTTTCCCCTCTCCTTAACAAGGAGAGGGGTTGGGGTGAGGTTCTTCTTAATCTTTCCGTAAAAACAATGGCTTCTCTGGATTTTGGTGATAATAAATAAGTTCAAGAATTTCTTGTGAGGCTTTAGGTAATATAGACCTTAGATGAAAAGCAATATTCGCCAGTCCGTGAACTAATTGTATAATAATTTTCTTCCCCTCTTCTGGATCACTTTTGATCAATTTGAACGGTTCTTTTTGTTGTATAGTTGCATCTAATTCTCCGACCCACATCCATATAAGTTCAGTAGCCTTTTGAATATTGTATTCATTTAAATATTTAACAAAAGTTCCGTCAGGCATAGTCTCCTCTATTTGAATCGGTTCAGAAACATTCGTTGTCGCCATTTTCATAACTCTCGAAACCAGATTCCCCAACCCATTCGCTAGGCCGGAATTGTAAGCTTCTTTGAATCGCTCTAAGGTAAACGGACTGTCTTCAAAGGAAGAAATTTCGCGCAATAGGAAATAACGCAAAGCATCTGTGCCATATTCAGCAACGAGCTCTCTCGGATCCGCCACATTGCCCAAAGTTTTGGACATTTTAATGCCTTGATCGGCCGTGATAAATCCATTCACGATTATTTGACGAGAATTTGGCAGTCCGGCCGCCATCAACATCGCCTGCCACATTGCGGACTGAAAGCGAGTATTGTCTTTCCCACAGTACTGTGTCGGGTTTCCATTAACCCAATATTTTTCGAAATTTTTTTTATCTTCTGGCCAGCCCAAGGTAGAAACGTAATTAACGAGCGCATCAAACCATACATACATCACATGCGCCTCGTCTCTCGGGACCGGTATGCCCCAGGGCATTTTTATTTTCAGGCGCGAAATGGAAAAATCCTGCAATCCCCTTTCCACAAAGGCCTTAATTTCATTAAAACGAAAATCCGGCACGACAAAATCTGGATTTTCTTTATAAAATTTCAATAATTTTTCACCGAAAGCGGTATATTTGAAAAAATAATTTTCTTCTTTGATAATTTCAAGCTTCCGCCCGGGATGAACCGGGCATTCGTCGTTGACGAGCTCCGAATCGCTTTTAGTTTCTTCGCAACCGACGCAATACTTCGCTTCATAATTTTTTTTGTAAATATATCCGTTGTCATTCACCCTTTTCCAAAATTCCTGCGCAGCAGCGACATGATGCGAATCCGTGGTGCGCACAAAATGCAAAATCTCTTCATCCATTCCAAAAATTTTTACTGCTTCCTTAAAATGTAAAAAACTTTCATCCACAAATTCCTGCGGATCTTTACCCGCGGATAGAGCTTTTTCGTATATCTTCATGCCGTGCTCATCCGTTCCCGTATTAAAAAACACATCAAACCCTTGCAGTTTTTTGTAGCGGGCAATAGCGTCCGCGCGTACAAATTCTAACGCATGCCCCATGTGCAGTGGAGCATTTACATACGGAAGCGTCGTCGTAATATAGAAACTATTTGTTTTCATTACTAGTTCGGGCTAATGTTTTACTTTTTTCAATGTCGCTCAAAAATTCCATTACAATAACAGCCACCGGAATGGCCAAGATTGCGCCCCAAACTCCACCCAATTCAAAACCAATCAGCACGGACAAAATAATAACTATCGGTGAAAGCCCTACTATTTTTTTGATAATCAACGGAGCAAAAAGAAAAACTTCGAATTGATGGATAATCAAATAAGCCCCGGTCACCATTAACGCGCTGGATATTCCCCCGGAAAGGAAAGAAAAAGTGAAAGCCGGAATCATGGCAACCAAAACGCCATAAGGCACAAGTTCCATTACTCCTGCGATGATAGCAAGAAGAAGCGCATATTCTATTCCCAAAAGAGACAGAACCAAATAGACAAGGACTGCAACAACAAAAGCCAACACTACTTGCCCCTTCATCCAAAGAGCTATCTTGCGACTTGAACGTATCCATAAATCAACAACATAATCTTCATGTTTGATAGGAAAAATAAGGCGAAGAAAATTTTCTATCCCTTTTTCTTGAATTGAAAGATAAAAAGAAATAAGAATAATTAACACAAAATTGAAAATGCCCCCGAAAGCAACGGAAATAACCGTAAAAAACCCGCCGGAAAGATTTGTAATAAAAGTTTTTGACACGGACAAAAGCGAAGAAATAGAAAAATCTCCCGAGAGAGAACCAACTAGATCTTTGGCGCCGGAAAAAGCTTCATTTTGAAAATAATTCAAGAAAGAAACATTGGGAACATAAGACGACATAAAAGTGGCAAAATTATAAATTTCGGTTATCAGAAGCGGAGCGAAAAGATAAAATAAGCCGGATAAAACGGAAAGCGAAACCGCGTATGCAATTACAATTCCAAAAACTCTGCCAATCCCTATTTTTTGAAAATGAGAAACAGATGATTCCGCAAAAGAAGCAATTACTATTGAAGTCAAAACCACTAAAACTAAATCCCGCAAAAACCACAACAAAAACACACAAAGAGCAACCAAAACAGCTCGAACCATTGTGCCTGTAGATATGGAAAAAGAGGTAATATTATTATTTCCAAACATATAAATATGATAGCACAAAAAACACTAAATCAAAAAAGTTAAAATTTAAGTAATTTTAAAAACTTGGCTTTTGTCTGACTTCCTTTAAAAGGTCCGATAAGCGCAAGATTTAGCTTGTTGTTTTTGAAAATATCGTTGGCTATTTTTTTAATTTGACCTGCAGAAACTTTGCGTATTTCGTCTGCTTTTTCCTGCGCGTTTTTAAGTTCGCGTTTCAAGAGTTCCTGCCCGCCGTAAAAATTCGCGATGTCATCACTTGATTCAAGAGAGAGTTTCATATTACCAATCAGACATTCTTTTACTTTATTTAATTCTTCTCCAGAAACTAGTTCTTTTTTTAATTTTTTACATTCATCCAGCACGGCTTTTAATACTTCTTCAATTCTTTTGTTATCCACGCCGGCAGAAACTTGAAAAAAACCGTGATCAGTGTAGGCATCGTTGTAGGCGCGGACATAATAACCCACACCCATTTCCTCGCGCAGTTTTTGAAAAAGCCGAGAACTCATTCCCCCGCCCAGCACACCGCCCAAAACGGAAAGCACGGCATTTTTTTTATCAAAAAGATCATAAGTACGCACCCCAAGAACAAAATGCGTCTGGTCGGTCTTTTTGAAATTCACTAAAACCGCCGGTTTATTTTGTTTTTCTTTCACTTTTATTTTTTTCTGTTTGTGTCCGCGCGGAATTTTTCCAAAAACCCTACTGGCTTCGCTTATCACCTCCTTTTCCGTTACTGCTCCGGCCACAATTAAAACCGTCGCTTCCGGCAAATAATGCTGTTTTTTGTAATTTACGAAATCGCCACGCTTCATTCCTAAAATATTTTTTTTCTCCCCGGCGATATTCCATCCCGCCGGCTGGTCGCCGTAAAGTAATTTCATTATCAAATCCTGCACATGCCGGTTCGGTAAATCTTCATACATGTTTATTTCTTCAATAATCACGCCTTTTTCTTTTTCCATTTCGGCTTCCGGAAAAGTTGAATTCAAATAAATATCCGAGACAACATCGAAAATCTTGCGGAAATGTTTCGCGTCGGATTTTGCATAATACCCTGTGTATTCTTGCGCGGTAAAAGCATTGTATTGGCTTCCTAGTGCATCCAATTCCTTTGAAATATCAATCGCCTTGGGCCTTTTGGTTGTGCCTTTGAAACACATGTGTTCCAAAAAATGCGAAATGCCGTTTATTTTTTTCGTCTCATATTTAGAACCAGCTTCCACCAAGACCAACACCGTCGCTGTCGGATTATCCTGCATCGGAACAGTGATAACCCGCAAACCGTTCTTTAAAACTTTTTTTGAGAATTTCATTTTAAAATTAATTTATCTTTAAATTTTTCTAAAATAACTGGTGCTACGGAATGGAGCGGTTCAGGAAGATTGTTAAGTTTAAACCATCCAATTTCTTCAAATTTGTGAGGTTCTCCATTAATCACTTTTAATGGGTCAACTAAACATAAAAAATTTAGAGAAACCCAATGCGTATCTTTTCCATTTTGATTTCTAAAAATATCAATATAACCTAAAAATTCGTGTGAAATTATATCAACCCCATATTCTTCTTTAACTTCTTTTTTCAAACAAACTTCAGCCGTCTCTCCAATTTCAAGGCCCCCACCACCAAAATCCCATGCCCCATGTTCGTCTCGAGCATTTATACTTCTTTTGTTCATTAAATAATTACCTTTTCCGTCGTGGCAAATAAATGAAATTGTAACACCGATAAAATCCACTCCTTTTTGCATATTATATTTTTTCTTTGATGTAATTTTTTAGATCCGAAACTTTTATTCTCTCCTGCTCCCCGGTATCCCGATCGCGGACGGTAACAGTATCATCGGACAAGGTGTCAAAATCTACCACGATGCAAAACGGCGTACCAATTTCATCCTGCCGACGATAGCGCTTGCCGATATTGCCGTTATCATCCCAGTTTACCCGCCCAAATTCGGCTTTTAGGGGCGCAAAAACCTTGGTATTGGCATATTCCACCAGTTCCGACTTATTCTTCAGCAACGGCGAAACAGCGCAAATAACCGGAGCAATATTGGGTTTAAATTTTAGAAAAGAACGCACCTCTCCGTCTTTTTCATCTTCTTTATAAACAGAAACAAGCAACGCCAGAATGGCCCGACCGACACCGGCCGAAGGTTCTATAACGTGTGGTACAATTTTTTCCGAATTTTCTTCATCAATATAATCCAACTTATGATTATTCAAATCGAAGTCCGTTCGATAAGCTAAACCAAGAAGTTCTTTTTGTCCAAATGGAAAATCAAATTCAAAATCAATCGTTCTTTTTGAATAATGGGCCCTGTCTCCATCACCAACTTCAATCTCGTGCACTTTGGACATATCCAAACCAATTTCTTCCATCCATTCAAGCATCTCGCCTCTCCAATATTCAAAATATTTTTCCCAATCCGTCGGACGAATAAAATATTCAATTTCCATCTGTTCAAACTCGCGAACTCGAAAAATAAAATCTCGCGGAGCTATCTCGTTGCGAAAGGCCTTGCCGATTTGCGCCATGCCGAATGGAAGTTTTGGATGAAAAGCATCCACGGTATTTTTGAAATTTACGAACATTCCCTGCGCCGTTTCCGGGCGAAGATAAGAAGTAGTCGCTTCCTCACCGGCCCCGACTTGTGTTTTGAACATTACATTAAATTGTTTTCCATCCTCCATGGGATCTGTAAAACCAGCGACGTGTCCGGACGCTTCCCACACTTTTGGATTCATTAAAATCGCTGCATCTAAACCGTACATATCTTTACGTGCATCAACAAATTTTTTCCACCAATTCTGTGTGATATTGTTTTTTAGCGCCACACCGAAATGCCCCCAGTCCCAAGTCCCAGCCAGTCCTCCGTATATTTCTGAACCCTGAAAAATAAACCCGCGTCTTTTGCACAAGGAAACTATTTTCTCCATCAAGTCGTCTTTATTTTCTTTTGTATTTTTTTCTGTCATTTGACTAGTAAAATCATGCTAGGCATTAATTAGTGACCACCCCTCCTTTAGGAGGAAAATTCCCATCACTCTCAATTTTTGTGCTAATACTTGACTTATTTATTTTTATATCTACATTAGCAAAATCATCATGTCCAGTCAAAATAGCATCATTTATAATAATTGGAGATGTATTCACTTGAGAAAGTGAAGGAATAAAAGAAATTTGGAAAGCAACCGAACGCGAAACCCCCGTAATTCCTGTTCCCTTTGGAATTCTGTCAACATCCCAAACTATTTCTTTGGTGGAAGAATTATAAATTAAATTTTCATTAGCAGGCGAAATGGTTCCCATAAAAGTCACCCAAGGCGGAAGAGTAGAATTTATTCGCGCTTTGGAAATACTATTGGCGGTATTAGAAAGAGTCCAAACAATAGTATAAGTTGTCGCTTGTTCGGCCTTTGGAGGTATTGGACCAGTATTGGTAATAGGTCCGGAATAATACAACCCCTTGGCGGAAAATCCAACATCGGAAATAATTTTTATGGTTGCAGAAGTAGAATTATTTAGTTCATTAGTTGCAAAACCCTCAATAGCCTGTTTCCCGAAAATATTTACTTCTATGTTGATAGAAGGGCTGGAAAGCATCCCATCCGCTGCTGAAAATAGTGAAAGTGGAGAAACAGAAAAAGTCACAGAACCAGAATCACCCGGGTTCACTTCTTCAAATTGGTTTTTGGAATTTTTATCCCAAGTTATTACACCTCTAGATGAGTCATAAAATCCCTGTTGGGTTGTTATCGTCTTTCGATTAAAAGCATTGCCTGTTATCTTTGCTTCTATTTCTAAATCTTCCACCTTGGTATCTAAATTATTTACATAACGAATTTGAACATTAATCGGTGTTTTGGAATAATTGGCATATTCTCTTTGAGATACACCATTTACAAAAATATTCGCTTCGATAAAGGGTTTAATAATTGTAACCGTACTTTTAATGGAATTAAAAATAACCCCAATCGTAGATTTATCCGTACTAGATTGTGAACCACTTGATATTTTAAATGTTTTTTCTTCGCCGTCAAAAACATCAACCATCTTCCCAGAAATAGAAATATCATACTCCGCACCGGGAGCGATATCTCCCAAATCCCAGACATTATTACCAAAAGAAGGTGCGGGTATTGATTTTACAAAACTAAATCCAACCGGATAATCAAGCTTAATAAGTATTTTGGTAGCTGGTTTTGTGGCATTAAGTATTGCTTTTACATTTAACATGACCTCCTGATTGGGACTTATTGTAGAAGGGGCATCCACCAAAAGATTTATTGGGGTGGAATTTATATTAACTTCATAAAACTTTTCTTTTACAAAAATAGCATTGGATCCGGCAACTCGATATTCAATAGAAATTTTTATAAGACGAGTACTTCCTTGTTCACCAAAAAGCACTACTTTCAAATTTTCATTACGAACAGCCCCGGCCGGAATTGTTCCTAATGATTCACGAAAATGTTCAATATTAGAAGATAAATCAGTTTCCGAACCTTTGGGATACTCCATAATAAGATCAACTAAATCCAATGGAGAATTATTCCTGTTTGTAATTCCAACAATTAATGAAAGCTCTTCACCGCCAGCGATAAAATTATTACCAAGAATAGAAATATCAATATTGTCATTAGAAACCGTGTTATTCCCGACAAAAAAAACATAAGTGGCATATCCTAAAGTCAAAACAAAAAAAATCACTGAAAACATAAAAAATTTCTTGAAACGGGAAGTTTTCATAAAAAATTTTTCTTCAGAATCAGACTCCATTTTTTCTTTAGTTTTCCAGGAATCCAACACATCGTGTCTGCGTAAATGGGAAAAACCATCTCGGTGTTCTATTTTAGTTTGATAATTTTTACTAAAAAGTTTGCCCTTTAACTCCTCGAGCCTGTTAAGTTTATTTCTATCATCTTCTAAAGACATATATATAATTGTAGCATCCCGGACGAAATTTAGAAAATTTCTTACGGAATAAGTATTTTATAAATGCGTCTCCTTGAGCGCCTGATTAATTTGACGTAACACTTGAGATCTTGATTTAGAAACCTCAAATATTAAATCCTCTTCAAATGGGGACTTGATTAAATTTTGCAATATTTCGTTTTCTCCTATGTAGCCAAGATTGTTGAGTACACGCAAAACAATAATAGCTTCAATGTGTCGCAAATCTTCTTTTTTATCCGCTTTTTCCAAAATAGACAAACCTTTTATTAAATCGATAAAGAGTGCCTCATTTTTTTCGATACCGGCTAATAATCTTTTCAATAAGTTAGCGATGTTAGAAACAACCTTAAAAGTTTCAAGATTTTTGGAAAGTTTTTCCAATTTGTTGGTTTTGGACGCGCTGGTCACTCGCCAAAAATCTTTCCCTTGGACCAAGTCCACTTTTATGTAAGCGAAATCCTGCAAGATAAAACGCAACTTGGAAGACATTTTTCGCACCCCCTGCGCCGAAGCGTAGATCATTCCCAAATCTCGCGTAAAAATAGAATAATATTTTCCCGTTTCGCCGTATCCCTTGCTCCCCAATATTATTCCTTCCGTGTGATAGATGTGGTGCATCTTAGTTTATATTTTCATCAAGAAATTTTTTTAGTCCTTCCAGATCTTTTTTGTCTTTATCGTAAAAATAAGTATTTATTCCAGCAGACTGAGCACTTTTTACCGCTTCGGGGTCGTGTTCAAAATAAATAACATTATTTTCATCCAAATTAAAATTTCTTAACATTATTTTGTAATATTCGGGATTTATTTTTTCGGGATTATGTTTGAGAGTAAAAACTTCATAGGGCATCTTATCTAAACCAAATTTTTTATATTGTTTTTCATCAGCGCCAGTCAAAATTATTTTTTTATTCGGATATTTCTGAAGGAGCTCAAACATTTCTTCAAAAATTGAGTACTCATCTTCCCCTGTTACCTGATTCTTCATTACTAAAACAAAACCATATATTGCATCAACTAAAATAGTTTTCATTCTTATATTTTACCATAAAAAGAAATGCCGATCAGCGAGTGGCTAACCGGCGACGCCTCGTAGTATACCTCAAGGAGGTGGAGAGGTTGTACTCACGAGGCAGATGCCCAAAAGCAGGCTACGAGGAAAGGAGACTCCACCCTTCTTATACCATTTTTACCTTGAAAAGCAAGTTTTCTATCTTTATTTCAGTTCCATCATTTGGTTTAAATTCTATCGCCGACACTAGCACGGTCTTTTTCAAATCATTCTCAAATTTCTCAATTAATTTTTTCTCTGTTTCACTCGTCTCTATTTCCAACACAATCACATCACTCGGTGTCAGCCCCGTTTTTTTTCTCATATCTTGTAGAGCACGCGCGAGCTCTCTATAATCCCCTTCTGCTTTTAACTCTGGTGTTATTTCCGTATCAAGTTTTATCTCTCCTTCAATATTTTTATTTTCTTTCACTTCTTTTACATTTATTTCATCTTTTATGAGTCCAATATACTCTTCCCCTAGAGCAAAATTTTTAATTTCCAATTTTGTAAGCGGTTGACGAACCCTAATTCCCGCTTTCTGTCTTAATTCCAGCCCGAGAGTAACGATTTTCCTGGTCGCTTCCATATTTTCTACAATTTTTGATTTGCCAAATGAAAAAAGTTTAAACGGCTTAGTTGGCCATTGTGTTAAATGCACACTTTCTGCATCTTCTTTATTTTTTAATTTCAACCAAATATCTTCCGCGGAAAATGGTGCAAAGGGAGCAATTAATTTCGCCAAAGTTTTCAAAATATAATATAAGGTCTGCTTGGCTTCAATGTCTCCATCCTTGATCCTTTCTCGTGAACGCCGTAGGTACCAAGTGGAAAGATCATCTACAAATAAATCCAACGGCCTGGTTGCTTCCGTCATATCATACGCCTGCATACCTTTGGTAATTTCATCCAGAGTTTGGTTAAATCGTAATAAAATCCACTTGTCTAAAACATCTTTCGGTTTAGGTATTTTATTGTTTTCTACCGCCTTGTCTCTATACAGTTCATAAAAAGCCAGAACATTAAAAAGTCGTCCAATTATTTTACTCACAATATCTTGCACCGCTTTTTCTGAAAAATTCGCGTCTTCTCCCTTCATTAAAATTGAAGACATCAAATAAAGACGCAAGGCATCTGCTCCATATTTATCTATAAAAATCCACGGGTCGGGATAATTATTTTTTGACTTTGACATTTTTTCACCATCCTCTGCGCGTATAGTCCCAGTAGTGACAATGTTTTCAAATGGCGCACAATCAAAAAGCATCGTGGAAACAGCGTGCGTATAATAAAACCAGGCCCTAACTTGCCCTATATATTCAGCCACAAAACCGGCCGGAAAATTATTTTTTTGCCATTCTTTATTTTCAAAAGGATAGTGATCTTGAGCAAAAGGCATTGAGCCGGATTCAAACCAGCAATCTAAAACTTCCGGTATACGCTTCAAATCTCCGCCGCAAGCCTGCCCTGAGCTCGTCGAATGGGGGCAAATCAGCGGAACATTATCAATATATGGTCTATGTAAATCAAGTTCATAATTTGCGTTGTGTGGAAGCGGAACAAAATCAAGTTCTAAAATCTGAGCATTTTCAAGATGCGAAATTTCATTTTCTAATTTTTTTGCTGTTTCATAATCATTCCAACCATTAACTCCCGCAACAAGCATTCGAATTGGTCCTTCATGGGTAACAATCAAAATATTTCTATTTTGATATTTTTTTTCTATGTCATATAAAAAATCAATCATCCGAAACTTCACACCTTTGCAAGATTCTCCACTTTGGGGAGTATGAGAATACCAATCTTTTTCTTCACGAGAACCATAGTATTCGTTCCATGTCTTTCCTTCAAAAGTTCCCACGTTGAATTCTCTTATTCTCTTTTCAAGAACAAAATTGTCGTCTGAAATTTTTAATTCTCTTTTCACAATCTCTGCTGTTTCTTGCGTTCTTATAAAATCAGAGGAAATTATAAAGTTAATCTCTTTATTTTTTAATTCCTGTATAGAATCTATAATTTGTTTTTTACCATCTTCCGTTAAGTGATCCACATCTTCAACATGGCAACTTATTCTTCCATCTAAATTAGCTTTGGAAACGCCGTGACGCATAACAAAATATGTATTTCCCGATTTTTTTGTTTTGTTTTTCAAATCTTCTAAAGAACTAACAAAAGTTTGTTGTTGACATTTTTCGCATTTCCAAATAGGCAAAGGACTCGCCCAATAGCGGTTTCTGGATATATTCCAATCCGGAGCATTTTCGACTATATTTTTGAATCTTCCCTCTTTCAAATGCGAAGGTATCCAATTCATGCTGTCTGCTCTCTGAATAATATTTTCTTTTACTTTTTGAATATTGATAAACCAAGAAGGCAAAGCATAATAAATGATCGGGGTGTCACAACGCATACAGTGTGGGTAAGAGTGAATGATTTTTTCTTTGGCGAAAAGGGTGTTATTTTTTGCCAAATATTTCAAAACTTCGACATCGGCTTTTTGGTGACCGTCTTTTTCTTCGGATTTTGGTTTTACTTGCATCCCGGCAAAATCAACAACTTCCGATTTAAATCGGCCAGTTTCATCAACATGGATTATCCAAGGAATATTATTTTTCTTGGCGAGATTCATATCGTCCTCACCGAAAGCTGGAGCTTCATGCACGATGCCGGTACCGTCTTCGATAGTGACAAAATCGGCCAACCACACTTTCCAAATATTTTTATTCCCGGCAACTTCGGAATTTTTATAATAAGGAAAAAGCGGTTTGTATTTTTTGCCTGCCAAAACATCACCTTTAATTTCCATCAAGATAGAATAGGTCTGGTCTTTCAGCACGTTTTGCAATCTTTCTTTGGCAAGAATTAATGTTTCATCCCCTATTTTTACTTTCACGTAGGTAATATCTTTATTAACGGCAATCGCGGTATTCCCCGGCAAAGTCCACGGCGTCGTTGTCCAAGCGAGAAGATATGTCCCGGGTTCATCCACTAATTCAAATTTTATATAAACGGAAATATCAGAAATATCCTTGTAACTATTGTCCATCGCGATTTCGGAGTTGGCAATCGGTGTTTCGCAGCGCGGGCAATAAGCCAACACTCTGACCCCTTCGTAAATGAGATTTTTTTTATTCAACTCGGAAAGCGCCCACCAAACGGATTCAATAAAAGTATTATCCATCGTCTTGTAACTTCCGCGAAAATCCACCCAGCGGCCCATGCGCTCAATGCCTTTTTCCCAATCCTTGTCGTACTGCAAAACTTTACTGCGAGCATATTCAACAAATTTATCAATGCCTAATTTTTCAATTTCATGGTGCCCGGCAATATTCAATTCTTTTTCGACAATGTTTTCAATCGGTAGGCCATGACAGTCCCAGCCCCATTTTCTGGGCACGTGATATCCCTGCATGGTTTTATACCTTCCGATTACATCCTTCACTGTACTGCCCAAAATATGTCCGTAATGAATCTGCCCAGTAGCAAAAGGCGGACCATCATAAAAAACATATTTCTTTTTCCCTTTCGTTGCACTTAGAGTCTTCGAAAAAGTTTTATTTTCGCGCCAGAATTCCAAAATGCGCTCTTCGCGCAACGCTGCTTCACTTTTTTTATTGTTTAAATTTTTTTCTTCCATAGATAAAACAAAAACCCGTCCGCGTACAACAATTAATAATTGCTATACAAGGACGGGTTTCTCCGTGGTACCACCTTGCTTACTTCTCATTTAATGGGTTCTACTTCTTTGGCCTGCCCTGAGCACAGCCGAAGGGTTCTTCCCAAAGCTCCGAGGTGATTACCCCTTCAACGCTTATATATTTATAATATCACACAATTAAAACATAACAACTCCCCGCCACTCACTTTACTAAACTAAGGTGGATTGTTTTTTATTTTTGAAGAATTGAACAATAAAATAGATAATGGAAATAAAAGAATATAACCCAACAAAAAACCATGTTAAATCTTTTCCATCAAAACTTATAATGGCACCATTACCATCACCTGTTTCGTACGCAATTAAGATGGAAATAAACACATACACCAATGTTGCTAATAACCATATTTTATATTTTTTTTTATTAAGCACCAAAGCAAAAAGGCTTACAATAAATAAAGTAACACTC
>Ga0172379_10003401_pt1 | contig 25442 bp, 20 predicted proteins | sample GrowelOW334metaG_FD_119756 | JGI IMG/M metagenome (GOLD analysis project Ga0172379, IMG submission 119756) | Groundwater microbial communities from an aquifer near a municipal landfill in Southern Ontario, Canada - Groundwater well OW334 metaG | ecosystem: Environmental > Aquatic > Deep...
CCCTGAAAAGAGATCCTTTCGCGGGCCTTTTTAAGCCATCCAATCATGTGGTGGTTCTCGGGGAATGCTTCAATGAGCGCCTGATCCGTTGTAAAAATATCTTCAGGATCACCAGACAAGGCCACCCATCGGAAAGGTCCTTTACCCTCACAGAAAAGTGGCCGTATAAATTTCGGGATAAACCCGTCGTAGTCGTATGCATTTGGTTCACCACCCTGTTTGGCCATCTCCCTCAGGTTGTTTCCATAATCAAAGGTGACGCTTCCGAGCTCCTGGAGTTTCAACATCAATCCCACATGACGTGCCATGCTTTTCATGGAGCGTTCCCGGTAGGTAGCGGGGTCAGATTTTCTTAGCAGGATGGCTTCTTCCAGCGATATCCCATTCGGAACATAACCGTGAAGTGGATCATGCGCAGAGGTCTGGTCTGTGAGAACATCCGGGACAATACCATCGTTCAGCAAATTCTGAAGTGTATCGCCGATATCTGCCACCAACCCCACTGAAATGGCCTCACCTTTCTCTTTGGCATGCAAAACAAGGTCTACAGCTTCCCGGTAGGAATATGTGATGTGATCGATGTAACCGCTCTTCAATCTTTTTTTGATCCTCTCCGGATCAACATCAACACCCAGGAATGTGGCGCCGGCCATGGTTGCAGCCAAAGGCTGGGCTCCACCCATTCCACCCAAACCACCGGATACCAGCAGTTTATGTCTAAGATCATTGTTACAATATTTTTTTTTACAGGCGGCAAAGGTTTCATAGGTTCCCTGCAAAATACCCTGACTGCCTATGTAGATCCAGCTTCCGGCCGTCATCTGGCCGTACATCATCAATCCGTCCTGTTTCAGTTGTTCGAAATGTTCCCAGGTGGCCCAGGCAGGTACAAGGTTGCTGTTGGCAATCAATACGCGCGGCGCCTGGGGATGAGTCCGAACGACGCCCACGGCTTTGCCGGATTGCACCAGTAGAGAGTGATCCTCGTCCAAAATAAGCAGTTCCCTGATGATTTGTAGAAGAGCCTCTTTACTACGCGCCGCCTGACCTGTGCCCCCATAGACAACAAGCTCTTCGGGATTCTCTGCCACCTTCCGGTCGAGGTTGTTGAGCAGCATCCTGAGCGGCGCCTCTGTCTGCCACGATTTGGCGTTCAGGGTGTTTCCACGAGGTGCATGGTAATTGGGATGGGTAGCATATTTCTCAATAAATTCCAAATAGTTCATCCTCTTCGTTTTTAAGTTTAATCCCGTAACCGGAAGCAACTTCACCCGAGCATTTAACCAAAGACTTATTTTTGACCATGGTGATCGCTTTGTTCATCTCCTCCGACATCACATGATCTGACTCGGCAAACGGGATCTGTTCCCGTACAAGATTGTGGCAGGCCTCCATAATGACGCTCGATTTCAAAGGCTTTCTGAAATCAAAACCCTGGGCGGCGCAAAAAAGTTCAATTCCCTGAATTTTCTCAAGATTATCGATGATCATCAGACACTTGCGTGCGCTAATCGAACCCATACTCACATGATCCTCCTGACCAAGTGATGTGGGAATGCTATCGGCAGAAGCCGGAAAACAGAGCGATTTATTTTCGCTAACCAAAGCTGCAGTAGTATATTGCGGAATCATAAATCCGGAATTGAGCCCGGTTTCGCGCATCAGCAATTTTGGCAGACCGGGGATGGTATCTTTCAGGGAGAGATAAATCCTTCGGTCGGCGATATTGCCCAATTCGGCTGCTGCTACAGCCGCATAATCGAGTGCCATGGCCAGTGGCTGACCATGAAAATTGCCTCCGGAAACGGAGCTTCCATCCCTGAGCAAAATGGGATTGTCTGTAACCGAATTTAGTTCAATGTGCAACAACTCTTTGAGATGCAGGAAAGCGTTTCGTGATGCGCCGTGCACCTGTGGAATGCAACGTATGGAATAGGGATCCTGGACCCTGGAGCAGTTTTTATGCGATAGTACCATCTCCGAATCAGCAAGGAGTGTCCTCATCCGCTCTGCTACGTAAATGGTTCCGCGATAAGGGCGCAGCAGGTGAAGTTCCTCCGTAAAAGTTTTGACAGAGCCCAGCATGGCCTCGAGGTTCATTGCAGCGATCAGGTCAGCATTATCGAGACAGTTCTGTAGCCTTTCAATAACTTTTACCGCATGTGCCGCAATAAACTGGGTACCGTTGATTAGTGCCAGCCCCTCTTTGGCTCCCAGTTCAACAGGCGTCAAACCAAATTTCTGAAGCACTTTGCCTGTTGCGGTTCTAATTCCACCGGAATAAACTTCACCGAGTCCAATCAGTGGCAGGAAGAGGTGTGACAAAGGGGCGAGATCGCCGGAGGCGCCAACAGATCCCTGAGACGGAACAACCGGGATGATATCGTTGTCGATGTGCCAGATGATTCGCTCCAATGTGCCCATCGCGATACCCGAATAGCCCATCGAGAGCGCATGCACCTTTAAAATCATCATTAGTTTGGCGATTTCAGGCGAAATCGGATCGCCAACACCGACACTGTGACTCTTGAGAATATTGTACTGAAGAGTTTTGGTATCTTTTTCAGAAATGATGGTGGTACAAAGAGGCCCAAAACCCGTGTTGATACCATACACACTCTGGAGATTGGCAACAATCTCATCCACTCTTTTCCGGCTCTTTTCGATCACTTCGGCAGCAACGGGAGTTATTCTGCCTGTTAATACTCCTGAGGCAATCCGGAGAGCCAGTCCGGCAGTCAGATGGTCTTCACCGTAATTGAAATAGAGCGTTTTGGTCATAATCTTTGGTTTCGTAATAAAAGATGAAAATTACCATTCAATTTTCAATCAATTCATAACAATAGTCATGATACAACCTACTTTACAGACAAATTAATTAACTCAAAAGCAAAACATTAATGCTATATTTTGGATTTCAATGGGCGACGTCGATATGCGCCGAAGGAGACTCGTGCCACAAACCCATCACCCTTTGCAGATTTTGCCTACCAGAACTGGTACATGCAAATTGCTCTGAAACCCGCATTACGTATGAGTCTAAATTAGAAATTCGTTTTTTATTTCCGGTCTAAATTTATACTTAGAAGATGTCTCCTGAAGAAATGATGGATGCAAAACACAATAAGAAAGTATACACTTTCCGAATTTTGAAGAATCATTATTCATGTTCACTACCTTCCAACCTTTTTAAAACTTCTTGCGGATTCAATAATTCCTCAATCAATTCATGCACTAGGGTACAAGGATTATGAGTCGCATAGCGTTGGTCTGTAAAATTTTGTTTTAATTGCTTTGCCCAATCTATGGCTTGTTTTTGGTTCCCATAAATTTTTAAAATGGAAAAAGTGTTGGGGTCATTTTTTAAATATTCATAAGTATCATTCCCTGATTCCTTTCGTATTTCTCTTTCAAGATATTCTTTATAGTCTGCTCGTTTCATTCCCGTATTTACAAACTGAAAATGCAATAAAAACCAAAGTTCAAAAGCCTCGTTTGTCCATGCACAATTTATATTATTTGAAGATGCCTTTATAATTGCGCTATTGAAACTATCATCTGGAAAATCATCTTTATCAAATATAGCCCAAACACGGTCATACTTTCTACAGGCATCATCACGATTTTTAATAGCGTAGTTTACTAATCCGAGAGTATTACGACCTATTCCATCAATTCTTAATTCAACTGTCCATCGTGGTAACTCTTTTTCTAAAGCCAGAAAATAATTGGGTTCAGTCTTTTCTCCTTCGCAAACAATAAGGAAATATACTAATTTAGTACGAGCGTCAACTACACGTTTTTTTTCTTCTCTTTCAAAACGCTTTTTCCAAACATTATCAATTTTCGCTACTCTGGCCATTTGCAATTAGTTTAGAAAAATCGCCTACAAAAGGAATTGCCCCATAGCGACCTGCAATATAATCTTTTTCAAAAGAACGGTCATTGCGAACTTTTTTACCATCTGGTTCGATATATTCTACCAAAGAATATAAGTCTGTGGATTCGAAATTATTTTTCTCTGTAAAATAAATCTGGTCTCTTCTGAAACATCCAAAATTTAAAAGATTGGTATCGTGGGTCGCAAAAATTAATTGCGCATTTTGGGTGTTATGGACAGGAGAATTAAAAAGTTTTACAATAGCCATTGTAAGCAAGGGATGCAATTTAGCATCAAGTTCATCAATAACAGTAAGTGCGCCCAACTTTAAACCATATGTTAAATTACCTGCCATATCATATAATTTTTTAGTGCCGGCAGATTCCTGCTTTACCAAATCGAATTCTTGTTTATCAATAATATTTCCATATTGATCATATTTATTATGAAATGTTACAATTTTATTATCTTTTACTGCAAAGTCCTGAAAACCTAAACTTAAAGGCGATAAAAAAAATTTAATCCAAACTGTTAACTTATCTGACTCTAAGAACTTAAAGGTCAACCCTTTTTGCTTTTCATGTTGTAATCCTGAAAGGTTTCTAAGTCTATTAAACCAATTCATTATATTTTTCGATATTGCTCCATTGAATTGATCAACAATCGAGAGGAAGAGAGCATTATCACGGGTTTTTTCTTCAATACCTTTTCCTTCTTCAAAATCGCTTGTTACTTCAATTGAGTCTTTATCTCTTATAAATAATGGTTTTTCATTGTTTACTCTACATTCAAATAACCATTCTGAATGAATAACTTTTTTGTCTGCTTCAAATCCATAACGGTAGCGAATTCCTTCAATCAGAATTAGAATTTCAAAAAAAGAAGGTTGATTTTCTGTTTCCGTACTTAATAAAAATGGTGTTACATCAATATCAGAAACAGAATTATTTTGAGCAGAGTACATAACCATCTCCCCCATCCTATCCAATGCTTTAATAAAATTGCTTTTCCCACTGGAATTGGCACCATAAATAACTGCGCTTCTTAATAATTTATATTTCCCGGCTTCAATTACATTCTCCGGATTATCTTTAATTGCAGTAGCTTCGAGGCTGAGAGTTTTTTTTTCTTTGAAAGAAAGATAATTACCTATAGTGAATTCGATTAGCATGTTTTTATCGTTTATGAGAATATTTCTCAATATTATATATCAAAACTAAGCAAATTATTTAATCAATACGTATTTTTTGAGAAATATTCTCATTTTAATCATTGGAATAAGATTAGAAAATGAAATTGCGTGTACAACTGAGCCTTGGCAAATTGGATGTGCTCATATTCTGATTTTGCTGAAATATTGGCCTTTTTCATTTTCTGTTTGTCCATATGATTTCCCAGGTCGTCTTTTACAATGATCGCTAACAAATCAATGAACAAAAAATTGTCTATCAACAATAATGATATATTTTAATCGAGATGAAAGACTAAAACAACCCATGGAATTGCGCATTGATCTTGTCGATGATTTTACTGAGATCTTCCTGGTTTGCTTCAAAATTTATATTATCAACATTGACAATCAGCATCTTTCCTAATGTATAGTGGCTAGCCCAGGCTTCATAGCGCTGATTCAACTGACTAAGATAATCCAGCCGTATGCTGTTTTCGTAATCGCGACCCCTTTTTTGGATGTTGTTGACCAGGGTTGGAACGGTTGCCCTGAGGTAAATCATCAGGGTTGGCGCTTTGATCAACCTGCTCATCAGCGAAAATAACTTGTGGTAATTCGAAAAATCCCGCGAACTCATCAGCCCCATCTCGTGGAGGTTGGGTGCGAAAATTTCAGCATCTTCATAAATCGTACGATCCTGAATGACAGTTTTCCCGCTGTCTCTGAAATCGAGTACCTGGGTAAATCGAGAATTCAGGAAATAGACCTGTAAGTTGAAGGACCAACGGAGCATATCATGATAAAAATCGTCAAGATAGGGGTTGTTATCGGCATCTTCGTAATGCGCTTCCCACCCGTAATGTTTGGCAAGAAGGCGGGTAAGTGTTGTTTTGCCGGCACCGATATTTCCGGCAATGGCGATGTGCATGTTGGTTGGTTCCTTTTTCATGAATGAAAAGTTATGAGATATGAGTTATGAGATATGAGTTAGGAAAATCATCATCAAAGCGTTCTTACTTTATCCTTTTTACTTTATCCTTTATCCTTGTTTTGATTGTTAATGGATAAAAGTTCATCAAGGTACTCCCGATTATTGGAAAGGCGCGGCACTTTATGCTGCCCTCCCACTTTCCCCTTGTCACGCAACCAATGCAGGAAAGTGCCTTTGTTTGCTACAACCACTTTCGGTTTTTCAAGCGTCACACTTTTGAACCGTTTTGCTTCATAATCGGAGTTTAGCTCCTGCAACCTTTTGTCCAGCGCATTGGTAAATTTCTCCAGATAGTCCGGCTCCCTTTCAAATTCGATGATCCATTCATGCGAACCCTTCCTGGCTGTGTCACTCATGAAAACTGGTCCGGCGCTGTATTCGCTGACAATAGCACCAGTTTCGTTGCAGGCTGCCAGTATAGCCCGTTCCGCATTGTCAACAATAATCTCTTCCCCAAATGCATTGATAAACTGTTTGGTGCGTCCTGTGATCCTTAATTTGTAGGGATTTTTCGATGTGAACATGACAGTGTCCCCAATCATGTAACGCCACAAGCCGCCATTGGTCGAGATAACGATGGCGTAATTGATGCCGGTTGCAATCTCCCAGATCGGTAAAGCCGTAGGTGTATCAGAGCAAATTTCAGTCATGGGAATAAACTCGTAAAAAATGCCGTAATCGAGCATGAGCAACATATCCGGAGAGTTGGGATCATCCTGAATGGCAAAGAACCCCTCTGAGGCATTGTAAGTTTCCATGTACTGCATCTTTTCCGATGGAATCAATTTCTTAAACTGCTCCCGATAGGGTTCAAAGGCAATACCACCATGAATAAAGACCTCCAGATTCGGCCAGATCTCCAGCAAATTGGATTTTCCGGTGCATTCCAGGATGTATTTCATCAAAACCAGGTTCCAGGAGGGAACTCCGGCAAAAGAGGTAACATTTTCGTAGATAGAAGTCCTGGCAATCTCTTCAATTTTCTTTTCAAACTGCTCAATCAGCGCTATCTCGGTGGGCGGCGTTCTGTGAAAGTCTGTCCAAAAGGGAAGATTCTCAATCATGATAGCCGATAGATCTCCATAAAAGCTATTGCCGTTCATGCTGTTCGCCCTGTGACTACCACCCAGTGTCAGGCTCTTTCCCGATAAAACACGCGTTTCAGGAAAATTGTTGTAGTAGATCGCCAGCACATCTTTTGCTCCTTGAAAATGGCATTCATCCAGTGACTCTTTTGAAACAGGAATGAATTTGCTCTTCGCATTGGTTGTACCGGAAGACTTGGCAAACCATTTGATCTCGCCAGGCCAAAGTATATTCTTTTTCCCTTCAATCATCTGACTGATAAAAGGTTCTATTTCTTCATACGTAGAAATGGGAACACGTTTTTGAAAATCCCGAATTGAGGCTATCGATTCGTAGTCATACCTCTTTCCCCATTCACAATTTTTTGCCGAACCAATCAAATCAAATAGCAACTCTACCTGAATATCTCTGGCATGCTCCTTGTAGAGTTCTATTTGGTAAATCCTTTTGTAATTGATCCAATTGATGATGGAGCTAACAATAGTCATGGAGTTTGGTTATGGGTTGTCTTAGTTAATTATGGAGGTTAAAACTACGAATTTTCGCGCAATCCGAAGATGGGAACATTTAAATTTTTAACTTTATTCCCTACATTCTTATTACACAATAATATGAACATAGTCGACCTCATCCTAATCATAATACTAATTGCAGCTGCCATTCATGGGTTTATCAAAGGTTTTTTTGCTGAGTTTGCATCAGTGGCGGCAATTGTTCTGGGCGTTTTGTGTGCCATGATGTTTTCCGAATCCCTCCGGCATTGGCTATCAACTGTTGTTTCGTGGCAACCCGGAACCGTCAAGGCTGCGGCTTTCTTTATCATTTTTATCAGCGTAGTTATCGTCGTGCACCTGATTGCCAATGCCCTGGAAAAATTTGTACGAGCAATAGCCCTTGGCATACTTAGCAGGATAGGCGGTGCAATTTTTGGCGTGATCAAAACCGCGTTCATACTGAGCTTCCTCATGTATGTGGTGGTACGCATCGAATCATACGATGTAACCATTATACCCAAAGAACCGAAAAGAGCATCCAAACTCTACACGCCCATAGAGAAATTGGCCCCTAATCTACTTCCTTTCCTCCGGGAGGAAAAAGAGGAGGTTCAAAAGAAAATCATCTCCTGAAGGATTTAAGGATAAAGGATAAAGTCAAAAGGATAAAGTGGTCTCCAAGGATAAAGGATAAAGTCAAAAGGATAAAGTGGGATTTGAGCTAATCCGAATATTTCATCTGTTAATAATTTGCTTTTTAATGGCCAGATGGAATACCCACATAGTCATTTTCTGTTGGTGGGAGAATTGCCTCATGGGTATTTCATTTTTGTTGAAATAAATGAACAACTGAACGGAGTCCACTACTTTATCCTTTTTACTTTATCCTTTTTACTTTATCCTTTATCCTTTTTACTTCTTACCTTCTCGGAGAAATCCTTCCAAAATTTCATATGAAACTCCATGCTCTTCTCTGTGATCAGTTGCTCGTTGGGCGAATAGTCGTTGCCCGGCGTATTGGTAAACCGACTTCCCGGCATGTACAAGGGCGCCTGCTCCGGGTGGAACTGAACGCCAACTACCTCTTTAAAAATTTTGTGCTGAAGTCCTTCAACCACTTTGCCATCCAACGAAGTAGCTATTACCTCCAGATTTTGCCCCTTTTTGCCAACTGCCTGATGGTGAGAACTCAACACATAAGGTTGTTGCTGCTCCAAACCCGCACAAAGTTCTTGAAGATAGCCCTTTGGCTTGATCAGGATAGGATGAAGAAATCCCCAGGACAGATCACTACCCGGATTCAGTTGCGTATTGTAATTCCGGTGACGGATTTTGGCATTGATGGCCAGCATCCCTTCTGCTGTCGAAATGTGGTAGATCCCGACAGGAATATCCTGTACCAGCGTTCCGCCGGCGGCAACATTCATGGTTTGCATGCCCAGACAGAATCCGCGGACAATCAGATCCGGTTTTTGAAGCAACAACGTTTTAAAGCCCGGATTACGGCTGCCCCCAATCAGATGAAACATGAGAGAAGTCTCCATCAGGTGCCGGTTGGGGTCCGTTACCTCTGTCAGCAGGTGCTGCTTTTCTCCATAAATGGAAGGCTGAATATCCGGTCCGCCAAAGAAAAGGATGGCATCCGCCTCATTAACGATTTCCTTAAATGCCAGCGTGCAGGCATTTCCCTGATAGATATTTTGGGGATTCAGCGCTCCGCTGATTTTCTTCAGGGTATAATGCGCAATGTTGTGCTCCTTCAGGTATTTCTCAGACTTTGAATAGTCTGACGCCTCTTTCTCATGATAAACTCCCACCATCTCCAGGTCAGGAATATCAATGACCTTTTGCTTGATCAGCTCCAGCATATTTTCAATATTTCCAACCGTAGGGTGCAATAAAAAGAGCTTGTGCTGAGCAAAAGCTGACAGGATTAAAAATTGAAGAAGCAGCAGGAACAGGGTTTTCCGAAGGATTTGAAAATTTTTCATTGCAGATTATATAATCAAAATTTGTGCCTATTAAATTATTACACAGAGAAACACCAAGAGGTAACACAGAGTTACACAGAGAAAATCTTACTGTGTCCACTCAAAGGAAGTATCCATTTATTCCCTTCTCTGTGTAACTCTGTGCTCCTCTGTGAAACTCTGTGTAACTTTTCTTCTGTGCAACTTTCACCCAAAGATCGGAAAACTTCGCCTGATTTTCAATTCAATTTTCACCGGCCGGAATAATGCGCTATTTTTACAACAAATTTTTTTTATGAACTTTGTAGAAGAACTTTCCTGGAGAGGCATGATCCACGACAAAATGCCCGGTTTGGACGAACAACTTGCCAAAGAGCTGACCACTGCCTATGTTGGCATTGATCCGACTGCTGATTCCCTGCACATCGGTCACCTGGTTGGAGTAATGATGCTGAAGCATTTTCAGGTAGCCGGACACAAACCAATTGTTTTGGTAGGAGGAGCCACAGGAATGATTGGCGACCCTTCCGGGAAGTCGCAGGAGCGAAATCTGCTCGACGTGCCTACCCTGAGACACAACCAGGAGTGCCTGAAACAGCAGCTGGCCAAATTTCTGGACTTTGAGTCAACGGCCCCCAACGCCGCCGAGATGGTCAACAACTACGACTGGATGAGCACTTTCACTTTTCTGGATTTCATTCGGGATATTGGAAAGCATCTCACAGTCAACTATATGATGGCAAAGGATTCTGTCAAAAAACGTCTGGATTCAGATAGTGGATCCGGAATGTCATTTACTGAATTCACCTATCAACTGGTTCAGGGAACTGATTTTCTGCACCTCTACGAACATAACAATTGCAAATTGCAGATGGGAGGTTCCGATCAATGGGGAAATATCACTACCGGAACTGAGCTGATTCGCCGTAAACTGGGAGGTGAAGCCTTTGCTTTGACCTGTCCATTGATCAAAAAGGCAGACGGCACCAAGTTCGGCAAGACCGAATCGGGCAATATTTGGCTCGATCCCGCCCGCACATCTCCTTATAAATTCTACCAGTTCTGGCTTAACACCTCGGATGAGGACGCACAGAGATATATCAAAATATTTACGCTCTTGTCGAAAGATGCCGTAGAATCATTGGTCAAAGAACATCTTGAGGCACCCCATCTGCGCCAACTGCAAAAGTGTCTGGCCAAAGAGGTAACCTGCATGGTTCACTCTGAAGATGCTTACAACACTGCTGTGGAAGCTTCTGAAATACTATTTGGGAAAGGGACGGAAGAGAGTTTGCGAAAGCTCGATGAGGATACGCTGCTCTCTATTTTCGAAGGGGTACCACAGTTCAATGTTTCTCACGAAGAATTGGAGAAAGGGATCAATGTCATCGACCTTCTTGCCGAAAAAAGCGAAGTATTCTCTTCCAAGGGAGAAGCACGACGCACCATCGCTGGTGGAGGAGTCTCCATCAACAAGGCGAAACTGGAATCAGCTGATTTGCAAATCAATGCTTCTCTGCTAATTGGCGGGAAATACCTGTTGGTTCAAAAGGGGAAGAAGAATTACTACCTTTTAATCTCAATATAAAACATTGCAACTTATGAATGTTAATCCTGAATTTGTTGCTCCATATGAGCTCAAGTTCTCCGTTCGCGATTACGAATGCGATCTGCAGGGAATTGTCAAAGAAGATCATCCAGTCGCGGAAGTTTACCCCGCTTGCCTTGCAACATCCCATCATTGAATACAAGATCGCTGCATTTTCAGCCGCTTCATGATTGCCGCAGAACAACCAGTTGCCCCGTCCCAGGGCGATTCCTCTTATTGCATTTTCGGCAAGGTTATTATCTATCCTAAGGCGGCCGTCCAGGTGGTATCGACTCAATTTGTGATAAATTCCATGAGTGTATTTAATCGCCTGCCCAATACGACCCTTGGGCAAAACTTTGGGATATTCGTTAACCATCCATTTTTCAAAGGCAACCATAATGGGGTAAGATAGTCGGCAGCGCAATTCGGATCGCTCTTCAAAGGAGAGCTGTTCCTGATCGGCACGTCGCTCAACGTCATAGAGCAGGCCTATTTGCTCCAGCGCATACGATGCCCTGGCTTTATCCTCCTTCAAACTGTCCGAAAAATGACGTCTGCTATGGGCCCAGCAACCAATAGGTAGAACCCCTTTCTTGTTCTCGTAAATATTATATACTGCATACAGATACAATTAAAAAGAAAAATCTTATGTTTTTCATTTTTTAAAGAATTAATAGTTTGGAGAACGTAACAACGAGTCAGTTCAATAACTCATGCTCTAAGCGGCAAATAATCACTAAGAATCATGAGCAAAATTTAAATCACTGCTATCCTAATAATTTAGTAGCATTCATTATTATTTTGCTATTAGGAGTAATCACGATTATCCAAAATTGATTATATAAACTGGAATTTTAAAATAAAGATAAGAAAAAGTGGTTTAAGCCCATTCTTCTTGTTGGTTCTCCTCCATTGAAGGATTTTAATTCTTCGCATGACAACTCTCTTAGAGTGTCATTAAGAATGATATTGCAGGTCATTTTTCTTGATTTAAAATCAATTACTTTTCGCACCGTCGGTATAACCATCAACAATTCCGGATTTAAAGTCATCCCAATGGTCAATGACGTAAATTGCAACAATTCCCCAAATACTAGTTTTGAACCACTTAGGAAGTGCAATTGTACCTCCATTAATCTCTCTTAATTCAAATTTTTCTAACTCTTTCATAACGATATTCTATTAAAACCTTTCCTCCTCTATTTCAAGGCTTTTCGGAATCTGCCTAAGCTCTGTGCACGTCACTCTATATAAAGTTACGGCCTTTCACTCTCAAAAAGAAGTAGGGAAGGAATTATTTTAACCTCCTTGAAAAATAAATGAAGGCTTACTATATTTCATCATTCCAAAATCGAAAATCGAAAATTCTTATCCGGCAACCGTTTTGACAATCTCTTCAATTTCATCGGCGGCTTCAACCATGGTACTGCGGATATTTTCAGGCATTGCTGTGGCGAACATTCTGCCATTTAAAGTTGCCACATAGATTTTGCCATCAGCTTTTTCGTACACCGAAATCCGGCAGGGCATCATCACGGAGACAATCCGTTCATCGCTCTTTTCGAGCATGGCGCCTGAATAGGCAGGTTTACAAATCTCAACCACCTTAACCGGCCTTACCGACTTTCCGGATTTGGCCAGGGATTGCTGCAGATCGTGGTTCGCCGGGTTTCCCCAATCACGGTCGGTAGCAGCCGTGATCAATAACTCAACAGTTTCGTTGAATCCAAAAAGACTCTCTTTCTCAAAAATTGGTTGATTTTCCTGCATGGCTATTGTTTTTTATACTATTAAACTGAAACGATCCACTGAACTTTCAGATTCAGAAATCATCCCACTAAGTTAATCCTATTTCCAGCTATTTCAACATATTTCAACTTATTTCTATCTGTTTCCTATCCTCAATCCATCTCTTTTGCAATCGAAATAGCGGCAATCGTGCCATCCGCTACAGCAGTGGTAATCTGTCGGTATTTCTTGCTGATCACATCCCCTACCGCATAAACATTGGGAATAGAGGTGCGCATCTCATCATCGGTTTTGATGTAACCCCACTGATCCAGCTCCAGTTTGTCGGTAAAAAGGCCTATATTGGGCTTCATGCCAATGAATATAAATACCCCGTCGGCTTCGATTGTTTTGATCTCTTTGGTGGTAAGGTCTTCTACTTCCACCACCATACGGTCGCCAACTTTTTTAAAGGAGCGGGGTTCGTGCAAAAAGATGGGATGAATTTTTGGATTGGCCAGCAGTTTATCCTGAGCTGTCTTGTTGGCGGTAAAGGCGGCAAACTGATGGACCATCGTCACCTTGGAGGCAAATTTGGCGATAAAGTCGCTCTCCTCAACGGCCGAGTTACCTCCACCAATCACGATCACCTCCTTATCGACAAAATATTTCGCATCGCAGGTAGCGCAATAGGAGATGCCTTTCCCTTTCAGCTCCCTTTCACCTTTGGCGCCCGTGAGGTTCGGTGTCGTACCGGTAGCAATAATGATTTTTTTGGCATGGATGGTCTCATATTCATCGATGACTACGGTCCGCTTTACCAAATCAACTTTTGTTACATCCACGGCTACTTTGAAAACGGTCCCGCACAGTTTGGTCTGTTCCGACATGTTGTGCGACAGCATGTATCCGGCCTGGGGATCAATGAACCCGGGATAGTTTGATACTTCGTGCGTGGTCGAAACATGTCCGCCGGGAAGTGAAATATCAACCAATACTGTTTTGACCTTCGCCTGACAGAGATACAATCCGGCAGTCAGTCCACCGGGGCCACCTCCCAGGACAATCACATCATATTCAGAAACCTGCGGTACAATTTTACCTGTAATTTTGCTGACAGATGCTGCCGGCAGCATGGCATTCAGGTTTTTGACGATTTCGCTGCGCTTGATACCTCCGGCCAACCGCTCTGTAACCTCTTTGCCCTGATCGAAGAAAAGCAGGGTCGGTGAAGATTTCACGCCAAGTTTGTCAGACAATTCCCGGTTCGCCTGACGGTACATTTTTACAAATTTAATCTCATGACCGTACATGCCTGCCAAAGATTCAAATTTGGGGGCAACTGCTTCACATGGAGGACATTCTGTAGAATAAAAATCCAAAACAACTTTACCTCCGTTTAATACTTCCTGTTCAAATTCTGAACTGTTGATCTCTTTCATTGCAATGCTCTTTTGTGATATTTTAAATTTCTGGTTACTGTTTCATCCCAGGTCAATTTTCGATTTTCGATTGCGCCTCTTTCATTATTTATTCCGTCCGTCCGAAACAATCTGATTACATTTTTCAATTTGCTACCGCGGACGGTGAATTCCACGCTCTCTTTTACCCGGGGTGTCGCTCCTTCGTCGCTTTACCCCGGGCTACCAATATATATCCCCTCCGGGGAAGGATTGGTGCCGGATTAATATAGTGGTTAAAAAACAGACTGACTTAAATTCTCATTTTCTTACCCTCTCATCCTCTCCGTTTCATCGTTTCTCCGTTTCAACTCTTCTCCATGCAATAGTCTCCGTCTCCCCATTCCTATACCTTAATTATTTCAATTTAAACCACTCACCCACTCTCCCCCTCGCCAAGTCTCCCCCTCGTTTTCTCGTTCAACATTTCTCCAAAGTAGGCCCTAAACCCAATCTCCAGTAACTCTTTCACCGGACGGCAGTCGGGCGAAAGGATGGAGCCGTTCTTGTTTTTGGCCACCGAACCGCACCCTCCGCCGCATGCGAGTTGTACCGGACAATTCCGGCACTCCTCGATGGAGGTAACATCCCGCGAAGCCCATTGATGAATCAACTGTTCGTTTTTTGTAACCTCCGGATAAAAGGTACCCAGTGCCTCCTCCTCTTTGCCGACGGTGGCCGTGCAGGAGTAAATTCGTCCGGTGTAGTCAAATGCCCACTCCGATTTGCATGCCGGACAGGCATCAAACAGAGGGTCAGGCAAGCTTCCGTTCTCGGAAAGATATTTGGCCACCGAATAGGAGGGTTTGTAAAACTTCAGGATATGCGGATGCACCTCCGTCAGTTCAAATATTTTTTGGAAGAGGGAAATCCTTGTAAACAACTGATCAGGAGTCGACTGACAGTGATGCAACTCGTAGTTCCGACCTATCTGTGTCTTGAAAAGTGAATGAGAGGTCCATCCCTTTTCAATGGCGAAAGAGGCCAGTTCAGGAAGATTCTCAATATTTTGCTTGTCGATCACCATCCTTAGGTTAACCGGAAATCCTGCTGCCAGTGCGGCATCGATGCCCCGCACAATAGGATCAAAAGTGGGTGAACCTCCTTTGAGAAAACGCCGCTGATCGTGGATTTTTTTTGTACCATCCAGGGTAATTTGTATCTCCCGGATTTCCCCTTTAGCGAGCAGATCAATATAATTTTCAAGGTAATAGCCATTGGTAACAACACAAATATCTATTCCTGCCTCATTGGATTTCTCCACCAAAAGGGTAATTAGCTCGCGCTGTTGAGGAGTGTTTAACAACGGTTCTCCTCCGAATATGGTCAGGTATTTACGCCGGTCAGGCAGTTCTTTCCTGATATAGTCGAAGAATGCATGGATCAGTTCCGGCGTTGCACTCTGGTGCGGATTGGTGTACTCATCCTGGTAACAATAGCTGCAGCTGAAGTTACAACTGTAATTCGGAACAAAGAAGAGTTGAACCTCCTCGTCGTCACGTTGATCTACAAAATCAAAATAACGGTTGCGGTAGATTTTCTTCTCGTTTTCTGCAGTGGTAATGTACCCGTTTTCGGTAAGACCATTAACCATTTGCTGGTTCTCAGCTAACGCAGGATCCTCCATTGAAAGCACATCGGCCTCTTCTTTGGAAAGAAGATCAGCATTGCCGCTTAACAGATTCACCACGAAATAGCTTTCTGAGCCAGCTACTTTGGATACTACATCGTGTTTTGATTGGATCATTTAGACAATTTAAGATTTTGGAGTTGCGGTCGCCCCCTCCCCCTTTCACTTATTCTCCCCCTCATTTTCAATAAGAATAAGCCTGCCGGGAAATTACTCTCCCGACAGCTTATTCGTTTCAAACTAGTCGTGGCATCCCACAACCGACCTGGAAGTCTTGGCACAGCACTGGGCTATCACCACGCTTTTCTGCGCTTCCTGCTTTTTAACCAAACTTTTCATTTAAAAAACAATTAATGAATGAATTACGTAATTATATATTTGCTTAGAAAAGCCATTATGCTTTACAGCCGCAGGTTTTGCCTTTCGGCCTTTCCCCGGCTATGGTGAAACTGCAGACCTCAACTTTCCCCTTTGGGTAAGGTTTGGATTCTTCCAGAACAGTGATCATTTGAAATCCGGCTGCATAAAGGGTATCCATATACTCCTCCCGTGTAACCGAGCCTCCCCAGCACTCTGAAACTGCTACCGGATCGTTGCGGTATTCCTCCGGAACAGGAGAGGTGGCATAAATATCGCTCACGACAAACCGTCCACCCTTTTTAAGAATCCTGAAAATTTCGTTCCATACGGCCACTTTATCCGCAGCGTGGTTGATGGTACAGTTCGATACAACCAGATCGGCAGTTTGATCAGGCAAATCCAACTTCTCCAGTTCACTTTGGATGAATTTTACATTGCCAACCCCAAATTTACCGGCATTCTCCCTGGCGGTTGCCAACATGCCATCTGAGATATCTATGCCGTATGCAAATCCTTCTTCTCCTGCCTGTTCGGCCATGCGAAGCACATCGGTACCCCGCCCACTTCCCAGGTCCACGCAAATTTCGCCGGACTTAACTTTTGAGAAATTGAGCGCCCCGCCACAAGAAAGACAACATTCCGTCTTGGCCAACTGACTGTATCTGAGATTAATACTTGAATAATCCATATCTTTACAAAAAACTAATCCATTAAATAAACAATTACTAACCAACTAAGTTCGTCAATCATTGCATTGATCCGACAAAAATAGAAAAAATTATTTTAAATCGCATTACTATCACTTAAATCTTTTTATTATCACTATTTTTGCAAAATGATAAATTTCTTTTCAGAGGATCTGACTCAGGATGAGCTTGACTTGATGTTTCAAAGCGATGAGAAATGTCTTGAGTTTATCTCTGCGTTAAAATGGGGGGAGGGATTCGAATGCAGAAAATGTGGCAACACCAACTTCTGCAGTGGAAAGACCCCATTTTCGAGGAGATGCACAAAGTGTAAAAGCGAAGAATCAGCCACCGCCGGAACTATTTTTCACAATTGCAAGTTTCCGATCAGTAAAGCCTTTTACATAGCATTCCAGGTTTGCAAAGGAAATGAAACCATTTCGACCTACGAGTTTGCCCGAAGGCTTTCGCTCAGGCAGATGACTTGCTGGAATTTTAAATCAAAGATAAGCGCTGCCCTTGATTCATTGACTCATCTCTCCGATGAAGAGAAAAAAGATGTCAAAAAGCTTTTTACTTACGATGAAGTGCCTAAAATGCACTAGATTGCCTATAATATCCATAACAGTTGCCGCACTTTTCAAATCTATTTGAAATCCACTGTTTTAGGCGCTCTGTAGTGCTAGGGAAAGTGTGTATTTATTCAACACTTTCTTGCATGTAAATATGTTGTTATTTACATTTTTTCGATTTTTTGTACATTTCTTTAGAAAAATCCAATATTTAACAAATTCCTAACATAAGTCATTCAAAGTTAAGATAATCTTTCCCTAGTTTTGGGCGGTGATGCTAATTTGGTCCGTTATTCTGTTTCTTGAATACCCCTTCGCGCCAATTTGGTTAAGCTTACTAAAACCAGAAAAATTTATGATTACGCACGACGAGATTTGCAGTGTCAATTCGATGACTGAAACTGATAAATACAGTTTACTCGAACAGGTGATGGACGATTATGACCACAAGGAGAGCAACCTGATTCAAATTCTGCACATGGGGCAGGCCATCTTCGGTTACCTTTCGGCAGAGGTTCAATCATTCATTGCCGAAAAGATGGATATTCCCAACTCTAAAGTAAACAGTGTACTCACCTTTTACTCCTTCTTTTCGACCAAGCCCAAAGGCAAGTATACGGTATCCATCTGCCTTGGAACAGCCTGCTATGTGCGCGGGGGCAAAGAGGTAGTCAACAAACTAAAGGAGGTTCTCTCCATCGATGTGGGCGAAACTACCGAGGATAAAATTTTCTCACTGCAGGTAATGCGCTGCATTGGAGCCTGCGGACTGGCTCCTGCCATGACCATCAACGACAAAGTTTACAAACAGGTCAATCCCAACAAATTGCACCGCATCCTGGGCATGTTGAAATAAGTTCTTTGCCCGCATTATCCATTGTAATCAGACAACCAAACTCAAAAAATTATGCATATCAAATCTCTGAAAGATCTGAAAGGGCTTAAAGCTTCCTTTCAGAAACAGGAGGCCCAATACCAGTTTGTCGCACATATCTGTTATGCTGCCGGCTGCCTTTCTTCCGATTGCCGGGATGTAAATGACTCTTTCGTTAAAGCGCTGGAGCATGAGAAGCTGACCGAAAAAGTTAAAATCAATCGGACAGGCTGCATGGGAGCCTGCACTTTAGGACCAACACTCATCATCAATCCGGGGACGACACTCTACTGCAACTTGAAGCCCTCGGATATGCCGCACATTGTCAAAGAGCACATCAAAAAAGGAAAGATTGCCACAAAATATTGCTTCAAGGATCCGGAGACCGGGAAAGAGATCCCCAATATGCAGGAGATCAATTTTTTCAAACATCAGAAAAAGATAGTTCTCCGCAATTGCGGAACCATAGATTTCGCCTCCATCGAAGAGTACATTGCCAAAGACGGCTATTTCGCCCTCTGCAAAGCGCTCACTGCCTTGACCCCCGCTGCAGTGGTGGACGAGATCAAAAAATCGGGGATGCGCGGCAGAGGAGGCGGTGGATTCCCAACGGGAACCAAATGGGAAATGGCTTCCAAAGTTAGCAGCGATCAGAAATACATCATTTGTAATGCCGATGAGGGCGACCCCGGTGCCTTTATGGACAGGAGTTTGCTGGAAGGAGACGCACATGCGATAATCGAAGGAATAATCATCGGAGGATATGCCATAGGCGCTTCGCAAGGAGTGGTTTACATCCGTGCCGAATATCCGATAGCCATCGAACGGCTGACCATCGCCATTAAATCGGCACGTGAAAGCGGACTTCTGGGAAAAGATATCTTCTTATCAGGATTTAATTTTGACATTGAAATCAGAATCGGAGCAGGAGCATTTGTCTGCGGAGAGGAGACGGCCCTGATGGCATCGGTGGAAGGAAGAAGGGGCGAGCCAACCCAAAAGCCACCTTTCCCCGTTCAGTGCGGTCTTTATGGCAAACCAACCGTTATCAACAATGTGGAGACATTCGGTAGCATCGCACCCATATTGCTAAACGGAGCCGAATGGTTTGCTTCGATAGGAACAGAGAAGAGCAAAGGAACAAAGGTATTTGCCTTGGCAGGCGATATCCGGATGAAAGGTTTGATTGAGGTGCCAATGGGCATTTCTCTTGGCAAGATTCTGTTTGATATTGGCGGTGGAATCCCTAAACACAAGAATTTCAAGGTGGCCCAGACCGGAGGACCTTCGGGTGGTTGCCTTACTGCCGAGCATCTAAACACGCCCATCGATTACGATTCGCTGATCAAACATGGCGCCATAATGGGTTCAGGCGGATTGATCGCCGCCGACGAAGATACCTGCATGGTGGATATGGCCCGCTTCTTCATGGATTTTGTGCAGGAGGAGTCTTGTGGAAAATGTACTCCATGCAGATTGGGTACCAAGAGAATGCTTGAAATTCTTGAACGTATCACTGTAGGAAAAGGAGAGGAAGGCGATGTGGAAAAACTAATTGAGTTGGGTACCACCATCAAGGAATCGGCCATTTGCGGGTTAGGTCAAACAGCGGCCAATCCGGTACTCAGTACCATTAAAAATTTCAGGCACGAATACGACGAGCACATTCAAAAGAAATATTGCCGCTCAGGAGTCTGTAGCGAACTGTTCCTCTCGCCTTGTCAGAACGCCTGTCCGGCAGGGGTGAACGTACCCGGATACATCGCATTGATTGCCGCCGGCAGGGTGAAGGATGCCTACAACCTGATCAGGCAGGACAATCCTTTCCCATCCATCTGTGGCAGGGTTTGTACACATCCGTGCGAAAGCAAATGCCGTCGCGCGCAGCTCGACGAATCGATCGCGATTGCCGATTTGAAAAGATATGCCGCCGATTATGTGCTCAATTCAGACGAGCCCTACATGAACATGATGTTTCAGAAGAATGGCAAGTCAGTCGGTATCATCGGGGCCGGTCCATCAGGGCTTACCTGTGGTTATTACCTATCCCGGTTAGGATATACGGTAGATATTTATGAAGAAAAGGGGGTCGCCGGGGGAATCCTGGCCTATGGCATTCCGGAATACCGGCAGCCAAAAGATGTACTCAAAAAAGAGATTGATTCCATCATTCAGTCAGGTATCAACATCATCTACAACACCAAAGTGGGCGAACAGATCACCTTTGCTGATATGAAGGCTAAATATGGCGCCATTTATATTGCCACAGGCACACAGCTGTCGCGCAAAATAGGCATTGAGGGAGAAGAAAAAGAGGGAATCTACCATGGCCTTGATTTTCTGAAAGATATCAACCTCAACAAGGGGGTGACTGTGAAGGGCGTGGTTGCAGTGATTGGTGGTGGAAATACGGCCCTCGATGCAGCCAGATCAGCATTGCGCCTTGGCGCTGAAAAGGTTCATATTCTCTACCGGAGAACCCGGGAGGAGATGCCGGCCGACAGGCGCGAAGTTCAGGATGCATTGGATGAAGGGATTATCCTGCATGAACTGGTTGCCCCTGTTCGTTTTCTTGGGAACGGAGCGGTACGTCAGATTGAATGCATGAAAATGGATCAGGGGGAATTCGGGAAAGATGGCAGGCGAATTCCTGTTAAACAGCCGGATTCAATGTTCACACTGAATATCGACATGGCTATCCCGGCCGTAAGTCAATATTCTGATCTCCCATTTGTGACCAAAAAAGATGTGGAATTGACCGATTGGGGAACCTTTATTGTAGACAGTTCGAGCCAAATGACCACCCAAAAAGGGGTTTTCGCGGGTGGCGATGTAGCGAGAGGATCTGATGTGGTCATCACTGCAATTGCGGATGGTAAAAAGGCAGCCAAGTCTATCGATAAATACCTGGGAGGAAAGGGAATTCTCAACTCCGGGGAGCCGATCGACATCCCTCACATGCGCCCAGATGAGGCCAACACCATCGAGCATGAACGCTTCCCGATGCGGTATCTCGATGATGAAAAACGCCGTACTGGTTTCGATGAGGTGGCGCAGGGATTCCACAAACTCAATGCCATCGCCGAAGCCATGCGTTGTCTTCAATGTTCCAAACACTAATCCTCAAATTATCCGATTATGTCACTTGTAACACTTACCATCAACAATAAAATCATTGAGGCCGAAGAGGGTACCACCATATTCGAAGCCGCCAAACAAAACAACATCCTCATCCCCCATTTCTGCTACCTGGAGAATGTCCACCAGATTGGTTCCTGCAGAGTCTGCGTCGTGGAGGTGGAAGGCGCACGTAACCTGATGGCATCCTGCGTAACGGAGGTCAGAGCGGGGATGGTTGTCCAGACCAATACCGCCAAGGTGCGAAAAGTCAGAAAAGTGCTCTACGAACTGATTTTGTCTGACCATCCGAAAAATTGTCTCGGATGCCACCGGAATCAGAACTGCGAATTGCAGGATCTTGGAGAACAGATCCAGATTGACGGCTTCAGGTTTGAAGGGGTGAAATCGAAGGATGTGGTTGACAGTACCAGCGCATCCATCGTAAGGGACAGCTCCAAATGCATTCTTTGCCGCCGCTGTGTGACTGTCTGCAACGACATCCAGGGTATCGGACTGATGAATGCACATCACCGGGGCTTTGCTACCTTTATCGGGCCATCGGAGGATGAAAATCTGGGACAATCCATCTGTACAAACTGCGGACAGTGTATCGTGGTATGCCCGGTCGGTGCCCTGAAAGAGAAAGACTCTACTCAAATCGTTTGGGAGGCTTTACAGGACCCATCGAAAACGGTGGTGGTGCAGACGGCCCCTGCCGTTCGTGCCGCGCTAGGTGAGAAATTTGGTCTCGCGCCAGGCACTCTCGTCACTGGAAAGATGGCTGCATCCCTACATGAGTTGGGGTTTGACTATGTCTTTGATACAAATTTTGCTGCCGACCTCACCATTATGGAGGAGGGATCCGAATTTCTGAAGAGGGTCAGCGATCAGTTTACCACATCAGAAGGTGCAGCTTTACCGATGATCACCAGTTGCAGTCCGGGATGGATCAAATATGTGGAACACCAGTACCCTGAACAGCTTGGTCACCTTTCCAGCTGCAAATCACCGCACATGATGCTTGGCGCATTGGTCAAGAGCTATTTTGCTGAAAAAATAAAAGTCGATCCCAAAGATCTTTTTGTAGTCTCCATCATGCCCTGCACTGCCAAGAAATTTGAGATCACGAGGCCTGAAATGGAATCCAATGGAATCCGTGACGTGGATGCCGTTCTGACAACCCGCGAACTGGCCAGAATGATCAAGGATGCCGGGATTGACTTTGTCCAGCTTCAGGATGCTGAATTTGATTCACCTCTGGGTCTCTCCACGGGCGCCGCCGATATTTTCGGTACCACGGGTGGCGTTATGGAAGCTGCGATCCGGACGGTTTATGAGTTGATAACCGGTCGCGAACTACCGATGGAGGAGCTTCACGTGAAACCGTTGGTAGGTTTACAGCAAATAAAAACTGCTGATCTGAAAATCGAAGAAGCTCTGGAACCCTATGCCTATCTGAATGGTGTCACGGTAAAAGTAGCTGTCACCAGCGGATTGAAAGGTGCATCAAAATTGATGGAAGAGATTCGTCAGGGCAAAAGCCCGTACCATTTCATCGAGGTGATGGGCTGTCCGGGAGGTTGTATCAGTGGTGGCGGTCAGCCGCGTCCGGTCAACAACCTGGTCAGGATGAAACGACTGGAGGCTATCTATCGCGAAGATGAAGGGAAATTGTTGCGCAAATCGCATCAGAACGAGGATGTCATGGCGCTTTACAAGGAATTCCTCGGCCATCCGCTGGGACATCTTTCGCACGAATTGCTGCACACAACTTATGTGAAAAGGGAAAAGAATAGTTTAAAGAAATAGTAATAAATTATTTAAACTACTGTTTAAGTTTCCAGTCTGCCCCCTCTTTGGTGTCTTTGATTTCAAAGCCCAAAGCGGTAAGGCGGTCGCGGATCTGGTCGGAAGTGGCCCAATCCTTTTTTGCTTTTGCCTCTTGCCGGAAGGTGAGTAAAAGTTCAACCATCTTTCCGAATAACTCCCCGCTCCCATTTTCCTGGCTATCGCCGGAAGGCTCTAATCCAAGGACATCGTAAACCAAGTCGGTATAAAGCTGCTGAAGTTTCACGAGATCAACTGTCGTGATTGTCATGTTCCCGTCGTTGATAGAGTTGATCATTTTCGCCCCGTCAAAAAGATAGGCGATCAGGATCGGACTGTTCAGGTCGTCGTTCAAGGCATCATAGCAATTCCTTTTCAGCTTTTCTACATCCAGGGTAGAAGTGTCGGCTGTTTTCAGGTTCTTGAGCAATGTCATGGCATTCATCAGCCGTTCAAATCCTTTTTCGGCAGCCTGGAGCGCCTCATTGGAGAAATCGAGCGGACTACGGTAGTGTGCCTGTAGCATGAAGAAGCGAATGTTCATTGGATTGTAGGCCTTTTCGAGCAAAGGATGGTTGCCGGTAAAAAACTCATCCAACTGGATAAAATTACCCAGCGATTTGCCCATTTTCTGACCATTGATGGTGATCATGTTGTTGTGGATCCAGTAGTTGACAGTCGCATGACCAAAACAGGCCACTCCCTGGGCAATCTCTGCTTCGTGGTGCGGGAAAAGCAGATCCAGTCCGCCTCCGTGGATATCGAAAGTTTCTCCAAGGTATTTGGTGCTCATGGCCGTACATTCGGTGTGCCATCCGGGGAAACCGATACCCCAGGGCGAGGGCCAGCGCATGATATGTTCGGGCAAGGCATTTTTCCATAACGCAAAATCCAAACCTGATCTCTTCTCGTTCTGACCATCCAGGTCGCGGGTATTGGTATAGAGGTCCTCAATTTTACGTCCGGAAAGTATTCCGTAAGGATGTTTTTTGGCATACGTCTCCACATCAAAATAGACAGAACCATTGGTTTCGTATGCGAATCCCGTCTCAAGCATCTTTTTAATAGCTTCGATCTGCTCGATGATATGACCAGAAGCGGTTGGTTCAATGCTGGGCGTAAGCACGTTGAGCTGCGCCATGTTTTTGCGGTAGCTGTTGGTGTAGATTTGAACGATTTCCATTGGTTCGAGTTCCTCGACCTTGGCTTTTTTTGCCACCTTGTCTTCGCCTTCATCCGCGTCGTTGACCAGATGGCCCACATCCGTGATATTTCTTACGTACCGAACCTTATATCCAATATGCAGTAAATAACGAAAAAGCAAATCGAACGTGATTGCCGGCCGGGCATGACCTAGATGGGCATTGCCATAAACAGTCGGACCGCAGACATACATCCCGACATGATCCTTATGTATAGGGACAAAAAGTTCCTTTTTACGGGTCAGAGTGTTGTGTAGCGTTAACTTTTCCATGGTGGTTGTATCTAAATATCAAGCTGCAAAATTATAAAAAAAAGGGATGGGAAGGATAAAACTGGTCAGAAAGAGGTGGTTTGATTTGGATGATTGCTACTTAGAAGTCACGCTAAGAGGTTTCCATCCTGCAAATTTGGAATTCTGATCAAAATTGGGTAACTTTAATAGAGACCTATGAACCAATTCCCGATTGGATGGTTTCTGGATCAAAATTCTCAATCAATTAAACTTTTAGGTATGAATGAGTTTTCACAAATTGTGTCTCTGATTCAAAGTGCCCGTAGTCTTGCACTCTACACGGTAAACAGCGAATTGGTGAATCTTTACTGGCAAGTGGGGCATTTTGTTTCAGAAAAATTGGGGAATGCATCCTGGGGAGAAAGTACTGTCGTTGAGTTGACAAATTTCATCAAAAACAGATATCCGGATATCAAAGGATTTGACAAGAAAAACATCTACCGGATGTGTCAGTTTTATCAATTGTATAAGGATGCGCCAAATGTCGCACCAGTGGTGCGACATTTA
>Ga0172379_10003402_pt1 | contig 25440 bp, 24 predicted proteins | sample GrowelOW334metaG_FD_119756 | JGI IMG/M metagenome (GOLD analysis project Ga0172379, IMG submission 119756) | Groundwater microbial communities from an aquifer near a municipal landfill in Southern Ontario, Canada - Groundwater well OW334 metaG | ecosystem: Environmental > Aquatic > Deep...
CAAAAGCGTCCACATAGTCATCAGCGTTTTCTTGACCACGCTCTCGCTTTGGATAAACTCTTACCGTGCCCCATTCAGCAACATCAGTCAATTTAACAGATTTACGATCTAAAACCGCTTCGTGGACCATAGACAAAAATTTTTCCAAATCCGCCGTAGGTTTAGCATTAAGTGTATCAACAAATTGAGTAAAAAAGTCATTCCAATCTTGCTTTTGACCGTTACAAATTTCCTGAAAATTGTGCCTTTCCAAGGCACTCAACATTGCTTGCTCACGTCTTTTTAATACACTGGTCACGGGTTTGGTTTCGATAGCAGAAAGCGGCGTGGCAGGCACCATCTTGGAGGGGGTTGGTAAACCGAGTTGTGGTAATAATGTTTCTAAGGTTTCGCGTCTATTCGGATCCAAAACTTTTGCTATAAGCTCTTGCGTGCTTCCCTTTTGAGTAGATTTAATTGTTATGCCAGGATGTTCAGCAAGATATTGACCTATTGTCAAACCTTCTCTAATTTCTACATCTTTAATTTGTTCTAAAAAATAAAAATGCTTGAGTCTTGTAGCAGCAGATTCAGTAATGTAAATCTCAAAACTACTAAACATTTTTACAATATTAGCCGCAGATAAACCTGACGTAGCCCCTCTACCCGAATCACTAAGTTTTTCTTGAATCTTAGTACCATGCGATAATATCTTCTCCCACTCTTCCGCCCCAAAACATGCTGCTCTCTCTTTGAGCCAATTAGCAAAAGGGCCTTTTGGGAAAGATCTATCTATAACATCTCGACGAAAAGCGGAAAGATATTTATCAAAATCGTCGTAGAATCTTTGGGACCATTTTTTAACTACCTGGTGTCTTTCTTCCAAAACAATCCTCAATGGCTTCTTTGCTGCGGAAGTCGATGCAGAACCAGCCGCAGGTGGCACTTTTCCTAACTCATTAAGTGCATCGGAAAACAAAATATCTAGATTAGTTGCCGTAGAAAAAAATCGCGTTATCAACGAAGTAAGAGATGGGAACTCTCCCCCTTCACGCCCTCCAAGAGCAAGATGAGTGTCCCTCAAAACATCGGGAATCAAGGCACCGGGGGTCAAGGAAACATGTAGTAAATCCTGATATATCCCCGCAAAATATCTATGGCAATTAAACAAAAACTCTAGATTTTCAGGATTCAAAAATGTTTCAATTTCCCTACACACAGCTTGATCAGCTTTTTCTAGATCCATGTTTTTTATTTGTGCAACCTTCTCATAAATCCAAAAATTTGGTGTATGAAGTTTCTTAAAGCTATCAACAAGAACCAAAATCCACTCTCTTATAGCTAGTAAGTGACTCCTTTGGGCTTCAGTTAAATCAGGTGAGCTGATAATATAATATGTTGAAATACCTAACTGCCTCAAAATAATTTGATATGCGCTAATTTCTTCGATAATTCCTATAAGTTTATTAAGTAAGTTACGCTGTGCTTCTCCTAACGGATCTGGCGCTGTAATATCTGCAGTGATAGCAGCAGACCCTGGCGTTGCTGTCGTTGTCCCACTGGCTGAACCAATACCCCTACCTGGGGGTAAATCAACCCAATCCTGTCCTACTGAAGCTATGTTTTCGTCCTTAATCTTTTTTACTAAATCTGCATCTTTTACCAAATTCTCCCAACCTTTAAAATATCTAAGACATGTTTTAACTTCCGCTTCTGTATTAGCTCCATTTAATTGATTAATGGCGTCTAACGTAGTACGCATAAAACCTTTGCCATTAACCTCTGGGGCAGATGGAAACTCTCTAGATATTCTATCTCTCAGTGTACTACTTACGATACTCCCCCAGTAAACTCTTTCCTTTAATTGTCGACATTCCTTTTCGTCTGCAAAACAAGCAGACCATCCAGCTGACTCAGCTAAAATTTCTTTGCTGGTCTGATCAGTAAATGCATGAGCTTGATGCAATAAAAACCACAACTGACAATACTTCATCTCCTCTGCTCGAGTTCTAGTTCTGCCGGCATCTGTTCCTAATAGCCACGTTTTTAAACCCTCGGGCAAAATGAGTGATTCTCTAACTCCATCTAGCTTATTCTTGTTTGACGCCTCATTTCCTTGAGCATTTAGACGTTTTATCCCCTCACAAACACCTTGCAACGGGTTCAAAATCCTTGCATCAATATTTGCCCTTTCAGCTTCTGTCGCAATCCGGCTTAAAAGCATTTCCAAGCGCGTAATCAATTGCATTGAAAAAGGAGCAGTTTGGTCTATCATATTTTTGTAAGACCACATAGTGTTCGAAAAAAGACTGTTAAACTGTATTGTAATATCCTTTTCTTGCAAAACTTGAGCCTGTAGCTGCCAGCTTAACGCTGCACACCCCGCTGCGTTATCCATAACTGTTTGTAACGCTTCCTTATTCTTGAAGCATTCAGCGATCGAAGATATCAAAACTTCTTCTGGTGCTTCTGAAAGTGAATTTAGTTGTAAGGACTGTTGCCCTTCATGCATCCGTTCGAAAAAAGCCTTAAATTGCGTCCGCAAACTTTTAAACTTAGGGCTCTCACGTGGATCTGTTTGTTTCAAATACCCACAATAGGTACCTGCTAATTCTTGATATTTAAACCAAAAATCAAAAAACTCTTTCAATACAAGGCGAAGCTTTGACGGAGTTGAAACACCAGAACTAGAACCAGGAGTAACTGCAGGCGGAAAAGAAGAACTAGCTGGTGCACCCGCACCTTTAGGTACTGAGGATTCACTAAGAATTGAAGAAAGGGGCGGCACCGATGCCGACGAAGCAGACGTTGGCGAAGCTGCTGCCGGCGGAGTTGTTGATGGCGTGCTTACTGAGAACAAAAGCGATGGATCTGATCCCGGGCTTGAGCCTGCGCTCCCAGGCGATGAACCTAACTCTGTACCTGGAGCTTTTGTGCGCGGCAACAGTGGCGCGCGTTCATCACCGCCTTCAGTTGATCCTGGAGACGTGCTCAACGTAACTGCTGGTTTGGTAGTACCTGGCATCCTTTTAAACTCTTCTCAAAAACATATCAAAAATAAAAGTGCGCATTCTAGCACATAAAGACTGATTGTAACACCCGAAGCTTAAGATACTATTAAGGGGTACGTTGCGAAGCGAAATATTTTTCAGGCTGAGTTAATTTGGAAAATTGAATCAGCAAGCTGCTAGGGAGCGAGAATTTGGTTCATAACAATACACCCTTTCGAAGACGGCAATGGGCGCATTGCCAGAGCTATTTCTGATATGTGTTTAGCTAGGGCTGATAATATTCCAGAACGCTTTTACAGCATGTCGTCTAGCATAGAAAAAGAACGTAAAAATTATTATAAAATACTCGAATCCTGTCAAAGAGGAAACACTGATATTACCCTCTGGCTAGAATGGTTTCTTTCCTGTCTTAATAACGCCATAGAAAACGCTGATAGCATGCTAGAAAAAGTTCTCTATAAAACAAAAATTTGGAAAAAACTCCACTTTCATCCTATCAACGAGCGACAACGTAAAATAGTAAATCTGTTATTGGGTGATTTCCAAGGCAAACTAACTACTAGTAAATATTCTAAGTTAACTAAATCTTCTCAAGATACAGCCTTAAGAGACATAAAAAATCTTATAGAATATGGCGTAATGACCCAAGAACCTAGCGGTGGACGCAGCACAAGCTATAAACTGCACTTAAGTTGCGGAGATTAGACAGGTTATTCTCCGCAAAATTTGCGGAATATCTATAACGCGCTTTAACCTCGATTTCTGTGGCCATTTCTAATGCTAGAATGCTAATGGCTTTACAAATATTCATGTTAACTTAAACGCTTTTAAGTTAAATCTATTTAAGTTAAACCTTTTTAAGTTAAAATGATTTAAGCTGAAATTACAACTTAAGAGTTCTAGAAAAACGGGACTACGTTGAAAAATCAGGCAATACATTCTTCATACTGAACCCTGTTATAAGCAGTACCCTAAAGATGCTCTATAGTGAAATTCTAGATTATGCTCGATAAGGCATATCAGCGACTTGTCTATTTTGTCATCCCGCGACTTGATCGCGGAATCTAAACAGCGATACGGTCTCCAAGATAATACAAAATATTGCTTTTTTGTACTCTGTATCGTACAATAATGCAATATTTTGTACTATTGAGAATACAAATGAATACCAAAGAAAAGTTAAAACTAATTCTACAAGAATGGTGGGAATATGATTTGCCCACCACTTACACGCGAAAGTTTGACATGTCCTATCTGGACCACGATGAGATTTTATCTATCATTGGCGCACGCAGAGCTGGAAAAACCCATCTTTGCTATCAAATCATCAAAGAACTTAGAAAAAATACTGATATCCCCCCACATAACATTCTCTATATCAACTTTGAAGATGAAAGACTTTACCCATTAAATGGCGATGAACTTACATTGCTGTTGGATATTTATCGAGAAATGTTCAATGTCGATATGCAAAAGAAAGTGTATCTTTTTGTGGATGAAATACACAACATCGAAAATTGGTCGAAGTGGGCCAGACGCATTAACGAGCGCTACAAAAATATTAAATTAATAATCACTGGTTCTTCCGCAAAACTTCTTAGTCATGAAATCGCTACGGAACTGCGTGGCAGAACCATATCTTTTAACATATTTCCTTTAAGTTTCGCTGAATATGTTAACGCCAATAACATTACTTTCGATCCAAAAAATATTTTGTATAGCCAAGATCGCTTTCAAATCAAAAAACTTTTCAATAACTACGTACAAAATGGCGGATTCCCTGCAACTCTCGCCTCCCCCAAACCAGAAGAACTCCTTAAAGAATATTACGAAGTCATGTTCTATCGTGACATTGTTGAACGGCATAGCGTCACTAATATTAAGCTTTTAGAAGACTATCTAGCACTTCTAATCGACCAAACCGCCTGCAAATTTTCTATTTCCAAAACCGCTGTAAAACTACAAGAAATTGGCTATTCCTTTAGCAAAAGTACCCTTTCTAATTTTTTAAACTATGCCGAAGAAGCAGAACTGCTCTTCCCTGTTAAAAAATATAATTTTAAATTACGCGAACAAATGCGTTCCGCGCAAAAAATCTACGCAATTGATCATGGACTTTTGCAAACCATCAGGTTTGGTTTTATGGAAAATATTGGCCGAATTTTAGAAAATATAGTTTATCTAGAACTACGACGCAGCAATACCTCTAAAAATATCTTTTATTATCAAGGAGATAAAGAATGCGACTTTCTGGCGAGGCAAAAAAATAAAGTAACCGCAGCCATTCAAGTCAGCCAAAATATCAGCTCACCAGAAACCAATAAACGTGAAATAGACGGTCTTTTAGAGGCAATGCAAGCGCTAAAGCTAAAAAATGGCTTGATACTTACAGAAGATGAGAAAGATACTATTCAAATAGATAATTGCCTAATTGAAGTTTTGCCTATTTGGTATTGGTTATTGGCACAGTAAAAAAATTAATTATTCTGCCTACGATCTTCCGCCTGCAAGCTTCCCCAGGCGCGACAACTGGGGCACTGCCAATAGAACATTTTGCCAGCAAAACCGCAGTGAATACAACGGTAGTTTGGCTCTTTCTCTAAAAGTTCTGCAAACAACTTTTCCAAAAAGGCCAATTTTTTTTGCACATCGCTGTGACTATCGGCGAGGTAAAAACGCAAAAGATAATGCGCGCTAGTCCAAGAAAGGCAATGCGGAATTTGCTCCTGAAGAAAAGAGCACGCAGCTTCGTTGCCATGAAGTTTTTTAATTTTTTCCGCTAAAGTTAAGATAAGCGCCGTCTGGACGCCACTTTTCAGGCACTTCTTAAGATAATCGACTAATTCTTCTTCCTTACCTAATCTCTCATAACACTTAACCAACGAAGCTAAAACTAACACCAAGGCATCAGGATCTTGTTCTTCAACTTTGGTGTAAAAACTCAGAGCTTTTTGATAATCCCCCTTACGCATCGCATCATCGCCATAAAGAATACTAGCGCGTACGCAGTTTTTATCGTGCGACAAAGCTTTTTTCAAATACCATTCCGCTTCAATGGGTAAATCTTTCTGCCAAGCTTCTTCTGCCAGTTCGCAATAGTAATGCGCAATATCGTGCTTAAAATTATTCTCTTTACCATCCATTTTTTTGGCGATTTTAATAGCATTTTGCCAATCTTTTTGCAGTTGATAAATGCTTAAAAGATAGTTGTAGCTTAAATTTTGATCAGAACTACTGGTGGTCATCTCCAAAAATATGCTTTCGGCACGATCTAAAAATCCCGCCCTAAGATAATCTTGCCCAAGCTCGGAGAGAGCTCGAAGACGCTCTTCTGCTTTCAAATTGGGACGCGCAATAATATTTTGATGAATACGAATAGCGCGATCAACTTCACCACGCTTACGAAAAAGGCTGCCTAGAGCTAAATGTGTCTCGACTGTGTCGTCATTAACGTCAAGCATTTTAATGAACACGTCGATGGCCTTGTCGTGGTTATCGTCGATGAGATAATTTAAACCGATGAGATAATCGGCCGGAATGCGCGGCTGCTTCTTTTTTTCGCCTATTTTTTCATTATGTTGCTGCCTAAAACCCGCAAACCAACCGCTGGCGGCAGCAACAGGAAGAAGCAGAAAAAATATCTTAAACACAAGTAGCCTATGGCCCTTTAATTGGCAAAGAACGCAGATTGGAAACTTCTTGTTCGGAATCTCGTAAACGCGCTTTTAGGCGATAATTTTCGGCTTTTAACCTAATCCAATAAAAAGCTGTGAAAAGAAACCCCAAAAGAATCCCAACCCCAACCGCGAGAATCAAAAGCAAAGACAAGGAAATTTGCTTAGTTGCAAAATAATAATTAAAAGCAACTGGATTGTGATTTAGAAAGGCAAAAGTTAGCCCTAAAATAAAAAGTAGTAAAAAAACGATAAAAGAAAAAACACGCATTTTTGCCTCCTATCCCTTGTTCAATCCGTGTAGAGACAGGTTTGAAACCTGTCTCTAGTTTCATAATTCATCATTCATAATTCGTAATTTTCCTACTCCGCGTCTTGATCCTCAATTTGTTCTTTCAATAAGTCGCCAAGCTGAGTGTTTACTGGAGCTTCGCCAAAGGCCTCGACTTGCAGTTCTTTAATCGACAAGTTGATATGGCGAGTTTTTCTATCCATACCCAAAACTTTTGCCTCGATTTCATCACCAACGCTCAAGTATTGAGTTGCATCTTGCACTCTTTCACGACTTACATCGCCTGAACGGATTTTACCTTCGATGCCTTCACCAAGATCAATTGTAGCTTCTTTGGCATCAACTGCGGTTACTTTACCAGTAATTACGCTGCCTTTCGGATGAGCTTCTAAGTAATCTGTGTAAATATCACGTTCTAGTTGCTTCAAACCCAATGAAATGCGCTCGCGATCGGTGTCGATATTTAAAATCACAACTTCGATTTCTTGGCCTTTTTTGAAATTGCGTATCGCTTTTTCGCCTTGATCAGTCCACGACAAATCAGAAAGGTGAACCAAACCATCTATCTCACCTTCTAAGCCAACAAAAAGTCCAAAATCAGTGACTGATTTAATGGTCCCAATAATCTTCTCGCCTTTTTGATGGTTAGAAGAAAACTCGCGCCATGGATTGGGTTTACATTGCTTCATACCTAAAGAAATACGACGTCTTTCTGGATCGATTTCCAAAATCATTACTTCAACTTCTTGACCAATTGAAACAACCTTGGCTGGGAATATATTCTTATTGGTCCAATCCATTTCAGAAACGTGAACGAGACCTTCGATACCAGGCTCTATCTCAACAAAACAGCCATAATCGGCCAAATTGGTAACTTTACCAAATACGCGAGCCCCGCTTGGATAGCGTCTGCCAATATCTTTCCAAGGATCATCTGCGAGCTGTTTATAGCCTAAAGATACGCGATTTTTGTCGCGGTCGAATTTTAAAATTTTAACCTGAATTTCTTCATTAACTTTCAAAATTTCGCTTGGATGACGGATGCGGCGCCAAGAAATGTCTGTGATATGTAAGAGACCATCTAAGCCGCCCAAATCAACGAATGCGCCATAATCAGTAAGATTTTTTACCACACCAGTTACTGTATCACCCTCATGCAACGCATCTAAAAGCGCTTTGCGGCCGGTATCGTTTTCGGACAAAAGCACGGCGCGGCGCGAAACGACAATATTGTTGTTCTTTTCATCAACTTTGATAATTCTAAATTTAAGCTCCCTGCCTTCTAAAGAAGAAGTGTCAAATATGGGTTTAACGTCTAACAGAGAACCGGGCAAGAATGCCTTAACTTTATTAACATCAACGGTAAAGCCACCGCGTACGCGTTCAGTGATCACACCAGTAACATCTCTTTCCTCTTCAAACGCAACTTTAATATCTGCCAAAGCTTCAATACGTCTAGCTTTTTCACGAGATAGACGCGTTTCTCCTGCGCCGTTTTCCAGCATTTCTAAAACCACATCCACTTCATCGTCAACGTTGACGGAAATTTCTCCGTTATTATCCAAAAATTCGTGGCGGGGAATGCGAGCCTCTGATTTTAAGCCAGCACTAACGACCACACATTCTGGTGTAACCGCCACTACTTTGGCTTTTAACAAGGTTCCTGGTTTAAAATCCGTTTCGGCTAAAATTTCTTCCAAGAGAGTAGCAAAATTTTCATTAATAAGATGTTCAGTCATAAAGAATTATCAAACTTCAAAATTTATACCATGCTCCAAGCAGCACAGGATTGGTTAAAAAAATGGAAAAATACCAAAGCATTTTCCCCCTAAATGCAAATCTATCCCCGGATTACAAAGAAAAATGAATTCATTAAAAATTCATCATTCATAATTCATAATTTATAATTTTTCGAAAACATGTCTACGCGTTTTCTTTATAAATCAAAGAGTTGCATTTTAAAGTTGCAATCTCGTAATTCACATGCGATAAATTTGCTTCTTTGTTGCCTCATCCATAATCTTTTGCAAAACTTCTTCGATGCTTAACTTGGTAGCATCAATGAAAATCGCATCAGACGCAGGCAAAAGTGGCGCCAATGAACGCTTACTATCTCGTTCATCGCGGGCCACTAAGTCCTCCAAAATCTTGCTGAGACTAACACTAATTCCAAGCTCTTTCAACTGTTTGTACCGCCTTTCGGCGCGAATCTCCGCCGAGGCCCAAAGGAAAATTTTAAGTTCGGCATTTGGAAAAACCACAGTCCCCATGTCTCTACCATCAGCAATTAAACCTGGCTCTTTAGCAAATTCCCTTTGCCATTCCAAAAGCGCTGCACGTATTTTTGGCTCTGCCGCTATCTTTGACGCCATGATTCCACACTCTTCTCCGCGCAAAAGTAGCGTTACTTCTTCACCGCGCAAAAACACTCGAGTACAAGCTTCTACCTTGCCTTTCTCACAAGAGCACTCCACACGCAACTGTGAAATTAACTCAGCAATGTTTTCTTCTTTACTCGGTAAATACTCGGGGGAAGCAACAAAAGCGTAAGCCAAAGCGCGGTATAAAACGCCGCTATCCAAAAAATTCCAGCCTAATTTTTGTGCCAACAAACAGCTTATTGTTCCCTTGCCAGAACCGCTTGGTCCATCGATTGTTATGACTGGTGCGTTTTTTTGGTTGTTTGTTTGCATTGCATCGAGCTCCTAATAAATTTTGCTAATTTACTCAAATCTTTGTTTTCATCCGCTATTTTCAAAGCTTGCATGTATTCTGCACGCCTTTTTAAACTGATAATTGTCCAAGAATAACCGCCGGAAGCCAACATTGCATTCATTAAAAAACGCGCCATTCGACCGTTTCCATCCATGTAAGGGTGAATAAATACCAACAGGTAATGTCCTAAAATAGCTCTTACTGCTGCTGAAGATTCTTTCTTTATGCAATTAAATAATGCGTCCATAGCATCTGTAATAGCCTCCTTGGGTGGCGGAACGTGTCTCGACCCGCGTATATAAACTCTATCATTCCGGTATCCCATCAAGTGTTCAGCTTCAATGATGCCTGCATGTACACTGGGTAAAAATAACTTTCTATACCAACCTGGTAAATCTTTTTCTAAAATCACTCCAGCTTCACCTCCTTTTAAAATTTCACTTACTGTTTGCTTAACTCCCTGAAAAGCCTCGTAGTAACCACGCGCTGCCAAGGCATTTCTTATGTCTTTATCTCCTCCCAACAAATCTGGGTTCCAATTTTTGCTTCTTACCCGCTCAATTAGTTCTGGAGTAACTTGATAGCCTTCAATAGACAAAGAATTGTAAGAATCTTCTTTATACACATCATTAACATGTTGCAAATAGTTGGCAGCATTTTTTGGTAGACCGGGATCCCTAGGAAAAACCTTCAAAACATCTTCCCTTGATTCCTCCCATAAAACCTCAATTCGCGCTGCATAAGGCGAACGTATTCGCGTATTCCCCAATAAAGGCTTTTTCTGGCAAAGAGGATTTTCTGATCTCACAACAAATCCTAAGGCTTCCAGGTCACCTTGTATTGCCGAGCTAAAATCCCGCATACCTAAGAATTCATATGCACCAACCAAGCGGTTGGCCGCACTTTTATAACCATATTTTAAAATAGTTTTACTTAGCTCAGCCGGATTCTTAGGTAAACGCAAAGCAACTTCGGCGTCTCCTGGCTTATTACGAAAATAAGCATTTGTGACCTTGCACAAAGCAACAGCAACCGGCAAAACTTGCAACCCTGACAACACTTCTCTTTCTTGTGGGAAACCAGCTGAATCAGCGTAAACCAATAGAGACGTATCATGTGGCAAAATATAAACAGCACTTCCACCTTGAGGAACCACGACTATAACTTGTTTAGGAATAATAGAATTGGAAACGTACAAATCTAGAGAAGATTCTGCCGAAAGACAGTATTTATCACCAAAACGCTCTTTTAAATAAATTTGTAAAAAGCTCCAAAAATTGGCGTACCAAGCCACTGCGTCATCAGCCCCAAGATCTGGTCGAACCAGCATGTACCAACCTCGCATAATTTCCTGAAGCCAGTTCGTTTTAATGAGCAGCTCTCTATCCGCTCGACCAATTTCTTTAGACTGTAGTATGTCTGCTGCTCTTTTCGCGGTTCTTTTTTTCACACGTTCCAAAGCGGCAGCAATATGTTGTGGAGTATCCATCCTGTATAATTTACTATATTTTAATGCTTTTATCAACTATATGTTAATGTTTTTATTTACTATACTTTAGTGCTGCAAAATAGCCATTCCCATAACAGCATCGATGTAAGTAGCCGGCACGTTGGCGAAATTGTCTCCAATGCTAAGCGGCGTAATTACTGCTTTACCGATAACAACTCGGCCGGGATTACCACCTAAATAATTTATTGTATGCAATCCCCAAGGAGAGTGCAAAGCATAAACCTCACCATTTTTATTACCGACATAAAGCATAATGTGACCCGGCATCCAAAGCAAAGTAAAAAACGGCTTACCATGCCAAATGATCATTTTTTCCTTATTTTCATTAGAATAATCGCTTAAATCTGTATAGTTGCCCTGATCGACCTGATCTCCAGAATTACGTGGCAGCCAAATTCCAAAAGGCAGAAAAAGATCAAGCATAGTCTGCGAACAATCGCGATAACCATACAAATCGCCCCAACCGTATGCATTCCCCAAAAAATTATTTGCCACTTTGGCTATATTTTTAGCAGTAGCTTTAATTGGCCAAGGCTGTACATATTTTTTATCTACTACAGCAGACAACGCTTGTGCTTTGCCAAAATTATCACGCACAGCAACAGTAATTAAAGAAAATCCCCCCTGAAAACCAGTGCGATGGAAAAGCTCACCAATTCTAGTACTGCTGTAATAACGCTGAGCTTTTGATCCAATCTGTTCCCGAGTAAAAATTGGCTTATCGTCTTCTATAGCTACCAAAAAATTTTTATTTCGCCATTTTTTTATAAAATCCGCATCAACATAAGCTAAATCTAAATTTTCCACCCAACCCGCACATTGATAAGGCGTAACAACGAAAACCCAACGACCATCTAACGTAGAATGCAATGCATAAAGCGGCGTATTAGCACTTAAGAACATCATTTGAAGATTATCGAACGGATAGCCTTGACCTGGTATATTCCAAGAAGAAAAAGATGGGGAATTAGTGGGCAAAGAGCGTAAGGCGCTATTTCGCACTAAAATCGCACATTTTCGCAAATTAGGAAAATGCAAAAGATCTATATTAGAACTTAATTCTTTAGCCCATTTTGTTGTATGCAAATTTTGATTGGCGTCCCAACCGGGATTTTTTTGATAGGCATTAATAACTTCTTCTATTTCCTGCCTAAAAGATTCTTGCTTAGCCAAAGTTTTGCCAGATTGCCAAGGCGCAAAAAATCTCGCTAAATATTTTTGTTTGGATGGATATGAAATTTGCTCTGCTTTCACTTTATCCGCAAAAACCAAGGCATTTTGCGGTGTTTTGTTGATTTCCGCTTGCAAGGCGCGCTGCGAAGCACAACCGCCAAGAAGCATCGAGACACAGAAAGTCAAAATCAATCTAAAAAACATATTGAGTATATAGCTGAAGTGTTAAAAACAAAGCAGCCTCCCTGCCCCGCCCTACATTCATTATGACGTTGAATTTAGAAACGCGCAATACCGTGATTTTTACGGTATTGCACAACAAAAATTGACAACTATACTAAAGGCGAATTAGAAAATTCTACATCACTTATTCCACCACCCCAATTCTCCACGCGGCGCGTGGAGAATTTAACAGCAAACTATCCTGGGTACATTATCGCGCTTTAATGCGCGAAAATCGTGACATTGTCAGGTCATTTTATGAAACAGAATCTATCAAAAATTGCTGATCTGGGCGTGAACTAGAGCGACAAATGAGCAGTTTACTATTCGAAAGAATAGGTAAAGCCATATCTACTCTTTCAACTCTTTAAGTATTTCAGTTTCTAATTCCTTTACATTAGGAAGTTTATTACGCAACTCTTTAGGCAACTTACGAGTAAGCCTAAATTCCGCTACTCCAACAGGTTTATTGATTCCCCTTAAAGCATACTCAACTTCAAAGCGTTTACGTTCCGAACAAAGAATTATACCAATTGAGTGGTTCTCATGCGGTTCTTTCACAAAATCATCAAGTAAATTGAGATAAAAATTCATTTTACCTGCATATTCGGGCATAAACTTGCCCTTCTTGATTTCCATTGCGACCAAAGCATTTAATCTTCTATTGAAAAATAAAAGATCAATAAAATAATCATTTCCTTTATGGGAAACGCGATATTGATTTCCGATAAAAGAAAATCCATAGCCAAGCTCTAACATGACGTCTTTAATTTTGCTAACTATTCTTGCTTCGATTTCAGCTTCTAAGACGGGTTTGGTAATGCCTAATGTGTCTAGCATATAAACATCTTTCATTAGATAATTCGCCTGTTCTGATAAATGTTTTGGTAAAGCTAATGCGAAATTATGCTGTTTTTTTGCTTTTACTTGCCTTTCATAAGCTAAAGACGAAATTTGCATAGCTAAAACGTCACGAGTCCATCCCATCTCAATTGTAGCTCGAAGATAAAACTCTCTGGCTTTAATATCTTTAACTTTAGCCATTATAACTAAATTTTGGCCCCACCCGATTTCTCCAACAAGTCGTTGGAGATTTGGAAGGTCTTTGTACTCCAAATAAAATTGTCGCATATACCAAAGATTCTGAACTGAAAACCCATAAGTAGAATTAAAAATCTTGCCCAGATCTTTGGCAAGACGTTCAACAATAGCCTTTCCCCAACCAAATTTGGCTTGAGCTTCTACAATATGTTGCCCAAACCACCAATAGAGTTTTATCTGTTCATGACAAGCGGCTTTTGCAATTTGAATTCTAGTTGCAAACACCTGTTTTTTAGCTTCCCTTAGAAAAGTGACATAGCTTTTATCTATGACAGTAATATTTTGTTTACTGATCGTTTGTAACGCTTTTCTATTCATATTTTTATCTACCTTTTGCAATGAAAGAGATTAAACGTTCTCTGCGTTGACCATCCTCTTAAAATGCCTCCCTGCCCCGCCCTACATTCATTATGACGTTGAATTTAGAAACGCGCAATACAGTGTATTGAACCGTAAATCACACTATTACATACAAATCCCAGATAGTTACGAAAATATTTTTTCCCCTAATATTCACTTAATGTTTTTATATTATACTATTTCACTATTTGCTGTATTTATTAATAATATTTCTAAAGGTTTGCAGTATGTTCATCACAAGTGCTACGAAACAAGAGATTCAAGGCATTGTAAAGTTAGATGACAATAAGTTACCCCAATCTCTAGGCCGGTTGGCCGGTGCCGGTTTAGGTATTCCAGTTGTTGGGAAACTTCATACTTTTGTTTATAGAATGTTTTGCGACATTAAAAAAATACAGGAGGATCAGACTTTTTCTGTTAATAGCGCTAATCAAGAAGCTTCATCTGGTATGGTATGGAATCCTATAACTCATAATTATTCAATACCTCCTACAGGACAAAGGGCAGGAAGTTGGTTATACGACCATAGCGGTAAATGTCGCATATTTTTTAATTTTTACGACCCCTCTGGTAATGACGATCATGGTTTCTCTTTACCTGAAATACCCCCTACATTGTTAGAGTTAGACAAGTGTAACAGATTCAAAGTAGGAATATTAAGTAGTCATATAATAGTATCGGGTAAGGCGTATAGGCACTTTACCTCATGCGTTTTAGAATTTAATAAAAAAGAAAAAGGGTGGGAAGTTAAAATAAGTTATTTGGAATCAAATATTCCTGATCTTCCTATTGGTAAGGAACGCCCTTACAGATATGATTTGCCTCGCTATCCAAACGAATATCTCACCAACCATCCAAGCTTCGCAAAAGCTAACATAAAGATAACTTCTGAAAATTTCGTAGGATGCCCTGCTCAACCAGAAGGCTACGACGTTTGTGGCGTATGCGCCGTTTTGAATATGTACATGTATGCTTACACAGGCAAAGCTCCAAGATACGATATAAGTAAGAATCCGCAAATAGCTCGAATATACTTATTGCTGCCAAATTCTAATGATCCAGATTTTAGGCGACAGATTTTAGAGCAATTGAAAAAATTTTTAGCTTCACAGCTGGGAATAACGCCACCACAGACTACGCCGGCAGAAGTCCCGCCCTCATCATCAGGCTCCAGCTCTTCTAGTACTCCTGCATCTACACCGCAGGCTAATGAGGCAGATAGCCTTTTACCAAAACTTAGCACTTCATCGTCTGCATTTTATTCTCAATCCGGTGGAAAAACCAAGCCAGATCCAAAGATCGAAGTGGAACAGAACATGAAAAAGAATTGTTGTTGTACGATATTGTAGCATAGGCAAAAGACTAAAAATCCTTTCCCCAATCTACGCGTATCACGCCTTCCTTAAGGCTAACAGAAAGAATTACGCTTTTGATGAAAGGAATTAAACGCTCAATGCGCTGGCCTTCTTCCCTGCTTTCCACACGCAAAACATCGTTGGCACCAGTTGCAAAAACTTCCGCTACTTTGCCTAGATTTTGATTTTCCTGGTTGATTACTTCTAAGCCCACTAAATCCGACCAATAATAGGTTTTATCGTCTTTAATAGGCGGAAGAGCGCTGCGGGGAACCGCAATTAAAGAATTAGTCCACAAGGCCGCCTGATCGCGATCTAAGCAACCTTTCAATCGAACTAAAATTTGATCGCCATGCTGTTTATAAGATTCAACTTCTAATTCTTGCCAAGCACCTTTTCGTTGCACTTGCCAAGGAAAAAGCTTCAAAATATTTTCAGGTGGATGAGTAAAAGAATTGACGCGCAAAAAACCTTGCACACCTACAGGCCTTCCAAGACGTGCAATGATAACTAGTTTATTTTGTGACACGATAATTTAAGCTTGTTCTGCTGGAGCAGCCGGCGCTTCTGCGGGCTTTTCTTCTTTGACAGCTTTAGCCTTTTTGGCTTTTTGCTTAGATTCTTTGGGCGCTGCGATATCTTTTGCAGCTACTTTGTCGCGGTTTTTCAGTAAGAATGCAACACGCTCAGAAGGCTTGGCGCCACAACCTAACCAATATTTAAGACGTTCGTCTTCTATTTTAAGCGCAACCTCACCGCCTTTGGCGATTGGATTATAAAAACCTAAGCGCTCAATATAGCCACTATCGCGTGGTTTGCGACTATCGGTTACTAAAATATTATAAAAAGGACGTTTCTTGGTGCCGCCTCGAGATAAGCGTATAACTACCATTCTATTATTACCTCTAAAATTCTGATATTTCTAAAACCGCCGAATTCTACGCGAAAATTAGATTAATTGGAAGGTTATTGTTGACCGAACTAATACGAAAAATCGCCAGAACCCAACTTCAAAACATAACCCATTGATTTAAAAGGAAAACGCGTAGACATGTTTTTCCGGCATCTCCCCAGGGCGACATTCGCTAACGCGAATTTTCCCTGGGCTATTCTAAATTCGCCACGTTGTGGCTTTATTGTATTTAAACATGCGCCCTGAAAGGGCAAATCTAGAATAGCCCAGTCCAAATGAATCACGCGTTTCGCGTGAAGAGTGTCGGGCTGGGTTGCACGTACACGCAATAATCCTATTCCCACAGGGACGAAACAAAAAACATCCTACATCCCCATATTAAAATGTCGCATCATGCTTTGCAGCTTCCCGCCTTTCATACGTTTCATCATTTTTTGCATTTGTTCATATTGCTTTAAAAGGCGATTTACATCTTGCACTTGTGTGCCCGAACCCATGGAAATACGTCGCCTTTGCGAACCTTTGATCAAAGCCGGAAAACGTCTTTCGCGCTTAGTCATAGAATCAATAATTGCTGCCATGCGCACAAATTGCTTATCGTTGAGCATTGCTTTAGCCTGTTCTGGTAGCTGACCTACGCCTGGCATTTTACTTAATAAGCCTTGAATACCACCCATTTTGCTCATTTGCCTAAGCTGATCGCGAAAATCCTCTAAATCAAATCCTTTACCTTTGATAATTTTCTTAGTTAGTTGCTCGGCTTTAGCATGGTCAACTTTTTGTTGTACTTCTTCGACTAAACTTACAACATCGCCCATGTCTAAAATGCGCGAGGCAATACGCTCTGGGTAAAACGGCTCTAGCGCTACAATTTTCTCGCCCGTACCGATAAATTTAATCGGCTTGCCCGTAAGCAGACGCATAGATAAAGCCGCACCGCCACGCGCATCACCGTCCGTCTTAGTTAAAACAATACCTGTCAGATTCAGCTTTTCGTTGAATATTTTAGCAACATTGGCCGCGTCTTGACCGGTCATGCTATCGACAACCAACAGAGTTTCCGTCGGATTTAACGTTGATTGCAATCTAACCAATTCGTCCATCATTTCGGCATCGACATGCAATCTTCCTGCCGTATCAAACAAAATCACCTCAGCAAGCTGATTTCTAGCTACCTGCAAAGCTTCTTTGGCCAAATTATTGGGATTTTTTTCTGAAATATTTTTATAAAACGGAACATTGATTTGCGAGGCGAGAGTTTCTAGCTGATCAATAGCTGCTGGGCGATAAACGTCGGCGCTAGTTAGAAGAACTTTTTTCTTCTGCGTTTCAGTTAAATATTTTGCTAATTTAGCTATAGTCGTAGTTTTACCAGAACCCTGTAAACCAACAACCATGATGACAACTGGAGGTTCGGCCTTTAAATTTAGCCCTACGTTACTTTCACCAAGTGTTCGGATTAGTTCGTCATGAATAAACTTAATTAAAACCTCGCCAGGCCTTAAACTTTGCAAAACTTCTTGCCCAACAGCCTTAACTTGAATGGCGTCGATAAATTCTTTAACAACCGGCAAAGCAACATCCGCTTCTAAAAGCGCAATACGCACTTGGCTTAACGTTTCTTGAATATTTTCTTCTGTAAGTCGACCACGTCCGGTCAAATCACGTACTGTTTTTACTAATCGTGAAGATAAATTTTGAAACATATTTATTATCCACCTAATTTATTTTTTAGCATAAAATACCCAGCGGCAGCTATTCCACCCACCAATGCTACAGGTGCAACCACTTGTTTAAAAAAGTTGCTGCAAGAAGGCAAACTATCATCTGATTCAATACTATAATCAAGTGAAGTATCAATTGCTTTAGGATCAGTAATTCTAGACCAAAAGCTGGACCGCGACGAAGTACCTGGCTCTACTGGATTTTGCATAAACATTACCCTCTTTAGTTTATTTGAACTGATTGTAATGAATTTCCTAGCTTTGCACAATGCGAAGAATGTGCAAAAACACGGGGTTTTTCCAACTAAAAATTATGTTACATTCTAGCTAATGCGATATTTTCAGCACAAAAATTCTTTTCCCAAACGAAGACAGCGAGGCTTTACGCTTTACGAGTTTCTTTGCGTTTTGCTGATAATATCTATTTTACTGCTAATAACCATGCCCACTTGGCATACATTCGTAGTAAGAAATCGCGTTACAACTGGTGTAGCAAATATTGTGGACGCCTTACGCCTTGCACGCGGCACCGCCATTAATCAAGGCAAGCACGTTCTTCTATCTAAAAACGGTAAAACTTGGAGCGATGGACAAATTGTGATTATCAAAAAAACCAAAAAATTTATAAGAACTTTCCCCTCTACATCATATGGCGACACATTGGATTGGCATGGCAATTTAGGTAGGAGTGGCAGTATTGAATTCCTACCAACCGGACTCCCAAATGGCCAACAAGGCAGCTTCTATTACTGCCCCAAAGATTTTGCCATCTACGCAAAAGCCATCATCATGAACACCAACGGCCGCCTGCGTTTAAGCAACAAAACCGCAGAAGGAAAGAAGATTCCTTGTGCTACACAATAGCTAATATGCTAAAACTAGCATATTTATTTTTTTAATGTTATAATGATTGCCTCAGGTGATTTATGAAAACAACTAAAAAATCTCGAAAAAACATTAAATGGGAAGAAGGATCTCAAAACGTCTTTACTGACTTAGAAATGCCCAATGCAGAAGAAAAACTGGCTAAAGCCGATCTAGCTATGAAAATAAATGAAATTATCGCACATCAAGGACTGCGTCAAATCGATGCTGCTACGTTACTTCATGTAGATCAAGCAAAAATATCACTACTAAATCGCGGACGATTAGCAGAATTTTCTCTAGAACGTCTAGTCAAATTCCTCACTCTACTAAGCCAAGACATAGACATTGTGGTGAAAAAACCAAAAAAAAACGCAAATCAAAGACTAGGCAGAATGCGCGTTATATACCAATATTAGCGCTATCTTTCAATAAAGCAGAAATAATGGCCACGCTATCGAGCATTGTGTAATCAGCAAACTTTTGCTTAGCTTCATCCAAGTTTTGCGCTAAAAACTCAATCTGGCGATAGAGATTATCGGAAGTTTGATCTTCAGGATAGATAGCAGAACTGAGCCCTAAAGCTTCAAAGTGTTTGGCATTCAAAATTTGATCACCGCGGCTAGATTCTTTGGATAAAGGCAATAAAATATGCGGTTTTTTCAGTGCAACTAGCTCATAAACCGAATTAGAACCAGCACGGGATACAACCAAATCAGCAGCGGCTAAAATATGTGGCATTTCTTCGTTTATATATTCAAATTGCACATAGCCCTTCTGATTTTTCAAATTTTCATCAACTTTATCTTTACCGCAAGAATGTACAATTTGAAAATCAGGTAATAATTTTGGCAAAATCTCACGCACTAACTTATTAACAGAATCAGCACCCAGGCCTCCACCCTGCACCAAAATGATTTTTTTCTTGAGGTCAAATCCACAAAACTCTCGACCTAGTTTAGCATCACCTAGCAGCAATTCAGAACGAATGGGCAAGCCCGTGTATACCAATTTTTTCTTATATTTATCAGAGAAATATTTGGCGCTTTCCGCAAAACTAGTACAAATTTTACTTGCGAAAGGAAAACTTAAGCGATTTGCTAAACCTGGCGAAAAATCTGATTCATGAATAATAACAGGAATATGACGCACCCAAGCGGCAACTACTACCGGAAAAGCTACAAAGCTGCCTTTAGAAAAAACAATACTTGGCTTAACTTGGCCGCAAATTCTCCATGCACCCAAAATACCAAAAATAATTTTAAAAGGATCAATGAAATTACGCCAACTAAAATAGCGCCTAAGTTTTCCCGTAGAAATAGCAAAATACTGCACTTTAGGTTTAAGATGGGCAATTATACTGCTCTCTTGGCCGCTCTTCGATCCAACATAAAACACTTCCCACTTTTCGCTGGAGAGTTTTTTCATCAACGCCAAATTCGGCGTAACATGTCCGGCCGAACCGCCACCTGTAAAAATAATTTTTGACATATTTCTCCTATAAATGCGATAAATCTAGACGCGATGAATCTAGACGCGATGAATCGCGTCTCTACACAAGATCACATTATAATTCGTTCAACTTCCTCGAGGCTAGTAACACCTTCTAAAATTTTCCGTGCTGCCGACATACGTAACTTCTGTAAACCGTTTTGTTCTGCCAAGATGGCTAAAGCATTCAAATCATTACCCCGCAACAACACTTCTCCCATTTGATTTGTAAATGGCAGAAACTCAAAAATACCAATTCGTCCAGCATAGCCCTTATTACAATTGGAACAGCCTACAGCTTGACAAATATTTTGATCTTTCGAATAGGGCAACACAGACAAGGCCGATGCCTGCCATTTTTCCTTACTGAAATGAATTTCTTTTTTGCAATGCGGACAAAGGCGACGCACTAAGCGCTGAGCAATAACTAATTGCAAAGATCCTGCCAAATTAAACACAGGAACACCTAAATTTAGCAAGCGCGTCACCGCTTCTAAAGCTGAATTAGTATGCAGCGTTGCCAAAACTAAATGCCCTGTCTGCGCCGCTCTTACAGCAATTTCAGCCGTATCTAAATCACGAATTTCGCCAAGCATAATCACATCCGGATCTTGTCGCAAAAAAGAACGGAGTGCCTTCGCAAAAGTCAACCCTATTTTCGGATGAACTTCAACTTGATTGATTCCAGGCAATTGAATTTCGATGGGGTCTTCAATGCTTATGATGTTTCGCGTTTCTGCATTTAAAATATTAAGCGCTGCATATAAAGAAACCGTTTTGCCGCTGCCGGTCGGCCCTGTCACCAAAATCATGCCTTCTGGTTTTTTAATGGCGCGCAAAAATATCTCTTGCTCTTCACTATTTAAACCCAAACTAACTAGATCTAGCGCCACACTGCTAGATGGTAATATCCTTACGACCACTTTTTCGCCAAATAATGTCGGGCAGGTACTAATACGACAATCAGAGTTTTGTTCTTTAGATAAACGCAAAGTAAAACGTCCGTCTTGCGGCAATCTTTTTTCCGCAACATCTAACCTTGCCATTACCTTCAAGCGAGCGCTATATTGATCAGTTAAAGCCAAGTCCGCTTTCGCTATTTCATGCAATATGCCATCAATGCGTAAGCGCACACGATAATATTTCTCATAAGGTTCAAAGTGCACATCTGAAGCTCCTTTATGGATAGCAGTTTCTAAGATATCAGCAATAAATTTAACGACCGGAGCATCAAAAGAGGCATCAAGCATGACTTATCTCCTAAAAAGAATCGACTCACACATTTCCCCACGTAATGAATTCGTCAAAACCCCAGTGATTTTCACTTCAACTATTTGGCTAATTAAATCAGCTGGGCCTAAGAAATTCACTATGCGATTGTTTTCGGTGCGACCTGAAAGTTCTTTAGTATTTTTGCGAGATGAACCAACCACTAGAACTTTTTGGGGTATATTTAACATAGACTCACTGATGAGATTAGCATGTTTACTCAGCGCTTTTTGGAGTTTAGCTAAACGCACTTTCTTGACAGCAAGTGGCATGTCGTCAGCAAGAAGAGCAGCTTTGGTATTGGGACGAGGACTGTAAATAAAACTAAAAGATTGATCGAATTTCACCTCTTCAACTAAATCCAACATTTTCTCAAAATCTTCTTCAGTTTCCCCCGGAAATCCAACAATAAAATCCGTCGAAACACTAATGTTGGGGCGTATTTGACGAAGTTTTTTAACTTTCTCTTTGTATTCCAGAACAGTGTAATTGCGCCGCATGGCTTCTAAAATGCGATTGGATCCGTGTTGTACTGGTAGATGCAAGTGATTAGCTAATGTAGGCGTATCAGCAAATACTTCTATAAGACGTTCGGAAAAATCAGCTGGATGTGAAGTCGTAAAACGAAGTCTAAGAATCCCAGGAATTTTGGCCGTTTCTCTAATTAAATCGGCCAAATTTTTATCATCAGCCTTGTAAGCGTTAACATTTTGCCCTAAAAAATGAATTTCTTTTACGCCTTGCGAGGCCAAAATTTCGCACTCTGTCAAAACATCCTGAAATGGCCGACTAATTTCACGCCCCCTCGTAAAGGGCACAATGCAATAACTACAAAAACGGTTACAACCTTCCATGATAGTTACGTAAGCTAAAGGTCCATTAGACTTAGCCGGCGGAAAATGCTGAAACTTCTCATTCTTTAATAATCGAATATCTATCGAGCGTTTAGCACTTTCTGACGCTTCATCATAGAGCACTGGCAGACGATGCAATGTCTGCGGACCAAAAATAATACTCACATAAGGAGCTCGCTCTAAAATTTTCTTGCCACTTTCCGTAGCGACACAACCACCTACACCTATAATCATTTCAGGCCGTTTTTTCTTAAAGGCTCGAAAACGCCCCAAATCTGAAAATACCTTTTGCTCCGCTTTGCCGCGTATGGCGCAAGTATTTAGCAAAATCAAATCCGCATCCTTAGGGTCATTAACCAATTCCATATTGTGCGATGCTTGTAAAATATTTGCGATTTTCTCCGAATCGTAAACATTCATCTGACAGCCGTAGGTTTTGATGTAGAGTTTAGGCATAGCTTTTACTTCCACGGTCCTGACGCTGTCCAGCACATATTAGTTCCTGTTCCACTGTTAATTTCCCCAAGAGGTATTTTAAGAAATTCTTCTATCTCTCCAGCTACAATAAATAACTTAGGCGGAGCGCAAGCAATATTTCCTTTTTTTAAAAAAGCTTGCCATAAATTCTGGCAGTCCGATTGATCATCATAAATCTCTTCAGCAAACAATAGCCTCCCCTCGGGAATAGTGGTCTTACGTTTCTCAAAGGTCTTTTTTAAAGCCTCAGACAGCCTCTGGCTTGTAAAATCAAATCTATGCATCATAAGCCAAATATCATAAAAATCTTTCATTCGACTATTTAATGACCCCAAATTAATCATAACCTCAAATTTTTCACTAATAACGCTTTCATGCGGGTAGATCTTTAAATGGGGATTTGGGAAATTTAAAATAGATGGATAGTCGATTGACTTAATTCGAGGATAAACAGCATCTCCAAAACCAATATCGATTTGCAACGAAACACGTGCTCTCCCTAAAAAGGCAAAAAGACTGACTCGCACCCCTTTGTAATCTGCTTCTTCCTTAATGTTTTTTCCTGTGACTGTTTTAGAATCAAACACAAGACCATCCATCTCTACAGCAACATTGCAGATATCTCTTATAGCTGTTTCTATCGCCATAACTTGATTATCGCAATACGCCAAAAAATCAATATCTCTAGTCACTCTTCTGTCCGGAACAGCCCAAGCTATAAATAAGAGAGCACCCTTTAATATAAATCGGTTAGAATAGTGAGATTTGCTAAGCCTATAAAGAAACCTTTCCATAACGTAGCTCTGAAATATTTCCTCAAATGTCACCCTTTTTACCTGAGCTTTATTTTGAAGTAATGCCCGTACAGAAGCTTGCATATCGATAACTTTTTTACTCATAGCAAGGTTTCCAACATTGGCTTAATAATCTTATCTACTCTGCATATCTTGGCATATTGCATAATCTCTTTAGGATCAGCGTTTTTTTCGTTAAAAGCGATCTTAAGAGCTTCCCGCGCAACGTCAACCCCAAATCTATTCCGAAATTTAAAGCAATCAACTACTGTCTTAGTCAAAGAATAGACCTTAATTTGATGTCCTTCTATATTGTGATTTTCCACACCAATAGCCCACATAACAGGATCAAAATGGTAGAACCGCACAGGAGGATAGCTAATTACACTTTCATGTGAACCGCGCGCAATAGCCACATCAACATAAGGTGATACTTCATTCGTCGCTCCATGAAATGAGAGTGCGGAAAGAAGACAAATAACACCTTTGGGAATTTTCAGAGCAACAGTAACTAAATCTGGATTAGCTACAGATATTCCGCTAAGTAAGCTGTAAATACCCCGATCTATTCTCTCCACAAGGTGAGCGGAAATACAAGCTTTAATAGTAAATTTATCAAAACCAGCCATTCTAAGCTCAGAGTAATTGGAAATACCCCCTCTGTTTTGTAGAAACGCAACGAGCTGATCCTGTTTCTTTCCCATAAATACACCCTATTTATATACATTTATCGAAAAGTATAGTTGTTTTGGGTAAAAATAACAAGAATTTTAGAAGTTTTTCAGCGTATAATATTCATTCAATTTTTTCTGCAATACTTTTGTGGGAATAAGCTGGGTCTTATAGTCAGCTATCATTGCTGGCGAAAGATTACGGCTTAAAGAATATTTCACCACTTCATCATCTTTGGACTTACACAAAATAATACCTACACTAGGGTTTTCACCCTCTTTGCGAACATCTCGATCTAGCGCTTCCAGATAAAAATTAAGTTTACCGAGATACTCAGGTTGAAATTCATCTATTTTCAACTCCAACATAACCAAGCAACGCAATCCCCTGTGAAAGAATAAACGATACCTTTATTCAAATCTCTCTCGCTGTGTACTTCAGGTAATCCAATAAAATCAAAAACATAGGAGTCTTTAAACACTGAAGATGCATCAGGATGAATTTGTGTCACCAGTGGTGACACTTTTTGCTTAGACATTATGACTCGTTCAAATAAGCCACTATCTATCTGCCGTTCAAGCTCCCTGGAGCTGTACTTCTCCTTCAGAGAGAAGTGAATATAAAACTCTCTCTCTTCCAAGCTCTTTGTTTTAGAAAGAATCATTAAGTGATTAGTCCAGCTAATTTGTGTCAACACCGTTGACACAAATTGAGTATCACGATACGTCTCATAAAATTGCCGCATTCAACCTGTTTCTATACTGATGGGATGGACTCTCCTCTTACTAAACGGCATCAAAAGTGCCAAAATAGTAATATTCGAGCGGCATCTAAAAGTGCCAAATATTAACTATAAAATTCAGAGGGGAATCCGATATGAATATTACAACACATTTAGGAATCGATGTAGCAAAAAATGTTTTTCAGTTGCATGGAGTTGATTACAAAGGGAAAGCTACTATGAAAGAAAAGATAAGCCGTAAAAAGTTG
>Ga0172379_10003403_pt1 | contig 25439 bp, 32 predicted proteins | sample GrowelOW334metaG_FD_119756 | JGI IMG/M metagenome (GOLD analysis project Ga0172379, IMG submission 119756) | Groundwater microbial communities from an aquifer near a municipal landfill in Southern Ontario, Canada - Groundwater well OW334 metaG | ecosystem: Environmental > Aquatic > Deep...
CTTTTTTGGGGCTATAGGGTAAGGTATATGGGCCCAGCAGGGGCCTTTTTACATGAAAGAATTTGCAGTAATCCAGACCGGCGGCAAGCAGTACCTCGTCGAGGAGGGGGCTCTCGTCAAGATTGAGAAGATTAAGGGCGACCACAAGGTGGGCGACGCTGTTACCTTTGCCGATGTACTCGTTGTCGACAACGGTTCGGACACCACTATTGGCGACCCGTTTATCAAGGGTGCCAAGGTCATGGGCGAAATCACCAAGATTGCGCGCAAGCCCAAGGTCACTGTTATCAAATACAAGGCCAAGTCCAACTACTTTAAAAAGCGTGGCCACAAGCAGCCCTACTTCGAGGTTAAAATAACTGGTCTCAAATAATCTAGAGAAATAAAAAACCGCTCCCGAAAGGGGGCGATTTTTGGTATCGCGCTGCGTATACTACGCAACCGAATGTTATAAAGGTGCGGCTGTGGAGTTGCTGGCCGACTCCTTGGCCAAAGACTTGTCTTCGGCCTTTCTTTCGGCCTTCAGCTGGTCGGATCGCTTCCAGCTGACTTCCCGATAAGAGTCGCCCCGCCCCTCCTTGTCGTTGTAGTAGACCTTGATGCCGGCGTAGGCAATGTTCTTCTTCGGGGGGTAGGCGGTTACCCACACCACTCCCGAGCCTATCCCCGGCCTCGCTATGGGCATCGAGCGCGAGCGCTTGATTGCGCGCGCTGCCTTTGGGTTGTCTGGGTGAAGAAGCACACCGCGCTTCTCATCCCAGATGACGCCATAGGTGCCGTCCGCGAACTGGACCGGCACGAGCGTGGGGCCATTGAGGCGGGCGTCAGATGGCGCGCCCACCTCTACGATTCGCATGCCATTGAAAAGCTTGCCCTTAAGGCGCGCCTGGGTGTTTCGGCATTGCCTTGCGTATTCCTTTCCACGAGCCACGATTTATCCTCCTTTGTGGGAACGTACTATACGGTGTCTAATTTAACACTATTAATACTTTTTGTCAATAAAAAAACCGCTCCCGAAAGGGGGCGGTTTTGATTTAGTTAATGTCGGTTGCCTAGGGCCTGTTGGATAGTGTCTGGGTCAGCGTACTCGAGCTCACTGCCTGTTGAGAGGCCGCGGCCGAGCGACGAGAGTTTGACGCCGCTCAACTGGAGCGTCTCTTGGAGTATCTGGCGCGTGTGGTCGCCCTCGGTGGTGGCCGAGAGACCCAAGATTACTTCTTTGAGTATGCTGGCCTCGTTCTTGATACGAGTTAGGAGGGGATTGAGCCGAATATATTTGGTCGGCTCCTCGCTTGCCAGGGGGATAGTCCCGCCGAGTACAAAGTAGAGGCCCTTAAAGCCGCTACGCTCGACATTGTCGATGTCGGCATCCTTTTCAACAATAAAGAGCGTCGATTGGTCGCGGTGTGAGTCGGAACAAATATTGCACAACATTGAGCTGCCATCGTTTTTAGCGTACCAGCGGTAGCACTTTTTGCACTGGTTGGTTTGTGCACCGAGCGCTTTGATATTCTCGGCCAACTCTTGTCGAATGCTGGGGTTGGCAGTGAGTAGGTACTGCACAAAGCGTCGCGCTTGGCGCGGCCCGATGCCGGGGAATCGCTCAAACAGCGCGGTAAGTTTATCTATCGGACTCATGTGTTACTTTTAATTTGTTTAATTTTTACAAAATTAAAAAGCGTCGAGCGCGCCAAACGAGCTCATGTCGGCCTTTGCCAAGTCCTGGAAGGTCGTTTGCTTGTCGTTAAAGAAGAGTTCGACCTTGCCCACGGGACCGTTGCGGTGCTTTTCGACCAAAATCTCGGCGATATTGGGGCGGTCGCTCTCTTTGTTCATTTTGTCGTCGCGATGGATAAACATAACAACGTCGGCGTCCTGCTCGATAGAGCCCGAGTCACGCAAGTCAGATAACCGCGGCGTGCCGCCGCGTTGCTCGACAGCGCGAGAGAGCTGCGAGAGTGCTAAGACCGGCACGTCCATCTCGCGGGCCAATATCTTGAGCGAGCGGGAGATTTCGGTCACCTGCTGTACCAAGCTGTCGCTCGCGCGCGTCTGGGTTGGAGCCATGAGCTGGAGGTAGTCGATAATAAGGAGCCCCAGGCCGTGCTCGCGCTTGAGTCGGCGCGCAGTGGCGCGCATTTTAAGTATGTTGGCACCTGGCTGGTCGTCGATAAATATCGGCGCGCCGGTCAGGCGGTCATAGGCGTCGCGAATGCGGGTAAAGTCGTCGCTACCGTCTTTAATACGGCCCGTGCGCCAATCCCACGCGTTGACCTTGGCCTCGGCGGCTATCATACGGTCGACCAACTGCTGTGCGGCCATCTCGAGGCTAAAGATACCGACCACCGTGCCGTGTTGTACCGCCGCCTGGCGCGCGATGTCTAGAGCAAACGCAGTCTTGCCCATCGAGGGGCGCGCCGCCAAGATAATAAGGTCAGACTTTTGTAGCCCCGCCAACAAGTTGTCGAGATCTTTAAAGCCGGTGCGCACGCCACGCGATGCGTCTTTGTTTTCTTGCAGGTGCACATAATGTTCCCACGCGGCGCCCAGAGTCTCGCGCATCGACACGAATTTGGTCAGAGTCGGAGCGGCGGTCACTTCGTAGACTTTCTTCTCGGCTTTGTCCAGGGTTTCTTCGATATCGCCCGCCTCGTCAAAGCCAAGTTCGGCCACGTACTCGCCGGCGTCGATAAGTTGGCGGAGCATGAACTTTTTTTGCACTTGCCCGGCATAGTGGCGGGCGTTGCTGGCAGCGGGGACATCAGCCGCGAGCTCGGCGAGATAGGCCATGCCGCCTATTTGTTCGAGCGTGCCCTCGTCAGAAAGTTTGGCGCGAACGGACTCGACATCGACCGGCTCGCTCTTGTTAAACAGCGCGAGCGCGGCGCGATAAATAAGCCGGTGCTTTTCTGCATAAAACGCTTCGGGCGAAATAACATCGCTGCTGTCTATCATCGCCTCGGGGCGGATCATGATAGCGCCAAGAAATGCCTTCTCGGACTCGAGTGTTTGAGGAGGAAGCCGGAGTCCGTCGCGTTTGCGTGCCATGACCCCATGGTAGCGCGCGGGCTAGGCCAGGGTCAAAGTTGATAGAACGGGGGATAAGGCGGGGACAAGTCTGTCCTTAGCCATAGGCCTTACTTTTTGGTCACCTTGGGGCCGTCTTGGGTGTCTTTGAGTTCAAACCCGCCCGACTCTATCTCTTTGCGGAGCTCGTCGGCCTTTTCAAAGTCTTTGTTGGAGCGCGCTGCTTCGCGAGCCTCGACCAACTCTTTAATACCCTCGGGCAAGTCCTCGGTCTTTATTGGCAGCTTGGCGCGTGGGCCCGACTCACCGAGCCCCAGGCCCAACACTTTGTCGGCGACGGCGAGCGACGCCTTTTTAACGGTTGGCGTGATGTTTTCGTCGCGCACCATGTCCCACACACGCGCCAAAGCGCGCGGCGTGTTTAAGTCTTCAGCAATTGCGGCATAAAAGTCGGCGACAAACTGCTCGTCGGCGGGCAACCCCGACGGTGGCAGCTCGAGGTACAGCCGCTTGAGTCGCGCCAAAGCCGCTGCCGCGCCCTCTATGGCCTCCCAGGTAAAGTTAACAGGGCTCTTGTAGTGCGCGGTTAAGTACCAGTAGCGCAGTGCCCTGGGGTCGATGCCTCGATCGACAAGGCCACTTAGCACTATCGCGTTGCCCATCGATTTACCAATGCGCTTGCTCTCGATAGTCGCGAACTCGTTGTGCATCCAGTAACGCACAAACTGCTTGCCGGTCACGGCCTCGGCTTGTGCGAGCTCGTTGTTGTGATGCACAGGGATGTGGTCAATGCCGCCCGTATGGATGTCTATTTGTTTGCCGAGCAGAGTAAAAATCATCGCGGTGCACTCGATGTGCCAGCCGGGGAAGCCTTTACTCCACGGACTGTCCCAGCCTAACTTTTTGTCCGACTTCCAGAGGGCAAAGTCATGTGGTGACTTTTTCTCGCTGTTTTCTTCGACACGGCCGGTAGCCTGCTGGCCCGACAGGTCGATGTGACCCAGCTTGCCGTAATTGGGGAAGCGACTGGTATCAAAATACACGCCGTCGCTTGTGCGATAGGCGTAGCCCTTTTGTTCGAGTGTCTTTATAAGTGCTATCTGCTCGGCAATATACTCGCTCGCACGGGGGAAGGTGATGCGTTTGGTGTCGAGGCCTATCGCCGTGATGTCTTGCATGAACGCGTCGGCGTAGCGCTCGGCGAGCTTTGTCATGTTGGCCATGGTGACCGCCAGGCCCTCGCGTTTAAGGCCTTTGGACATTTTGTCTTCGCCCTCGTCTGCGTCGCTTACCAGGTGGCCAAAGTCGGTGATGTTGATGACTTGCTCGACCTTGTACCCCCACGCGTCGAGTGTACGGCGGGTAATGTCGGCAAATACATACGAGCGCAAGTTGCCGATAGTCACATAGTCGTATACGGTCGGCCCGCAGTTGTACATCTTGACCGTCTTGCCCATGGGCGTAAACACCTCGAGCTCGCCGCTAAGCGTGTTGCGGAGTTTGAGTGGTGGCATGCCCACCCCGGGCTTTTTCTTGAATAAATCGAATATCACAACCAATTTTTAGCTTTAAAGTATGCAAAACAGCCTACCGCAACGGTTGCCATAATGCCAAGCACAATCCAAAAGTCGTACTGATGACCAACAAAGGGGTTATGGAGTGTATTCATACCGAAGAGACCTGCGATGAATGAGAGCGGGAAGAATATAAACGAGAGCACCGTAAAGGTGGTCATAATCTCGTTTTGTTTGGTGTTAAGTAAGCTGTCGTTGGTGTCGCGCAGTTCGTGGAGAGCATCGCGCAAATGCTCGAGCGTGTCGGTGACGCGCTCGTAGGAGCCTATAACCTCGCGCACCCAGTAGGAAAAGCCTTGGTCAAACATCCGTACCGCTGCGGGCTCGAGCGAGTTTAACATCTCACGATGGGGCAAGAGTGCTTGGCGAAAGTCGTGGATGACGCGGCCAATGTCAGACAGTGCGATAACCATGCTACGCTCGTTGCCGTTAAATATGCGGTCTTCAATAGCACCCAGCTTGTGGCGGAGCGTGTCGCACTCGTTAATAAGAGACTGATAGATGTCGTGCGTAAGCGCGGCAAACAAGTGTCCGCCGTGCACTGCGTGGCCGCGACCCAGCACGGCCTGCACCTCAAACGCTTTGGCAAAAGCGTGCAAAGGGTCGATGTGATCGTAGCGGGTAGTAATGAGAAAATCTTTGCCAATGACAAAGTCTATCTCTTGCTCGGGGCGCTGGCCGGTCACACGCGGCGCAGGGAAGTGGAGTATGACATAGATAGCGTCGCCACGACGCTCGACCTTGGGTTTAAACGATGGCGCTAACAACTCGTCGGCAATGAGTGGGTCGAGATGAAACTCGTCCATCAGTTGCTTAACCTCGGCGGTCGACGGATGCACGAGATCTATCCAAGTCAAATTGCGCTGCGTATATCGAGACAGCATTATGTTATAATCGTAGCATGAGTAACAACAAGTCGACTGCTGTCGGTGTATTACTGGCGGTTGTGCTGGCGTTTGGTGTGGGTTTGTACTCGGGTGTGACCGAGCGCGGCGCAAATGCACAGACTATTACGGTGGTCGGCGGCGTACCGACCAATGTCGACATGGGTCAATTTTGGCAAGCCTGGGCCGTGCTTAATACGCAATTTGTCCAAACACACGCCAGCGGCACTATCCCAACCGATCAAGAAAAGGTGTACGGCGCTATCAAGGGCCTAACCGACAGCTTTGGCGACCCATACACGGTATTTTTCCCACCGGCAGATGCTAAGGTGTTTAACGAAGATGTCAGCGGCAGCTTTGGAGGTGTCGGCATGGAGATGGGCACGAGTCAAAAGGGCGACATCCAGGTTATTGCACCGCTCAAAGACTCGCCAGCACAGGCTGCGGGGATACTCGCAGGGGACATTATTACCAGCATCGGCGCGACCTCGACCGCAGGCATGACAACCGACCAAGCGGTCAAGCTTATCCGCGGCCCAGTAGGCACCCAAGTGACGCTTGGCGTGCTCCACAAAGAAGCGACTAAGCCCGTGACTATCACGATTACGCGGCAGACGATTATAGTGCCTATTATCGACGCCAAAGACGAGGGCGGCGTTTACACTATTAGTCTGTACAGCTTCTCGGAGTCATCGGCGACCCAGTTTCAAAAAGCACTGCGGACTTTCATGCAGTCGGGTGACACCAGGTTGATACTCGACTTGCGCGGTAACCCGGGTGGCTACCTCGAGGCAGCGGTACAGATGGCGAGCTACTTCTTGCCGGTGGGTGAGACTATTGTCACCGAAGACACCAAGGGCCGCGGAGAAAACGTCTTCCACCGTTCTATTGGCTACAATGTCTTTGCTAACAAAAAGTTGTCGATGGCAGTGTTGGTCGACCAGGGCTCGGCGAGTGCATCAGAGATTTTGGCAGGCGCACTACAGCAGCATGGTGTTGCTAAACTTGTGGGGACGCGCACCTTTGGCAAGGGCTCGGTGCAGCAGTTGGTGGACTTGGGTGGCGGCGCAGAGCTAAAAATTACTATCGCGCGCTGGCTTACCCCCAACGGTACCAGCATCAGCGAGGGCGGTATCACTCCAGATATTAAAGTAGAACGCACTGCAGACGACATCAAAGCCGGCAAAGACCCGCAACTAGACGCCGCCAAAGCCTGGCTCGCCACGCAGTAAATAAAAATCTCCCGCAGATGCGGGAGATCGTTCGTTAGAGCCTGACCACACGACCCTCGGGCAAGGTTCCCTCGGGGAGGCGTATCCGATTGACCCAGGTCCAGCGAACGTGCTCCGTCTTGGGGTGGAGCGGGTCGTGGCCGAAACCTTTAGGTCTGCGCCAATAGGCCTCACGCAAGTGCACCGGCATCTCGTAGGAGTCCCGATACTTGCCATACGTTTCGCGGAAAAAGTTGCGCTCCTCGGTGCTCAATGCCAGCATCGAAGAGACACTACATATTTCGGCTACGTCTGTGATGACCGTCGGGTCGAGCGTGCGCGCCTTAGGGGCTGTTGGTCTCCAGTCACCACGATGTGGTGAGTCGCTTGGGAGCATCGAGAGATACAGGCACAAGCCGGCCACCATGCGCACCACAAGATGGCCAGAAGGGGAGGTTATGGTTTTTTTGACCACCTCCTCGACTGAAAGATGCCCATTGTGGAACACGTCGTAGCCGATCGACTCGAAGAAGTGCGGCTTGTACATGCGGGACGCCTTGCGGAAGAATTTATCCGAAGGCACCTCCTTGCGGGCTATGGCTTGCTCGGCTTTAGAGATAAGGATCTCTGCGGCCGGCTCCCACGTGCTAAGCGCCCGGTTAAGCAACACCACATAGAGTGCGTCTTTGGTGTCGCCGCCGTTGTAGAGACGCAACGATCTGAAGGGCATCTTTGACACCAGGATAAAGTCAAACTTGATATCCTGGTTGCGCGTGTTGCGGTAGGTCATCGGCGCTTCAAGCTCCATCCCAAACGCGGGGAAGGGCCAGTCGATGTCGTTGCAGATGAGGCCCTTGAGCGACGTGGCCAAGAGCGCGAACTGCAAGTCTTCGGAGATGTGATAGACGCGCCTTGATTGCGCCATCCACGAAGCAAGCACTGCAGGAAAGATCGCTTCGGCATGCATCGTCTCGGGCTTCATGTCGTTGAGGCCCGTGAATTTTGCCATGTCGAAGTTGGCGAAATCCCGAATGCCCATCACGTGCCGACGATACTCCTTGGAGTGGTAGCACGGCTGCGGCATGTTGGGGTTGGCAAAGACCTCCATGTAGTCGGGAGTGATACTATGGTCGATGCGTAAGACACGCATAGCCTGCTCCCAGTACCGGAGTCCTTGGTCGAGACGTTCTACTGGCTTTCTTGCCATGTGGCCCTCGTGTGCGGGGTTAAGGGGTTCAGGGTCTGCGGTTTTTATACACGTCTTTACTCTTTTTTGTTATAGTGCAGCTTATGAAAGTCATACTACTTAAAGATGTGCGGGCGGTGGGGAACAAGGGGAGTGTTAAAGATGTGGCCGAGGGCTACGCGCGCAACTTCTTGTTGCCGCAAAGGCTGGCCGAGCTAGCCACACCCGAGAAGCTCAAACAAGTCGAGGCACAGCTAGCCGCGCGCGAAGCCGAGCGCATTAAAGAAGAAGAGCAGCTGGACAAGAAGGTCCAGAGTTTAAACGGCAAAAAGGTGTCGCTCCAAGCTCGCGCAACCGAAAAGGGCGGGCTGTTTAAAACTATTACGGTCACTGACATTGCCAAACAAATCCGCCTCGAGCACAGTTTGGAAATCCCCGAAGACTCTATCCACTTTGCTAACCCTATTAAAACGTTGGGCGACCATGCCGTCACGCTTGCCAGCAAGCACCACAAAGTTGAGCTTGGCGTGTCGATAACGGCAACTATATAAACAAAACCCCCGGCTGTGGCCGGGGGTTTTGGTAGAGATTGTGTTAGATAACGTCGACTGCCGAGCGGCGAGTCTTGCTGCCGTCAAAGTTGGTCTTGCGGACGTTGCGAAAGGCGACCTTGCCCTCCTTTTTAGCAAAAATAGTGTGATCCTTACCCAAACCGACGCCGATGCCCGGGAGCATTTTGGTGCCGCGCTGGCGGACGATAATATCGCCCGGCTTGGCGACCTCGCCAGCATAGAGCTTAACACCCAGGTATTTAGCCTTTGAATCGGTAAGGTTTTTAGCTGTTCCGCCCGCTTTTTTACTTGCCATTGTGCTGCTAGGATAGCAGGAATGTTGGGGTTACGCAAGGGGGAGGGGGAGCGTTTGGCCATACCGGCCATGGTTATATTGGTGGGTCTGGCGGCCTTTGGGCTGGGGCGGATATCGGTACAGGTGCAGGTAAACGAGCCTGCCAGCCCGACTCGGCACACCTATGTCGGGTCCAAGTCGGGGAGTGTCTACTACCTGTCTAGCTGCAAAGGGGCGAGTGCTATTAAGCAAGAAAACAGGGTCTGGTTCGTCTCTGCCGATGATGCCGAGGCGGCGGGGTATAGGCCCGCGACCGGTTGTGTGGGATTATAAAGGTTATGAAGCGCCTCAAGAAAGAACTTAAACGAATAGTGGTGTTGACCTTAGCGTCGGTATTTTTGCTGCTCGGCTTGGCCGGGTTGGTGCTGCCGGTGCTGCAAGGATGGCTCTTCTTGGCTATTAGCGCGATACTCTTTTCGATGTACTCGCCGAGCATGCGCGCATGGATGGACAAGCACACAGTGCGCTACCCAAGGCTCCACAAAGTAGTGAACAAAGCTCAAGACTGGACGACAAAGATATTTGGCGCGCCTGAAGTGTAGTAAGCTTTGGGTATGTTAGTCGTTGATTGTGAAATGACAGGCCTCGACGCCAACGCACACTCTGTTGTGAGTGTTGGTGCGGTTGATTTGGACAACCCGTCGCGACAGTTGTATGAAGAGTGCCGCATGTGGGATGGAGCCAAAGTCGAGGACGAGGCGTTGGCGGTCAACGGATTTACTCGCGAACAGATTACCGACCCGAGTAAACAGTCAGAGGCGGACCTAGTGCACAAATTTATAGCCTTTGCCGAGCCAATGGCCGACACGACTATTGCCGGGCAAAATGTCTTTGTTGACACCTACGCCTTGCAGGCGGCTGCCAAGCGGGCAGGGCACACGGCGTGGCCATTTGCCCACCGGATTATCGATATACACACCCTTTGTTTTGAGCACATGATAAAGAGGGGAATGCAGCCGCCGCTTAATGCCGAAAAGCGCCACTCGGCACTTAATTTAGACGCCGTACTCAACTACTGTGGCATCCCCGAGGAACCCAAGCCACACAACGCGCTCACAGGCGCCAAGTGCAACGCCGAAGTCATATCCCGGTTGCTCTGGGACAAGAAATTGTTGCCTGAATTTAAGGTGTACGAGATACCTTGGCTTAGTTAAAGTCTCGTGGTATCGTCGGGGTGGAAATGTAACTCGAACCGACCCGAAGGGAGGTGAGATACGATGATGCCGAGGCAGTTAGTTGTAAGTCGCCACGGCCAAGCAGCAGGAAACTTAGCCTGGAGGATGGCCCAGGCAGGCGATATTGCGCTCCTCGAGGAGTTGCGGGATCGTCCGGCCGAAGAGGCGCCGTTGACCGGTGTGGGGATGGAGCAGATGGTCCATTTGCGCGAATGGCTCCGCAAGGAGCAGTTTGTATTCGATCGCAAATATGTCTCCCCACTTAGGCGTACCAAGCAAAGCTCCCGGGTGCTGAAACTTGGACGCAACTGGGTCGAGAGCGAGTATCTCACCGAGCAGAGCCTTGGCATCATGCGATACATGACGCCCGGGGGCCGCCAGGAGTATCTCGACTCGCTTCGTGGCGAACCGCATATACGCGACCCTTACAACTTCGCGCCGGTCGACGGCGAGTCGTTCGCGTATCTTGCCACGAACCGCGTGGTGCCGTTCCTTGAGGATCTCGAGCGTGACTGTAGCGGGAACGAGAACGTCTTTGTTATGGGCCACAGCGGTACCAACAAGATGATCGACTGCTGCATTCGGCAATGGACTCCCAAGGAGTTTGTCGCGCACTATGTTCATGGGGACAACAAGATCCTCAACGGCATGGTGCAGCACTATACGCGCATCGACCCCGCAACCGGCGAAGAGTCAGAGACCTTGGACTGGGTGCGAACCTGTTGTCCGTGGGTCGACCCCGAGCCAACCGAGTGGCAGAAGATCGAGCGTGGGTCGCAAAGCCCCGCTTGGTTGTCCTTCATTCGGGAGCTTCTCGCATTGCCCGCAGCATGATGTGTTGCGGGTTTTTTTATTTGTCGGGCCGGGGATTGGTCACAACTCAAACGCACTTCGTGTCGGGCCGCCGGGAATTGAACCCGGTCTACATGCACCCCATGCATGTGTACTGCCGGTATACTACGGCCCGAATTACAAACGTGTTACCAACATACCGTATTTTATGTAGTTTGTCTTAACGTATTGACCAACCATAGAGCTTCTGCTACTTTGCGTTTGCCGGCACAACCGGCTTTTTTGTTCCAACCCAGAGGTGTCTCAGATGAAGATGTTCTTGCCCTCGAGCGCTGCCGCGCTCCTCGTGTCGCTCGCGTTCGCTGCATCCACGCCCGCCCAGGCCGAGATGGTCGTCGTCGGCGGCTGCGGCCCGCAAGGCAGATCGTGCGAAGTCACGTGCCCCAAGCGTGGGGACAAGCAGTTGCTGCTCGCGGTCGCGGTCTGCAACAACCACGGCAAGCCCGGCGCGAGTGCCCCGGAGTATGGAGTCGGCGGCGAGGTCATGCCGAGCTACACCAGCGGCCACTCGGCCAAGTGCACGGCGGGCCAGCACGGCTTCGGCGACTCGATGTACGGCGTTTGCGTCTCGCCCAACTAGAGCCGGCAGACTCAACTGTCCCCGCGCGGAGCGGGGGCTTTTTATTGCAGGTGTGCTATACTGGTATTTTAGAGGTCGAGCTCGCAGGAGTCTCGGCTATTTTTGTACCTAGCAAGCGGTGGAGGGTGTCTTCGTGCCTGATATTACCCAAGCACTTGCGTCGGCTTCGCGCCGATGCGGCAAGCCGACCGAACCGTACGGATTCCACACCTGTCCTGACTTTTGGCGCGAGACGTTCGCCGTCTACTTCGGCAGGCAACCTGCCGGAGACAACGACGTGGGGTGGAAAGAGCTATTTAGTCACGGCTACCCGGCACTACGGCGCATGCTCAACGAGACCCCGGCCGAATAACCCCCGAACTCCGGGGGCTTTTATTTTGCCAAACTGGTGGTATGGTTCGGACAGTTGTCGGCCAAGGGCAAGGGAGAACTCTCATGACTGGCCCCATAGTGCGATCTGATTTGATTGGGAATATCTTCGAGAACCCGGGCAAGATTATTGCCTATGTTGAGGAGCACCGATTAGTCGAGGTTGCTGGTGCGGTATGGCACCTGTCGACGCCGCTGCAGCGACGAGTCATGCTCCAACATCTGGTCGCCGAGGTGCGCTCGGACAAGTCTCCGTACCGGCGGTTCTTTGCGGTCCGGGACGAGCTCGACGCCTATGACTCGGATGACGAGTTTGTCGACCTGCTGGCCACCAGTAGGGATATGGGGGTGCTGGTACCCAGCACGCTCTACCCCTACTTTGCCCTGTATATCGACACCAGCCAGGGCAGGGAGCAGGCTATTTTTTCGGTCGAGGCCTTCTATGCTCGGTATCTCGAGTCCCACAACGGGTCCCCGGGCTAGTCCGCGACGAACGTTGCGGATTTTTCTTACAAGAAATGTGAGACAGTTAAAATACGTTGTCAAATAAGGACATTTGGCCAGCCAGGGGGGTGTCTGTCAAGCTGTCAAGCGTTTGCATTGACCCGCTTGACAAAAACGGGGTACTATTTCATTACCTCCGGTGTCGAGCCGGGGCTTTTATTTTGCCTAAACGCGGCACTATAAACCGTTTACCAAGCAATTTATGCAAATTTACTCATGCCTCTCGCAACTGGTCTCGCTTTGGCGTTATCTGCAGCGCTAAGCCCCGCAGCGGGCTATGCCGCAGCCGACGCGCCGACTCCGGTGCAAATACCGGCAGCTCAGACTGTTAAGGAGTACGTTGAAACTGCTTTTGCCGACACGCCTATCATGATTAAGATCGCGGCGTGCGAGTCGCACTTTAAACAGTTCGACAAGGTCGGCAACCCGGTTAAAAATCCCAAGAGTACCGCCATTGGTGTATTTCAGATTATGTCGTCAATCCACAAGGATATCGCTAGCGAAAATCATGGATTCGACATTACGACGCTCGAGGGTAACGTTGCCTATGCCAGGGCGTTGTATAACGACCAAGGCACGGTCCCGTGGAACTCGTCCAAGGCTTGCTGGGGTAAGTCTGACAAAGTCGCCGTTAAATAAGAATCTAAACCAAAAAGCTCTCCCTGACCGGGGGAGCTTTTTGTATATATTGACTAAGTTTGTAAATACTGGTACTTTAGTTCCAAACTTGTTCTGTAGGGGAACGACATGCTGCAGTTTTACTCACTGGTTGCTGCCATGGCGGCAATCTACGTAATCAACATTGTTCGCCTGAGGATGCAGCTCGAGGATGAGTTGCGCCAGACAGCGCGCTTTGTCGCCGAAAAGTATCATATTGAACTTCAGGCGCTCGAGCGGGAGCGGCTGGCGCGTCGACAGGTGGAGGTTCGACAAACGCTGACCGAAACGGTCCCGCTCGTCGATCAGATTCAGGCCAACAAGGCCGCTCGTCTTGGTGTCCGAGCCGAACGCATGGCGAGACGCATCCAGAGAGGCCGCCGATAGTCCAACCGCAAGGTTGGATCTTTATTTGGGAAGTGGGGAAGTCGGGTCCCCTTTTTGAGAAATAAAAAAACCGCCTTGTGGGCGGTTAGTTGGTGGAGACTGCTTCGCGTGGTGCGTTGCCCGACTTGGCACAGTACACGACCCAGCCGGCGGTAACCCCAAAGTATGAGCCCCAGCCGCAGTGTTCGCCCAGCTCGTAGCACATCGCGTCGTGGATGCCGCGCTTAAGGATTTCATCCCGGCCCAGCCTCCCAGCCCTCGCGAGTTCCTCGTGTCTGGTGAAGAGGGTAAAGAGGCCCTTCATCCGCTCGGTGGCTGGGCCAACCGCAACGCACACACTCGGAATTGAGGGCGTCTCGGGAGGGGTGTAGTCAGCGGGAGTGAGTTCCTTCAACAACCGCTCAATCTCGAGATGCAAAGCGGGTCGCCCGTCGGTTTCAGTCATGGTGGTCTCCTAAACTGCCGTCGCTAAAATACTGAATAATTTAGCGATTGTCAATCTATTACCGGCTATCCGAGATTTGGTCCTCTTAGGAGGGGGAGTGGTTCCCCTCTCCTGGCCGAGAAATTAAAAAGCCCCTTGGTATGGGGCTTAGTCGGCCAAGCGTTGCTTGGATTCGTTCTCGACGCATGTCGGGAGGATTGGATCGTCGTTCGGGTCGACCCATTGCGGTGCCGGCCTGTACGGTCTGTGCGGCGGTCGCAGCTGGGACGCGTCGCGGATGCCAAAGCATGAGCCTCGGTCCTGGCCAAAGGCCTCGCGAAGGCGTCCTGCGGCCTTGATATCGTCTGCAGTGGTTGGCATGGAGCCTCCGGCAAGTAAGGACAAACTGAACCTGTTTACACCATAACAAAGGTTTAACCGTGGGGGAAGCGGAAGAAATAAATAATAATAAGCGTGTATGGTGGGGTATTATTTTCCGATGCTCAAAGGGGAGCGTTGGAAAATGATGCCGAGCTTTTGCGCACGTTCCTCTATAGGTACGTCGCAAAAGGTATATTGTGCGACCTATATCCACTCGGGCTGGGGCGATTCCCCAACCATGTACCCGGGCATGTACCAAGCTGTTTCCAACCACTCCCTTACCCCACCGACGTCGCGGCAAAATTTTTTGTAGTACTTGTGGTACACGTACCATCAACTTGTGACCCCTCCCCCGCAATTTTTACAAATCGAGTAGGGGACCTCGACCTGCTATAGTGGTTTTAATGACCAAGTACCAGGACAAGCTCCATGCCCTACTCTCCCCCGCCGAGCGGGCAACTTTTAGGCGACTCAACACACCTATTAAAATTCAAAACTTTTTAGACACGTATCCGGTCAAATATTTTGGCAAGAAAGGCGAGCCGATTATTAAGTCACCGCGCCAAGCGCTCAAGGCTCGCGGCATGCACTGCATGGAGGGTGCACTGGTGGCTGCGGCGGCACTGGCGTATCACAGCCACAAACCACTACTGCTTGATATCCAAAGCGAGTCATATGACTACGACCACGTGGTTGCGCTGTTTAAACAAGACGGCCTGTGGGGCGCGATAAGTAAAACCGGTCATCCGGCGTTGCGCTGGCGCGACCCAGTGTATCGCACGGTGCGCGAGTTAGCGATGAGTTACTTTAACGAGTACTACTGGCCCGAAAAGGACCGCAACCACCGTCGCAAGACTATGCGCGCGTACTCGGCACCATTTAATTTGGCCAAGTTTAAGCCAGAGGCTTGGGTCACGAGCGACAACGACGAGTGGGTGGCCGAGGTGCTCGACAAGTCTAAGCACTTCCCCACCTACCCCGCTCATGCCCGCAAAAATTTGCGAAAAGCGGACCTCATAGAGATCCGCTCGCTTAAGCTTAGTGACGAAGGCAACGATTAGTTGCGCATCCCTACCCCGTTCTTAAAGAGGTATACAAGTGCGCCGACAAATATAAGCATAAGGCCGCCGAGTACCATAAAGCACTGTGCCAGCGGTATATCGCTAACACCCAAGAATCCGTAGCGGAACGCGTTCACCATGTACAGTATCGGGTTAAAGAGGCTCACCTTTTGCCAAAACTCAGGCAACATCTCTACCGAGTAAAATACGCCGCCTAGGTATGTGAGCGGTGTGAGCACAAAGGTCGGGACTATCGAGATGCCGTCAAAGCCTTTGGCAAACACGCCGTTGATAAGCCCGCCAAGGCTAAACAGTACCGAGGTAAGCACGACGGCCGACACTAGCACCACCATGCTGACAATAGTGAGGTGCGTAAAGAAGAGCGACACAATAGTCACCAACAGCCCAACCAACAGCCCGCGCAGCACGCCACCGCTTACAAACCCTAAGATAACCACCCAGTCTGGTGTTGGGCTCACCAAGAGCTCTTCGAGGTTCTTTGTCCACTTGGCAAAGTAAAATGTGCTGACCGTGTTCATGTACGAGCTCGTGATAACCGACATCATGATAAGGCCCGGAACAATAAACTGTATGTACGAGTAGCCGTGGATGTTGGCAAGCTGGCTGCCAATAAACGTACCAAACACGACAAAGTACAGGCTGGTGGTAATGACCGGCGGCAGCAAGGTCTGTGACCATATACGGATAATGCGCGTGAGCTCTTTGCGCATCATGGTCAGGTATGAAATCCAAATTCGGTATGCTGGCATATAGTTACTCCTTTACTCCCCTAATCAGGTCGAGGTAGACGTCCTCAAGTTTTTGGCCGTGGCGCTCGAGCATCGCCTGCATAGACTCGTTGACCAATATCTGACCCTTGTTAATGACGGCGACGTTGCGGCAGAGCTCTTCGGCTTCTTCGAGGTAGTGCGTGGTCAAAATGATAGTAGTGCCACTGGCGTTTATCTTGCGCAGGTACTCCCACATACCCAAGCGCATCTCGACATCCACACCTGCAGTCGGCTCGTCGAGTATAAGTACGCGCGGCGAGTGCACGAGCGCGCGGGCTATCATCAAACGGCGCTTCATACCACCCGACAGCTGTTGGCTAGGGGTGTTGCGCTTGTCCCAGAGCCCCAAGTCTTTGAGTATCTGCTCAACTTTAGGCTTGGCCTCTTTGAGCGTCATGCCATAGTATCCTGCCTGGGTGAGGATGATGTTCTCGACCTTTTCAAAAATATTAAAGTTAAACTCTTGCGGCACGACACCGATGTAGGTCTTGGCCAAACTTGGGTTGGTGCTGATATCGGCATCAAATATGTGTGCCTCGCCGCCAGACTTGTTGACCAAGGTCGTGAGTATGCCAATGATAGTCGTCTTGCCGGCGCCGTTGGGCCCGAGCAAAGCAAAAAAGTCTCCCTCCTCTATCTTGAGAGTCACACCCTTGAGGGCCTCTACGGTGGGCGCACCCTTTTTGCCCTCGTAGGTCTTACGTAGGTTAGATACGGAAACTGCCGGTAACATTACCGGCAGTATACCATGTCGCACCATGAAGCTCTAATATTTTACATCGAGCTGCACATCTTGCACTCCTTAGGGTGTTTGATGAGCGACCAGAGCGCCGAGAGGCCTACCAAGATGTAGACGACCCACTCGACCTGCGGCCATGCGCCCAAGAGCATATTGACGACGTTCCAGTTGGCACCAGCAAAGCCACCAAGGCCGACGAGGCCCCAGTTAAGACCACCGATAACCAAGAGGATCCAGCCGACTATGTGTATTGCTTTCATGTTTGTATAGGAAAAGTATTTGTTTGATAGCGGTCGACCGGTTGCCTAAGGGCCCCGCTATCTATAAGTATGTACCTACACAGCGGGTTTAAAAGGCCTCCCCCACCCCTGGTGGGGATAGTGAAGGTAAGAAAAATGAAAGAAAAATCCTTGCTCCGGGAGAGATGAACACGACCCCAACTCCCTCCACAAGGACATTTCTTTCATTTTTTAGAGTGCGGGTAGATACGACATGGGGTTAAGGTAGGCGGTGACGTCGCCGACGGGCATGGTGTAAGACTTGCCTTTGCACGAACTCGAGGGGAAGGTCGCTATCTTGCTGCCCGACGATGCGTACACACCAAAATGCAGGTGCGGTCCGGTTGCATAGCCAGTCGAGCCCGAGTATCCAACAGTGTCGCCCGTGCCAACGTGTTGACCTGAGGTGACCGAGATAGTCGAGAGGTGTGCATAGAGCGTCGAGAGTCCGTTGTTGTGCTTAACAAACACCCACTTGCCAAACGACGCGTTAGGGCATGTTGTGTCGGTGTTGCCGGTGCCTAAGACAGTGCCATCGAGCGCTGCGAGTATTGGTGTACCGGGCGATGCAGCAAAGTCCATGCCGGTGTGGCCTTTGCCGTTATAGATTTGTGGATTTTTAGTGCTAAAGTCGGTGTTGCCAAAGTATTGTGTAATACGCACCGAGCGCACGGGCCACTGCAACACACCCGAGCGCACACCTGGGAGCGAGCCCACGTCTACCGACAGCCCCAGACTCTTTTGGTAGGTAAGGAGGTCTTGCTCGAATTTGGCCTCTTGGGCCTGCTTTTCTCTGATGAGTGCTTGGTAGGAGCTTTCTTGATTTTTGGTCTGGGCAAGTAGCGTATTTTGAGAGGCGCGGGCTGAAGCGAGACTTTGCTTTTGTGAGCTTAGGTTAGCGTGGAGTGTGGCGAGCTCTTTGCGCTTGCCCACGGCGACATCTTTGGTGTTTACCAAGTTACTTTTGAGCTTCGAGAGATCTTCGACTCGGTTGGTAAGCTCGTCGCGTACGGTACCGAGCGTTATTTGTTGGTCAAAAAATGCAGAGAGCGAGCCACCCCCAAGCACCGCGACCATCATGGGCTCGTTATCGGCCTCTTGGAGCGTGCGCAGTGTCTCGGCTATCCCCGACTGCGATTGCCCTATCTGGCCTGCCGTTGTGGTGATGTTGCCGTTAAGACCCTTGATCTCTTTGTCCTTTTGGCTTATTTGCGCATTGGTGAGCGAAATACTCTTGGTAAAGGTCTGTATCTGGAGGTCGAGCTGTTTGATAGCGTTTTGGAGAGTATTTTTTTGGTTGACGGTGTTATTAAGTTGGATCTTGAGCTGGTCGATTTCGTTTTTTAGAGCATTGATGCTCTGTTGGAGGTTGTCGGCCGTCTCGTCGGCGTGTGCGAGTGGGTGCGATACAGAGAGTGCCACACCAACCAAGAGTGCAACAACAAAGACGCGCCTTGTTAGTAGAGCCATTGTTCCAATTTTATAATTTTGTGGCCGCTTGGGCAATGCGCTCGCGCGTCTTGTCCTTGCCCAACAGTGCCATGAGTGTAAAGGGGTCGGGTGACTTTTCTTTGCCGCTAAGCGCGACACGCAGCGGCCAGAGCACGTCTCCCCTGCCCTGGCTGGTCGCATATGGCCAGATAATGTCTTTGAGCTGCGCTGCGCTGAATCCTTCATTCGGTATATGTTCGAGCATTGCGTCGACCTGCTTCAAATGATTTGACGCGACTTCGGCGAGTATCTTTCCTCCTTGGAGCAGCAAGTCGGGTGCGTAGGTGACGTCAGAGAGAAAGCCGAACTCCTCGGTGAGCACAGTTGCAGCTTCGCCCAGGGTTTGGGCACGTTCTTTAAGCAGTGGCACGAGTATCATCTCGACTTCTTTGCCACTAAATTCATGCAGGCGTTTAGCATACTCGATGTCGCTAAGGCGTTTAATGTGTTGATGGTTAAACCAGAGCATTTTGTGGATATCAAACACGGCCCCGCTCTTTTGCATGCGGTCGATACTAAAGGCCTTGAGGAGTTCGTCGAGCGTAAAGAGCTCTTGCGGCGTGCCCGGGTTCCACCCCAACAGTGCCAAGTAGTTGATGACAGCTTCGGGGATAAACCCTTGTGCGCGATAACTATCTACCGACGCACCGTGCTTGCGCTTAGACAGTTTAGAGCGGTCGGGCGCAAGAATGAGTGGGAAGTGTGCATAGATAGGTCGAGTAAAACCCAGTGCCTCGAGTATGAGTATCTGTCGCGGGGTGTTTGAAATGTGCTCTTCGGCGCGCAGCACGTGTGTGACGCCGGCGTCGCCGTCGTCGACTACTACCGCGAAGTGGTACAGCGGGTCGCTTGTCGAGCGCGCAATGACAAAGTCGCCAAGCTCGGTTGTGTCAAAGGTGACCTCGCCACGAATGAGGTCGGTAAAGGTGACCGATTGCCCCGGGTTACGCAGGCGCACGACCTCGACCTCTTGGGTAGGGTCGTCTTTTTTAGGTTCGCGCGAGACGTAGGCTTTGTCCTCGGCAATAAGCTTTTGTAGCAGCTCGACATGTCGGGCGAGGTGCTCGGACTGCACATATTTGGCATCGGGCGTTAAGCCGCACCACGCGAAGTCGCGCCAAATAGCGTCGACCCACTCGGGGCGGTTGCGCTCTTTGTCGGTGTCCTCGATGCGGACAAAGTAGGTGCCGCCGTGCTGTTTGGCAAACAGATAGTTAAAAAGCGCCGTGCGTACGGTGCCAATATGCATCTCGCCCGTCGGGCTCGGTGCTATGCGTGTGACAACTTTGTCTGCCATACAGTGAAATGTACCAAAAATACCCTTATTTTGCGCGCCCTTTTACACTTGACAAATGTTATATTTAGGTGTATTGTATGTAGGTGTTCAACTAGTCCCGCATGATTGCGGAAAATGGAGACGACCATGAATTTCAAACAGTTTCTTCAGTCAGAGAAGAATCGCTTCTTCGATAACCCGATCGAGTTCATCATGAGCCAGGTGCACGATCTGTTCATCCTCGGCATCCTCGTGATGGGTGTCGGCGGGGCAACTGGCCTCATCGCCTGAACTGATCACGTCAACACCAGCACACCGGAGACGATCATGAGACAGACTGTCCGTTTGGAAGACCAACCCACCCTGGGACAAAAGTTGTTCTATGGGGGATGCTACGCGATTTTGGCCGCGTGCGTCGTCGGAGGGACCATCAATAACTTCTGGTTCCTCATCCGCCCCGCCCTTTCTGGGGGCTGAGCGATCCTACCACCGTCCGCTGCAGATAATCGCCCATCGATTATCTCGGTGGGCGGTTTCTGTTTTTATGCTTCGTGGGCAAGGGCTATGTCGAGAAGGGCGTTGGCTATCAGTTTGGCCGAGTCGGCTCGGGCAAAGTTGCGTGCAGCGTTGCCCATTTTGTGTTTGATCTCTTCACTATCAAGAATACGATTGACCTCTGACGTTAATAAACCCGGTGTGAGATTATTTTGCTCAATAACCGAGCATGCACCCGCGCGTGCGTATGCAAATGCGTTTTTAACTTGGTCGTGGCTCACGGGCTCGGGGATAGGGATGATGATACTTGGTGTCCCCCACCCTGCTATCTCGAATATAGTCGAGCCTGCGCGCGAAATGACTAAGTTGGCAACACCTGACGACATGCGCATCGCCAAATCGTTAAGATACCCATATGGTTTGTATCGCTCGATAAGCGGCGAGTCACCCATGGCGACTTTGGCGCGACCCGCGACTTCTTTTATATGCTGCTCGCCGGTCTGGTGCACTATTTGATACTTTTGCAAAAGCTGCGGGAGCGCGGCCAAGACCGCTTCGTTAATAGCCTGCGAGCCAAGCGAGCCACCAAGCACCAGCAGTATAGGCAGCTCGCGCTTAAGCTCTAAAAATTCATGTGCACCCTCGCGCGACGGCACGAGCGCGGCCTTGCGCACAGGGTTGCCGGTGTATGCCACGCGCTCTTTGGGGAAGAAGCCCGAGGCATCTGGGTACGACACGGCTATCTTTTGAGCAAACTTGCCCGCCCATCGGTTGACCTTGCCCGGCTCGGCATCCGACTCGTGTATGACAACCGGGATACGAAACAGTTTGGCGGCAAGTAGCGTAGGGAACGACGCGTAGCCACCTTTGCCAAACACGACATCGGGGTAGAGAAAGAAAATGCGCAGCACCGAGCGCAGTACGCCCCACCCTGTTTTAAATAGATCAAAAAAGTTAAGGAGCGAGAAGTAGTTGCGCACTTTGCCCGCGCTAGTGCGAACAAACGTGATGTTGTTAGCCAACAGCATCTCGTTGTCGTATGGGTCGACCGACGCGAAGTACAGCTGTGGCTCGATGAGCTTTCTCTCGCGCACCTCGTCGTTAATAGCCTCGGCAACCGCAATGATGGGGTAAAAGTGCCCGCCAGTCCCCCCGCCCGTAAAAAGTATCTTCATAGTCTATTCGTTAAGATTTCATCCTCCTGGATACGCTTAATAGTATCCCAACTTCGATAAGCGCAATAGCCAGCGCCGTACCGCCGTGCGAGACAAATATAAGAGGTACACCCACTAGCGGCACCAAGGCCACAGCCGACGCGATGTTAAAGAACGACTGTCCCACGATGAGCGTCGTGAGCCCAACTACTATGAGCCCGCCAAACGGATCCTGTGCCCGTGCGGCAATGCGCAGCCCGAGTATCGCAAACGCCGAATAAAACCCGATTAAGAGTACACTCCCCACAAAGCCAAACTCCTCTGCCGCGACGGCAAAGATAGAGTCGCCGATAGGCTCCGGTAGGTAGGAGAATTTTTCGATACTTTGGCCAAATCCGCGACCAGTAACTCCGCCCGAGCCAACAGCGATAAGTGATTGGGTAATTTGGTAGCCGGTCCCCTGCGGGTCGGACGTTTGATCAAGATAGGTCACCAGCCGGTCGCGCACGTGCGGGTATGCAACTGCGGCTCCTCCTACAAGACCCAGCACAACAAGACCTAACATCACCATATGCAAGACGCGCCCGCCGCCCGCAAAGAACATCGCCGCACCGGCGAACACGAGCATCATGCCGCTTGCGGTGTCGGGTTGGAGCAGCACGATGAATGCCGACCCACCTGCTATGGCCAAGAGCGGCAAGACGCCGCCTTTAACGGTGTCGATTTTGCGGTAGTTGCCCGCGTATACGGCTGCCAAGAAGCCAACCAACGCGAGCTTGAGAAACTCGACAGGCTGAAAGGATACCGGCCCCAAGTCAAGCCAACGCGATGCGCCCTTAAGTTCAAGCCCGATGCCTGGCACAAAAGTTAAGAGTGTTAGGAACACTGCCAATCCAAAAAAGTAGGGCGTGTATGGTCGCCACAGCTTGTAGTCGATGCGCGAGGTGATGACAAGTCCAATACCACCAAGCAAAAATCCTAACAGCAGTTGGTTAACCGCCACCGAGGTAAACGTCGCGCCATCGCGCGCTAACAACCCCAATGCTGCCGAGGTAAAGATAAGCAGTCCAAAGACGATGAGTCCGCAAAATACCAAAAGAAACGGCGTGTCGAGCGGGCGCAGTTTCATCTAGAGAATTGCGATAGACATACCGATAATTGCTGCGACAACGCCCACGACCCAGTAACGCATCGTGACTTTGTACGGTGGCCAGCCGATAGCCTCGAAGTGGTGGTGCAGCGGCGCCACGCGAAATAGTTTGCGGCCGAACACTTTCTTCCAAAATATCTGGAGCACGTTAGAGGCGACCGTGGCAACCAGTGGGAGCGCAATAATCGGTAACACTGCTACGCCACTGCCGCCAACCTTGGTGTCGGTAAGGAATGCAACTACAACAAGCGCCATGGTGAGTGCCATCGAGCCTGTTTCGGACAAATAAAAGCGCGCGGGTGGGATGTTAAACCACAAGAACGCCAAGAGTCCGCCTGAAACTGCGGCGCAGAATGCAGCGATGTCGAGCTGCCCAGCAAAAAAGGCAATGCCTGCGTATGCGCTAAAAATAATCGCGAATATACCGCCCGCTAGGCCGTCTACGCCATCGATGACGCCTCCGGCATAAATAAACAGCGCCACCAACACAAAGAATGGGATAAAGAAGTGGCCCAGCAAGAATGGCTCGGTCATAAACGGTACCGACACGGTCATGACGCCGAGCTTGTAGTAAAACCACCATGCGATAAACGTTGCGACCGCTGCGACAACCAACAGCCGCACGCGCAGACGTATACCTCGGCGCCCCGACACCTCAAACATATCGTCAAGAAATCCGACTAACGCGCCTATGGCAAGTGCCATTAATGGGAGCCACGTTTGATTGCGGCTAATAAATGCGAGCGATTCGAATCCTCCTGGATACACACGAGCGAGCATAGACAGGAGATCTGCGGTAATGAGTACACTCGCCCACACAATAACGCCACCAAAAAATGGCGTGCCAGTGTCTTTGTGCTCGTGGAGCTGATTGCGCACCACTGCGGGGGTGCCATCAAGCGCCAGCTTGCCCGCGGCAGGCTTCCACGCCTTCCATTTGTACAAATAGTGCGCGACAAGCGGCGTAAGCCCTATGCCGATCACAAAGGCCAGGGTTGCGGGGACAAAGATGCGCATGATTTCTAGTGTCATACAAGTTATTGTGCCGAGCGCGCGGCGTTAATGAGGGTCTTAATATCATCGAACCTACCCGCCTCGGTCGAACCGAGTACGACCGCTACTAGTGGGTGTCCCGGTTCGACATCAAATACTATCGCCAAATTGCCGCCCGCCAGGTCAGTAAAGCCAGTCTTGCCGCCAATAAACCCGGGCACGTCGCTAAGTGGCGCGGCAGTGGCAACAGCGACCAAGTCGCCGCTCGTTGTCGTGAGCGTGCTGGTTTGTGCAGTGGTCACTTTTAGATAGTCGGGGTGATCTTGATAGAATGCTGCGACTAGACGCGCTACATCGTAAGCGCTCCCGTATGCACCAGCGATGCTTTGTGTCATATCTAAGCCAGTTGGATTTAGAAAGTGCGTATGTGTGAGGCCAAGCCGATCTGCCTCGGCATTCATTTGGGCGACATAGTCGGGGCCAATAGTAGCGGCAGCGGCTGCGAGCGCATCGTTAGACGACACGGTTAATCCAAAGCGCAGCAAGTCACCGAGCGGGATTACCTGCCCTACCTTAAAGCCCCAATCGCCCTCGGGCTTAAGGTCGCGTGCGGTAATGGTGACCGCAGTTGCAGGCGACTTTTGGTTGAGCACAACCTGTGCGGTCATGAGTTTGGTGAGCGATGCCAGTGGGAGTTCTTCGTTGGCCGACTTTTGCCACCATAGCACGCGCGTGCCCGGGTCGTAGACAAGAGCCGCCTTGCCCACAATGACAGCAGGGTCAAGTGATACGCGCGGTGCATACGCGGTGGGCGTGACATCGGTGACAAACACTACTAAAAATACGCCCAGAGCAAAGCCGCCAACCGGTATGCCGACAGCAAGTACAGTGGCGGTGGTGTGATGCCAAATAGTTTTAAGCGTCTTCATGGGTTTGATTTTCCTCCTGCTCCTTTTGGCGGTACGCGGCCTCGAGCGCGGTTAGCTTGTCGCGCACAGCCGTGTAGTCGGGTAGCTCTTTAACACTGGTGACGCCAAGCGACGAAAGGAGCTCGGTAGTCGGCTCGTACAGGAACGAGCGTTCGTCACGCGGGTTTGGAATTTTGCGCAGCAATCCGCGCATCGTGAGCGTGCGCAGAGTCTGCGATGAATTAACGCCGCGGATAAAGTCGACCTCGGCGCGCGTCAGTGGACCTCGAAAAAGCACTGCGGCAAGCGTCTCTTGTCCGGCACGTCCGACCTCGCGACTGTATTCGTCTTTGCGGACCTGCTCGACCAACGGCGCTGCCGTGCCGCTCACCCGCAGCTCTACTTCCCTGCCGTCGTCTACGACTACAACACCACGACCTGTCGCGCTTGTTAGTTCGCTAAGCGCGACGTCGACCGCGCCGACGTCTTGGCCCAACATCTTGGCGAGCTCTTTGCGAGTAAGCGGCCGGCCGGTGCTAAACAACAGTGCCTCTATCTGTAGTGCAGTATCACTCATAGCGCGGTGTCGAGACGGCATCGCTCTCCATGTGGATGTCGTCGCCCTCTTGCGTTGCCTTGATTATACCTTGTTTAACAAGCTCGAGTAGCGCCAAGAAGCTGACGATCACGTGGTGGCGCGCCTCGGCAACTTCTTTGTGGTTGTGCGTTTTGCTAAAGTCTTTAAAACTCATGCGGAAGGCTGCTCCGATGCGCGTCGCCATAGTACCGATCATGTCCTCAAGCGAGATTATCTTTTTAACCGTAACCTTTGGTAGCGACAGAAGCGCTGGGAAGCCGTCGATGAGCGCTTGAGCCGCGCTGCGCAGCGATGGCTGTGTTACCGTCTGGTCGGGCAAGTACATGGCCTCGGGCTCGGGTGCATATCCGTCATACAAGTAGTTGGCTTTAAACGGCAGGTCTTTGCC